>Ga0256832_1003545_pt1 | contig 10609 bp, 10 predicted proteins | sample 134614metaG_FD_190534 | JGI IMG/M metagenome (GOLD analysis project Ga0256832, IMG submission 190534) | Hydrothermal vent microbial communities from Lau Basin, Pacific Ocean - 134-614 | ecosystem: Environmental > Aquatic > Marine > Hydrothermal vents | place: Pacific Ocean: Lau Basin | collected...
GGCTGCCTGGTACACCGAACGCACCGGCCGCCGCCCCATCCTGCTGCTGGACGACCTGCTGGCCGAACTGGACCCCCGCCGCCGGGCCGACATTCTGGAACACTTCTTGCAGGCCGGCACCCAGGTACTGCTCACGGCCACCGATGTCGAAACCTATCCCGCGGCTCATCGGCCGCGCACCACCATCTGGCATCTGCACCAGGGCCAGGTGGTGGAAGCCCAACCCGCGGCCGCGGGCCTGTAGTACAATCAGGCGGGCCTTGCGCCCCATCCCCATCGCCGCGAGGTAGGCGTGTTCGAGACCGTCTTCCTGGGCACTTCGGCGTCCGCGCCCTCGGTGCAGCGCGGGCTGTCGGCCCACATCATCCAACACAACCAATACCGCTTCTTGCTGGACTGCGGCGAGGGCACCCAGCGCCAAATCCTCAAGGCCGGCGTCGGCTTCCGCCGTTTGCAGCGGGTGCTCATCACCCACGGCCACCTGGACCACATCCTGGGCCTGGGCGGGCTGCTCTCGACCTTCATGCGCTGGGAAAGCGTGGAACTGCTGGAGATTTACGCCGGCGCCTGGGCCTTGGAGCGCATCCACGACCTGATTTACAAGGTGGTGCTGCGGGGCGCGCGGCCGCCCATGCCCTTGCGCCTCATCGAGGTGCGGCCCGGCGTCATCTTCCGGGGCGACGACTTCACCGTCACGGCCTTTCCCGTGTGGCACCGGGGCGCGCAGACCTTCGGCTATCGCTTCGAAGAAGACGCGCGGCGGCCTTTTCGGGTGGACCGGGCCGAAGCCCTGGGCATTCCCCCGGGGCCGTGGCGCCGCGACCTGGTGGCCGGGCGCACGGTCACCCTGCCCGACGGCCGGGTCATCCACCCCGACCAGGTGCTGGGCCCGCCCCGGCCCGGCGTGCGCTATGTGCACCTGGCCGACACAGGCCGCACCCACGACCTGGTCGAGCATGTAGCCGGCGCGGACCTGCTGGTCATCGAGGCCACCTACCTCGAGCCCGACCGGGACCTGGCCCGCCGGTTTGGGCACATCACCGCGCGGCAGGCGGCCCAACTGGCCCGCGAGGCCGGGGTCAAGCACCTGGTGCTGACCCACATCTCGCGGCGCTACAGCGACCGGGATGTGCTGGCCGAAGCGCGCGCGGTGTTCCCGCGGGTGTGGGTGGCCCGCGACTTCGACATCTACCGCATCCGCCGCGACGGGCTGGAGCACAGCACCACTCGCGCGCCGCAAGAATGGTCACTGTTGTAAATCCAGCACGGCACGATGCTACCGACTATGTTATACTTAGTGGGGCTGCTCTGACACAGGAAAGGAGTAGCGGATTTGATGTTCAGAGAATACACGTTCTTCAAAAACACTTTGCGAATCGAGAGGGGACGACTTGGGCCTTTAATGAAAACACCGGACGAAGGGATTGAAATCCGTCCGCTTACCCTTTTCATCGGCAAACAGGGGACGGGGAAATCCCTTGTCTCCCAGTTAGCTTATTTCTTTGAAAATTTGCCTTTTCTGAGTAAATACTTCGCGGCTCGCGGCGAACCCGAGACAACCGCGACTACCATCATACGACGAGCACTGGACAGTCTTCGAAGCGCGCATCGCTCGTTCGCCACCTTCGCGGCACCCTCCGTTACCATTGCCTGGCACACAGAAGGCAAACAAGTTCTTCGCTTTAGCATGGACCGGCGCAACCGACGTGTCCGCCCCACAACAGCCCTGGAATCATTCGTTAAAGCATACATTTCCCCTGATTACCGCATACCAAAAGGGGGGAATGCCCTTTTCGTGCCGGCCGAACGCGTGATATATAGTCATGGAAGTCCGACGGTTTGGCAACTGCTTTCGTTCCCTGTCACTTTACTGCTTTTTGCAGAAGCGATGGAGTCAGCAGGTAGTTTGCTCGATAAATGGGAAGGCCAAGACACCGTCAGCGAGGGGCAATGGGTCCGACATGTGGGACATAAGATATTGCGCGGAGAGGCGTATCGCTGGAAAAAACAATGGAAATGGAGAATAGACGAACAAACACAGATGGACATTGATATGGCTTCCTCAGGCCAAAAGGCCAATTGGCCCCTGGTAGTGTTAGCGCAGGTATTACCTGTCTGGCGTAAAGAGGGTATCATCGGTTGGCCCTTCTCATTACATGTCGAGGAGCCAGAGATTCACCTTCACCCAGAAGCCCAGGTTTGGATGGTTCATCTACTCGCCTATCTGGCGCGTCAAGGTTTTCGCATCGTTATTTCAACGCATTCACTCACCATTCTTTATGCGCTCAACAACCTCTTGTTGGCTTCTACGTTAGGCGAACAACCCCATCCCGATATTCCCCCATCTGAAGTTCGCCTGCCCCCAGACATGGTGGCTGCTTATCTGTTCAACGAACGAGGAGAGGTACAAAGCCTGCTCGACGAGCAGGAAGGTTTCATTGATGAGGCGGTGCTCGGCGAGGTGAACGCATCCCTTTCGGACGAAATGAATCGTATTATGATGGCGGCTGCTTCTCCCAAGGCCCCGGAGAAATAAACGATGGAACGCCTGACACAATGCTGTGAAACCAGGGGCTGCCAAATTGTAGATGCGGACTCCGGGCAGACATTGCGCCTTACCATCCCCAACCATTGGGAGTGCCAAGCCTATCGTTTTGAACCAAGACATTTTTGGCCCGGTGACAAAAGTCCGGACGGTCTTCTACTAATCCGCACTCCCGACAACAAAAGTTTTGTCTGCTTCATCGAACTAAAATCTGGGAAGAAGCCGGATTGGTCAGAAGCACGAAAACAACTGGAGATGGGCGTCTCTCACTTTGCGCCGCTACACCATCATCCCTTCCTTCAACAAGAGAAAGGCCAAAAATTGCAGAGAAAAGGGTTGTTTTCCCACGGCGACAGACATCACGAACGATGGCGGAATGGTAGCGACTTCTTACCACTCAATATCTCGAGGGATCATCAGGTTATCTGTCTTGTTATCACACAACGCTCAATTGGGCGTGCATCACCCCATCATTTCAACCCAGGACGGCCTCTTTTCGTATGTCAAAAACCTATACGATTCGTAATGGTTCAGGTTGCGAGATCGATTGCGATTGATCAATTATTGAGTAAGGCGAGTGTTTATGCTCCTTCTCAATGAAATCGCGCCCCAGTAGCTCAAAGGATAGAGCAACCGCCTCCTAAGCGGTGGGTTGCGGGTTCGACTCCCGCCTGGGGCTTCGGGGTCCCCGTCCCGTCGGACGGGGGCTTGTTGTGTGCTGCTCGCGGCCCGGCCGCGGGCCATGTTCACCGCGCAGGACATCGCCATGACGCGCATGGGCCAACCCCTGACGCCCGCCTACCAGGAAGCCGTGGACTTCCTGTACCGTTTTCTCGACAACAGCCGGGTGCGGCATCCCGAGCAGCGAGGGCACTTCTCGCTGGCCCGCATGGAACGCCTGCTCGCGGCCTTAGGGGACCCCCACCGCGCCTACCCCGTGGTGCACATCGCGGGCACCAACGGCAAAGGGTCCGTCGCAGCCATGACCGCGGCGGTGTTGCAGGCCGCGGGGTACCGCGTGGGGCTGTACACCTCGCCCCACCTGGTGGAGTTCGTCGAGCGCATCCGCATCAACGGCCGGCCCATCCATCCCGACCAGGTGGTCGCCGGTGTGGAACGGCTGCGCCCCCTGGCCGCGGCCGAGCCCCAGGTGAGCACCTTCGAACTGACCACCGCGCTGGCCTTCGACCACTTCGCGCGGCAGGGCGTGGATTTCGCGGTGGTGGAAGTGGGCCTGGGCGGCCGCTTCGACGCCACCAATGTGGTCTGGCCCGAAGTCGCCATCCTCACGGCCATTGACTACGACCACACCCGGCTGCTGGGCCCGACCTTAGCCGACATCGCGCGGGCCAAGGCCGGCATTCTCAAGCCCGGCCGTCCGGCGGTGACCGCGCGCCAGGCGCCCGAGGCCCTGGCCGTGCTGCAGGCCGAAGCCCGGGCCCGCGGGGCCCGACTGCACCGGGCCGCGGTCGAGGTCGCGGTGCAGGTGCTGCACGACTCGCTGCAAGGGCAACGCCTGCGGCTGCACCTGCGGGGCAACGGCGCCCAACCCCTGGAGGCGCACCTGCCCTTGCTGGGCCCCCACCAGCGGGACAACGCCGCGGTGGCCTTTCTGGCCTGGCAGCAATTGGCGCGGCAGGGATGGGCCGTGGACCCCGCGGCCATACGGGCCGGGCTGGCGCGCGTGCGCTGGCCGTGCCGCTTCGAGGTGCTGGCCCACCACCCGCCCCTGGTGGTGGACGGCGCGCACACGCCCGCGGCCATTCAGTCCCTACGTGCCGGCATGTTGCACTACTTTCCCCAACGGCCGTGGGTGCTCATCTTCGGCGTCTCCCGCACCAAGGACCCCCGCGCGCTGTTGCGGGCCCTGGCCCCGCCGGGTACCCAGGTCATTGCCACCCAATCCATCCACCCCAAAGCCCTGCCCGCGGCCGAGGTGGCCGCCGCGGCCCGGGACGAAGGGTTGCCCGTCCGGGTGGCCGCCACGGTCGAGGACGCGCTGGCCCTGGCCTGGCAGCATGTCCCGGCCGACGGCGTCATTCTGGCCACGGGCAGCCTGTTCGTGGCCGCGGGGGTGCGGGTGGTCTACACCGGCGAACCCTGGTGGCAGGCTTCTTTGGTATAATCTCGAATGATTTTACGCTGAGGCACGCACATGGACCTGTTGTACTTTGCCTTCGCTTTGGCCTTCTTGATCCTCATGCACGAGTTGGGCCACTTCTTGGCCGCCAAAGCGTTGGGCATCGAAATCGAAGAATTCGGCATCGGCTTTCCGCCACGGGTGGCGCGGCTGTTCGAGTGGCGCGGCACGGTGTTCACGCTGAACCTGCTGCCCTTCGGCGGCTTCGTTCGGCCCAAAGGCGACGGGTCCCTCACCGAGCCCGACGCGTTGGCGCAGGCCCCGCCGGGCAAGCGCGCGCTGGTCATTCTGGCCGGGCCGGCCATGAACCTGTTCCTGGGCGTGCTGGCTTACCTCATCCTCTTCGTCGGCGCGGGCAAGCCGGTCAGCGAGAGCGTGCTGGTGTGGTATGTGGAACCCCAATCGCCGGCCCAGGCCGCGGGCCTGCAGCCGGGGGACCTCATCATCGCGGCCGAGGGCCAGCCGGTCCACGAGGCCACCACGCTGCAGCGCGTCATCCGCGCCCACCTGGGCGAGCCCGTGCGCCTCACCGTGCGCCGCGGCGACGCCACTCTGGAAGTAACGGTGGTGCCGCGCGTCGAGCCGCCGCCCGGCCAGGGTGCGATGGGCGTGCGCATCGTGGAATACGGCTGGGAGCCCGTGCCCGTGGCCGAGGGCGTGCGCCTGGCCTTCCAGGCTGCGTATGAGCACAGCGTCGCGCTCTTCCGCCTGCCCTGGCAGATGCTGCAGGCTTATCTTGTGCCCAGCGCGCCCCCGCCGCCGGGCGAGGTCATGGGCTTTCGCGGCATGTACACCTCATTGCGCCTGGCCGCGCAAATCGACCGGGCCGCGCCCACATCTGTGCCGGCCTATACCCTGACCCTGCTGGCCGCGCTCAGCCTGTCGTTGGGCGTGCTCAACCTGCTGCCCATCCCCGCGCTGGATGGCGCGCGCCTGGTACTGGCCCTGAGCGAAGGGCTGTTCCGGCGGCGCCTGCCGTGGCGGGTGGAAGTCACGCTGATGCTGGTGGGTTTTGTCGTCTTGTTGGCGCTGATGGTGGTCATCAACGTGCGCGAATGGCTCTGACCGCCATCCGCCCTGCGGGAGAGAGTGAACATCATGCTGGAACCCATGGACCTGGACACCCTGCTACGCCTGCTGCAGGACGAAACCATCATCCTACCGCCCGATGTGCTCTATCGGCTGTCGGACCTGGGCCCCGATGAGGCGCAGGCGGTGGCCGAGGTGTGGCCCAAACTCAGCCCCGCGCGGCGACGCGGTCTGGTGGAAGACATGCACGACCTGCTGGAGATGAGCCACCAGTTCTCCTTCCTGGAAATGGGCCGCATTGCGCTGCAAGACCCCGACCCGTACATCCGCCACAAGGCCATCGAAATCCTGTGGTTCGAGGACGACCCGCACCTCATCCCCCTGCTGCTGACCCGGCTGCGCGAAGACCCCGACGAGCAGGTGCGGGCCACCGCGGCCGCGGCCCTGGGCGATTATGTCTTCCAGGGCGAGGTGGACGAACTGCCCGAATGGCAGCATCGCCCCGTGGTGGAGGCCCTGCTGGAGGCGCTGGCCGACGACGACGAAGGCGCCACGGTGCGCTACCGGGCCCTGGAGGCCGTGAGTTACGCTTCCTCGGTTCCCGAAGTGCGGGAGTGGATTGAACGCGTGTACCGTCAGAGCCTGGCCGCCGATGACGAAGACGGCCTGCGGGCCGCGCTGTTCGCCATGGGCCGCTCGGCCGACCCGCATTGGACCCAGTATGTGGTGCTGCATCTGCACGATGTGCGCCCCAGCGTGCGCGCCGAGGCCGCGCTGGCCGCGGGACGGCTGGAGATGACGCGCGTCATCCCCGACTTGCTGCACCTGCTCGAAGACCCCAACAAGTATGTGCGCATGGCCGCGGCCACCGCGCTGTCGGACCTGGGCGGGGCCAACGAGCAAGTGGCGCGCGCGCTGCGCAAGGCCCTGCGCCGGGCCGAAGACGAGGAAGAAGCCCAGGTCATGGCCGAGGCCCTGGACAACTACGACTTCCAGACCTCCCTGGTGTTGGGCAACCTGGATTTGCTGGACCTGACCCTCAAGGCCGGGGACACGGACCTGCTGGAAGTGCAGTTGCCCGACGGCGTGGCCCTGGAACGCCTGAACGGAGACGCCGAAAACCACACCCCCGCGGCTAATGGCGTGGCCGATGTGTCGTCCGATGCGGGACCCGAAGACGGCGACGAGTCGGCCACACCCCGCGGCGACGCGTCGTGAGGCGTGTATGGGCCTGAAACATCCGCGCACCTGGCTCCGGTGGCTCGTGGTCGGCCTGGGGCTTCTGGCCGGGCTGGTGCTCGGCCCCGCGCCGGGCCAGGCGGCCGCGCTGCCGCCCCTGACCCCCCAGGTGCTGGTGGTCTTCGCCAAGAGCGTGACCATCCGTCTGCCCCTGGACGATTTGGGGCCGGTGGAGCGGGTGGAAGTCTACCTGCGGCCCGAGGGCATGGTGGACACCTACACCCAGGATATGCACCTGAACGGCCCGCTGGCCGAAGTCACCCTCTCGATGCACGACTACCCCCTGCCGCCGTTCATCCAGGTGTACTACTGGTTCCGCATCTACCCGGCCGCGGGCGAGCCCGTGCAGTCGCCCGCGTTCGTCTTCATCTATGAAGACAACCGCTTCACCTGGCAAGAGCGCGCGGTGGACCCCGTGCAAGTGTATTGGAGCGAAGGCGGCGCCAAGGTGGCCGAGGCCGCGCTCAACGCCGCGCACATTGCGCTGCAAAACGCGTTCGTGCAGTGGCAGGGGCACTTCGACACGACCCGCGGCCCGCTGCGGATTTATGTCTACCCCTCCCGCGCGGCGCTGGCCGAGGCCCTGGCCCCGCTGCCCGACGCGTGGCGCACGCCCGAGGCGCAGGCCCGCCTGCACATCATCCTGGCCGGGGGCAACCCTTCCCCCGCGGGGCTGTTGGAACTGCAACGCGCAGTGGCCTACGCGACCGCGCAGCGGGTGCTCTACGACACCGTGCAAGAAGGCTACGCCAACCTGCCCTGGTGGCTGCGCGAGGGCCTGGCGCTGCTGGCCGAGCCCCAGGGGGTGGATGCGACGGCTTATCAGGCCCTGACCGAGGCCGCCCGGGCCAACCAACTCATCCCCTTGAGGGCGCTGTGCGCGGCGCCGCCCGACGACCTGGACGACCCCCGACTGGCCCAGGCCGAGGCCGGCGCGTTCGTGGCGCATGTGTTCGGGCGCTATGGCCCCGCAGGGCTGCGGCGCTTGCTGGACATCTATGCCGGCGGTCTGGGCTGTGAGGACGGCTTTCAGGCTGCCCTGGGCCTGAGCCTGCAGGCTATGGAAGACGACTGGCGCTCGGCCGCGGGGCTGCATCCCCAGGAAGGGCTGACGCCCGGCTGGGTGGGCGTGGGGGTCGCGGTGAGTATGTTGGGGCCCTTCGTGGCCCTGGCCGTGGTCTACGCCCGCCGCCGAACCGCGGACGACGACACACTGCCGTGAGAAAGGTCCGATGGAGCGTCTGCAAGCCCGGGTCTACGGCCGTGTGCAAGGGGTGGGCTTTCGCCATTTCGTGTGGCAACAGGCCCATCGGCTGGGCCTGACCGGCTGGGTGCGCAACCGCCGGGATGGTTCGGTGGAAGTGGTGGCCGAGGGCCCGCGCCACGCGCTGGACGCCCTGCTGGCCGCCCTGTATGAGGGCCCCCGCGCGGCCCAGGTGCGGGCCGTGGAGCCGCGCTGGAGCCCGGCCCAAGGCACGTTCACCGACTTCGAGGTGCGCCCCACGGTCTGAAACCCACCGCCCGGCCGCAAGCCCTTTTCCCCCAAAACCAACGGCCCCCGCCGGCGCGACGGGGGCCGAGGTGTGTCGCGACGCCGCGCGCCTCACGGCGTGGGCGAAGGGGTGAGGGTGGGCGTGACCACCGGCGTGGGCGAAGGCCGCCCCTCGAGGTACACCGGCACCTTGATGAGGTCGCCCACATACAACGGCGTGCCCTCGTCCATCTCGTTGGCCTCGCGGATGGCCTCCACCGTGGTGAAGAAGCGGGCCGCGATGGCGTCCAAGGTGTCGCCGGGCCGCACGAAGTAGAGGATGATGTCGCCCTTCTTCAGGTCGGGTGGCAAGGGCGTGGGTGTGGGGGGCTCCATGCCCGGCAGGGGGATGGTCAACTCCCGGCCCACATACAGCACCGACTCGTTGGACATGCCGTTCCACAGCATGAGCACATCCAGGTCCACGCCAAACTGTTCCGCGATGCTGAACAGGGTGTCGCCCGGCTGCACGGTGTAGGGGAAAGGCTCGCTGGGCGTCGGTGTGGGGCTGGGCGTCCAGGTGGGGGTGATGGTGGGCGTGGGCGTGGGCGTCGGGGTGGGCGGCACGGGCGTCGGGGTGGCGGTGGCCGTCGGGGTCGGCGTGTCGGTGGGCTGCCACGGCAAGCGGCCGGTGGTGGTCCAGGCGTTGATGAACAACACCGCGCCGACCACCACCAGCACCACGGCCAACCCGCCGAAGAGGAAGGGCAGCCATTGCTGTTGGCGGCGACGGCGGAGCACAGGTTGCATTTGAGGGGGCATGGGTCTCCTCCTGAGAACCAGGATTAGCCCGCGGCCGGGAAAGGCTCGCCGGCCAGGGTGAGGAAGACATCCTCTAAGGTGGGCGCGACCTCCTGGACGGCCCGGACGCGCAGGCCGGCCTGCTGCAAGGCCCGCCGCAAGGCGCGCGGCCGCACCTGGGGTTGGGCCAGCACCCGCAGGCGGTCGCGGTGCAAGCCCACCCGCACCACCCCGGGGATGCGGCGCGCCTGCTCCAACGCCTCCAGCAAGGGCGTGACCGCGACCTCCCACAAACGGCCCTGCAGCAAGCGACGCTTGAGCGCGGCCGGCGTATCCATGGCCAGCAGCCGCCCCTGGTGCATGATGCCCACCCGGTGGCAATACTCGGCCTCGTCCATGTAATGGGTGGTCACGAAGACCGCGATGTCTTGCTCCACCAGGTCGTAAATCAAATCCCAGAAGGCCCGGCGGGTGGGCGGGTCCACGCCGCTGGTGGGTTCGTCCAGGAACAGCACTTTGGGGCGGTGCAGCAATGCGGTGGCCAGGGCCAGGCGCTGCCGCCAGCCCGCGGGCAGCGTGCCCACCCGGCGGGCATACAAGGCCCGCAAGCCCAAGGCATCGGCCACCTGCTCCACCCGACGCGCGTCGCGCACGCCGTAGACATGCGCGTAGAAGGTCATGTTCTCGGCCACGGTCAGTTCGTCGTACAGCGCGAAACGCTGCGACATGTAGCCCACCCGCTCGCGAATGGCTTCGGGCTCGCGGCGCACATCGTACCCCAACACCGTGGCCCAGCCCTCACTGGGCCGCAGCAGGCCCAACAACATGCGGATGGTGGTGGTCTTGCCGGAGCCGTTGGGGCCCAGGTAGCCCACGATTTCGCGCGGATACAAGGCGAAGGACACATGGTCCACGGCCACGAAATCCCCAAACCGCCGGGTGAGTTCGTGGGCCTGTACCAGAGGTTCTGCGTGCATCACCGACACTCCTGCCCCAGGGGGCGTCATAGAGTATACCGCGGCCCGTTATGGAGGCGTAGGTGTGGGTGTGGGCGGCGCGGGGGTGGGCGTCGAGGTCGGCGGCGCAGGCGTCGGCGTATTCGTCGGCGGCGCAGGCGTGGGGGTGGGGGTGGGTGGCGCGGGCGTCGGCGTACTCGTCGGCGGCGCGGGCGTCGCCGTGGCCGTAGGTGGCGCGGGCGTGGCGGTCGGCCCGGCCGCGGTGGGGGTGGCCGAGGGCGGCGCGGCCGTCGCCGTGGCCGTGGATGTGACGCCCGGCGTGGCCGTGGGCGTCGGGGTCGGCGTCGCCACCACGCGGATGAGCACCCACACGGGCTGGGCCGCGTCGTCGCCGACGCCGAACTCGGTGCCCTTCTCAGAGCGCAACT
>Ga0256832_1003546_pt1 | contig 10605 bp, 12 predicted proteins | sample 134614metaG_FD_190534 | JGI IMG/M metagenome (GOLD analysis project Ga0256832, IMG submission 190534) | Hydrothermal vent microbial communities from Lau Basin, Pacific Ocean - 134-614 | ecosystem: Environmental > Aquatic > Marine > Hydrothermal vents | place: Pacific Ocean: Lau Basin | collected...
CGCGCCGGGCCAGCGGCGCCGACTCGAGCACCACCGGCCGCCGCCCCTCGGCGATGAGGCGCTGGTAGAGCGGCAGGGTGTAGGCGTTGACGCTGACCCGCCCCCCGTGCAGGCTCATCGAGCCGGTGCCGATGCCCACGTAGTCGAAGTAGTCCACCACGTACTCGTCGAGCATGTCGATCTCGGGCTTGTCCTTGCGCGAGAAGCACCAGGAGCTCACCGGCGTGTAGCGCTCGCGCAGCGTAGGCAGGATCACCCGCTTGTAGAGGTAGGCCTCGAGGTCGTAGTCGATGCGGCCCTGGCGGCCGATGTAGCTGCGGTTTTGCTTCGCCTCCATGAGCGGGTAGGTGGTCAGCTGGTCGATGCCGTCCTCCACCGCGATCTGCAGGTCGCGCGCCAGCACCTCGGGGTCGTGGTTCGGGAGGTTGAAGATGAAGTCCACGTTGACGATGCGGAACCGGCCCAAAAGCCGGTTCACGCGCTCGCGAATCTCCGCGCCCGAGCCGTAGGCCTCGAGCCGCCCCAGGCGCGCGAGCATACCGTCGTCGAAGCTCTGCACCCCAACCGAGAGGCGGTCCACGCCCACCGCCTGGAACGACTGCACCGCCGCGTCCGAGACGCGCGGGTTCGCCTCCACCGAGACCTCGGCGAGGTCGAAGCGGTTGCGCACGAACTCGAGGAACTCGGCCAGCTCCTCGTGCACCAGCGCCGGCGTGCCGCCGCCCACGTAGGCCGCCCCGAACTCGAAACCGGCCGCTTCGTACATCAACAGCTCCCGCTTCAGCGCGGCGAAGTAGTCCTGCACCTGGCTCGAGCGGCGGTCGAGCTTGTGGGCGTTGAACATGCAGAACGGACAGATCGACTCGCAGAAGGGCACGTGGATGTAGAGGAACGACCGTCCCGGTCGGATCCTCTGCTCCAGGTCGCGCGGCTCCTGCCAGCGCAAGCCCCCCAGCTTTTGGTTGACGGCCGTGCGTGCGACGTGGTGGAGCAGGTTCATGGGCCCTCCTCAGGCTGCCTGGGTCCATTTAACCCCGAGGCCCGCGCCGGCGCAGGTACAAATATCACTTGGCGTGGATCCTAAGAAAACCGCGTGCGGCGGCGGCCTGGGGGCATATGACACTGGGGGTGCGGAGGGATGAACGTCAGACTGTGGGGCGAGAACCCGAACGGGGTCGTGGAGGTCGGTCCATGCATGGGTGTGCGTGGGAGCGGGTCGCTACAACCGCGGTTGGGGATCTGGACAGGGTAGCGGGGAACCCCGCGCGCACTGGGCTTTTGTCCCTCATGGAGGGGGAGGTGGGGAGCGTAGGCTCAGGACAATGAAGAGCGAAAGCCGCACGCGCCACAAGCGCAGCTCGCGTTACCAGCGGTTGGCCGCGCTGTTCGGGGGGCCGCTGGGGGTGGCCTTGATCGGCCGGCCCGACCTGGCCGGCGCTTTCGACCGGGCCCTGCAAAGCTGCCCGGGCCACGAGAGCCTGATCTGCCGGGCCACCGGCGGGGTCCCGCGCGTCTGTTTCGTGCAAAAGATGGAGCAGCTGGCGGCTTCGGCGGCGCGCGGCGGTGAGCGGCGGCGCGAGTGGGAGCGCAGCTTCATCGAGACCGAGGTGATGCACTGCCTCGCGACCTTCGAGCGTACCTTCCCTCCCGAGCTGGTGCCGGTGCTCGAGTACGCGAAGAGCGAGATCGAAGAGGACCTGGCCTACCTGACGCGCGAGGTCGCTCAGTAAGCGGGCGGCGTGAAGACGTAGTGGCGGCCCAGCACCAGCATGGCCGCGATCGCAGCCGAGGTGACCACGATCATCAGCAGGGTGCGGCCGATGAGCACCAGGTCCACCTCGCCGGATTCGGTGGCGAGCATGCGAGGGTTGAAGGTGAAGTAAAAGAGCAAGGTCACCGCAAGGGTACCCACCGCAAAAACCGCTACGTAGATCCACCAGTCCATGTTCCCTCCCCAACAGCCGCCTAGTCCAGGCGGAAGAGCGACGTCCAAGCCTCGTCCAAGTTTAGCAGACCCGCGGCGTAGACCTTGAGCCCGCGTTCGCGCGCGGCCGCCCCTTGGGGCGCGCGCGCCCCCGAACGGGAACCGTCGAGGGCGGGCGAGTTCCAGGCGGGGTAGGCACGCGGCTCGCGGTAGCGCAGACCGGTAGGGGCGACGCGCTCCAGCTCGAGCGCGGCCTCCGGGTGCTCGAGCGCTACCTTGCGGGAGCCGTTCTCGGTCGCGATCTCCTTCCAGCCCCCGCCGGCGTGGAAGAGGCCCGATCCCTCCTCGACGAGCAGCACCGCTTCAGGCGCCACCCGCTCGAGCGCGTGCGCGAAGGGCGCGCGGTCGCTCGGGGAGGCGTCGAGCCCCAGAACGATGCGACCGCGAAAGGTGCGGGGGAGCCGGCGCAGCACCTCCGTCGCCCACGCGCGCGGGCTCCAGACGAGCAGGGTCCCGCCCCCGTAGCCGCCCTCGAAGGTGGCCAGTACGGTTCCGAAGGCGTCGACCTGCGCGGGTGCGTACCGCGAAAACACCTCCAGGTCGGTCATGATCGCGTCCAGCCGTGTAGCCCGCACGGAATCAGCTTACCGCACGCGTGCTATTCTTCTATACGTGCCCACCTTGGTGCTTTCCGACATCCACGGCAATCTGCCTGCGCTCGAGGCGGTGCTAAAACACGCCCGCCGTTACGATTACGAACGCGTCTTCTTCCTGGGCGACGCGGTGGGGTACTACCCCGACGGCGACGCGGTGGTCAGCAAATTGCGCGAGCTCGGCGCTCTCGGGGTGATGGGCAACCACGACGCCTGGATGCTCACGGAGGACGTGCTGGAAACCGACGGTTACGTCATTCAGATTCTGCGCTGGCAGAGCCGGCGTCTCAGCGAAGAGAACCGCGCCTGGCTCGCCGCGCTTCCCTGGACCCGCAGCGAGGACGCCTGGTTGCTGGTGCACGGCAGCCCCTGCGATCCCTTCGTCTACGTGGACGAACTCGATCTGGCGCGGGAGGGGTTCGGCTGCAGCGACGCCCGCTGGATCTTTCACGGGCACACCCACATGGCCGGCGCCTTCACCGCGCTCGACGGGCCCAAGGGCCCCTGGGTGCGCTACAAACCTTTTACGGATGCGGACAACGCGCTCAAGATCGGCCCCAAGGCCCGCGCCATGGTCAATCCGGGTTCGGTGGGGCAGCCGCGCGACGGCGTGCCCCACGCCGGTTACGCCTTCTGGGACGAGGCGTCGGACACGGTGCGCGTACATCGCGTCCCCTACGACATCGACGCGGTGGCGCGGCGGGTGGAGGAGGTGGGTTTCCCTCCCGCGCTCCACCAGCGGCTCAAGAAGGGCAGGTAGGCCGTGGTCGAGCCGGTAGGGCACGAGCGTCAGCGACGGCTGCTGGCCCGCCGCCCGGCACAGAGCCTGCTCTTCGTCGGCCCCGAGGGGGTGGGCCGCCGCACCGTGGCCCGCTGGTTCGCCTACGGCCTCAACTGCGCGCAGGGGTTTCCGCCGTGCGGCCGCTGCGCCTCCTGCCGCGCCGAACACCACCCCGACCTCTTCGAGGTGCGGCCGCGTACGAAGACCCGCGGCGGCCAGATCGCGCGGCGCCCGCAGATCCACCTCGACCAGATCGCTCCCCGCGCCGGCGCCGAAGAACCCAACCTCATCGAGTGGCTCCAGACCGCGCCGCGCCACCGCGCCAAGGTGGCCGTGGTGGACTCGGCCCACCTGCTGGGCGAGCAGGCGGGTAACGCGCTGCTCAAGGTGCTCGAAGAGCCGCCCCCGCACGCGTACCTGATCCTGATCGCCCCCAGCCGCGAGGCGGTGTTGCCCACGCTGGCGAGCCGCAGCCTGACCGTTGGCTTCGGGCCGCTGCCCACGGAGCAGCTCCGCAGCCTGAGCGAGAACGAAGCGGCGCTGCGGTACAGTGAGGGAGCGCCGGGCCGGCTCATGGCCGCGCTGGCCGACCCCGCGGGTCTGGCCGAGGCCGAAAGCGCCGCGAAGGCCTGGGTGGAGTCGCTGGGGCGCGATGCGGCCGAGCTGCTGGCGCAGACCGAGGCGCTGCGCCGGCTTGCCGAAGGGCCGTTCGACCCGTGGGTCTTCGTGGCCCAGGCCTGGGAGGACTGGCCGCCACCGGCGCGCGAAGCTGCGCTCGCGGCCCTGCTGCGCGCGCGCGAAGAGCTGGAAGCCTACGTGGCCGCCGATCTGGTCTTCACCCGGCTGGCCCTGACCCTGAGGAGGATCTATGCCGACCTGCGTGCGGGTTCGCCTTTACCACGGTAGGGAACCCAAACTCTACGAGATGCGCCTGAAGGGCGAAGCGCCCCCGCTGGGCGTCAAGGTGGTGGTGCGCACGCCGCGGGGGCTCGAGCTGGGCGAGGTACGCGCCGGGCCCCGCGAGGCCAAGAAGGCCTTCGGCGACCTGGTGCGCATTGCCGACGCCGAAGACCTGGAAAGGGTGCACCGCCTGCGCGAGCAGGAGGAGAGCCTCAAGTGGTGGTTGAAGGCGCGGCTGCGCGCCAAGCTGCCCCAGGTCAAGGTTTTGGGTTGCAACTACACCCTCGACGGGGGGCACGTGGTCGTCTACTACTCGGCGGAGAACCGGGTGAACCTCGGGAGCGTGGTGCGCGAGATCGCCCGCCACGCCGGTGCCCGCGTCGAGTTCGTGGCCAAGGGGCCGCGCGACCAGACCGCGTTTCTGGGCACCCTTGGCATGTGCGGCATGGAGAGTTGTTGCAGCACCTGGATGCAGCAGTTCGCCCCGGCCACCATCCGCATGGCCCGCGACCAGCAGCTGCCCCTCAGCCCCGAGAAGATCAGCGGGCCCTGCGGCCGCCTGCTCTGCTGCCTGGCCTACGAGCACCCCCACTACAAGGAGCTGCTCGCGGGCATGCCCAAGAGGAACGCCAAGGTGTGCACCTCGGCGGGCGTCTGCGGCAAGGTGATCAAGCTCAACCCGCTCGCGGGCACGGTGGACCTCTACACCGAGGGCGGCGGGGTGGTTACGGCCCCCGCCGACGAGCTGCGCCCGCGCGACCGGGAGAACTAGCCGTGCGTTTCGAGGTCGTCGAGCGCAAACCGCGCCACTTCAACCACTTCTACCCGGCGGTGCCGGTGGTCGTTGGGGTGGAGGCCGCGGGCCGGGTCAACTTCATGCCCGTGGTCTGGAACGTGGGGCTCTCCTTCGACCCGCCCCTCTTTGGCGTGGGCGTGAGCCCCAAACGTTTCAGCTACGGCCTGCTGGAGCAGGCGGACGCCTTCGGCGTCAGCTTCCACCCCTTCGAGCAGGCGGATCTCGTGCAGCGGCTGGGCTCGACCAGCGGCCGCGACACCGACAAGGTGGCGGCCTTCGGGCTCGAGGTGGTACGCGGGCAAGCGCTCGACGTGCCGCTTCTGGGCGGGTTCTATGCGGCGTACGAGCTCGAAAAGACGGACGCGGTCGTGACCGGCGACCACACCCTCTTCGTCGGCCGCCTGCGGGGAATCTGGGAGGACGAACGCGCCTTCGCGCAGGACACGCTCGACCCGGAAGCGGTGCGTGCGCTGCTCTACTACGGCCGTTACCGCTACGGCCACCCCGCGGCGAATGTCGCCGACCTCAAGGGGGACTGACTGTGTGGGCGCAGCTAGTGCACGAGCAGGTGCGCAGGCTGCGGGTCGGCAAGGGGTACGCCGAGGCGCAGCTCGTATTCAACGACGGCAGCTTCCTGCACTTCCGTCACGATCCCTACACCCGCTGGCTGCAGGCGTGGACGCCCGAGGACGAGGGCGGCTTTGCCCGTGACGTGGTGCCCGAGGTGGTGCGCTTCCGGCTGAACCGGCGCCATCTGGAGATCTGGTTCCGCGACGAGAGCCGGCTCGAGGTGCGCCTGGGCGCGTTCGGCACTCGCAGCCAGGCCAAACCCGACCCCTGAGGGCCGGGAAGGGGAGGGGTCGCGCTTACTTCTCGTAGGGCTTGCCGATCGCCTTTGGTGGGCGCGAGGTGCCCACGAAGCCGGCCAGCACCAGCATGGTGATGATGAAGGGGAAGGCCTCGATCACCGTCGGCGGCATAATGTCGCCGCCGCCCAGCTGGATGGCCAGCGCCTTGGCGAAGCCGAAGAGCAGCGTCGCTCCCAGCACCCCGATGGGGTGCCACTTGCCAAAGATCAGCGCCGCCAGGGCGATGAAGCCCTGACCGGCGGACATGTTGCGCACGAACTGGTTGAGGACGCCGATCGAGAGAAAGGCGCCCGCGAGCCCCGCCAGCACCCCCGAGAGGATGACCGCGGTGTAGCGGGTGCGGAAGACGTTGATCCCCATGGTGTCGGCGGCCTCGGGGTGCTCGCCCACGCTGCGCAGGCGCAGCCCCCACGGGGTCTTGAACATCACGTACCAGGTGATCGGCACCAGCGCGAAGGCCAGGTAGACGAGGGGGCTGAAGCCGAGCCACTCGGGCAGCCGGTTGACGAGCTCCTTGGAGGCCGTGGTGTTGTCGTAGAAGTAGGCGAGGACGAGCGAGGGCAGGCCCGCGGCGAGCAGGTTGATGGCGGTACCGCTGATGATCTGGTCGGCCTTGTACTTGATCGAGACGACCGCGTGGATCCAGCCGATAAACGCGCCTACGACCATGGCCAGCAGCACGGCCACCCAGGGGATCCACCATACGCGGGCGCCGGGGTTTTCGGCCAGGTAGGGGGCTTCCATCAGCTGGGCGCTGACCGCAGCGGTGAGCGCGCCGAAGATGATCATGCCCTCGAGCGCGATGTTGACCACGCCGCTGCGCTCACTGAACATCCCGCCCAGGGCGGTGAGCAGCAGGGTGGTGGTGGAGCGCAGCGTGGTCTGCAAGAGCGGCACCAGGAAGGCCGCGGTGAAGAGGCTTTCGAGGCTCATCTCAGATCACCCCCTGCACGCCTTCTTCGGCCTGGGCCGCGAGGATCGGGTCGGTGAAGTAGCGCGGTAGGAAGCCGCCCGCGGCGATGAAGAGCACGATCAGCGCCTGCAGCATCATCACCAGTTCGCGGCTGATGCCGAGCTGCAGGTCGAGCTGCAGTCCGCCGGTGAGCAGCACCCCGAAGAGCAGCGCCGAGAGGAAGACGCCGATCGGGGTGTTCTGGCCCAGGAGGGCCACGGCGATGCCGTCGAAGCCCACGTTGGTGGGCAACGACTGCTTGAGGCGGTACTCGTCGATGCCGCCCCCGAGCACGTAGTGGGTGGCCGCCAGACCGGCGAGCGCGCCGGAGATGGCCATGGCCAGGATCGTCTTCTTGGCGATGCTCACCCCGCCGTACTCGGCCGCCTTGGGCGCGAGCCCGACCGCGCGCAGCTCGTAGCCGTCGCGGGTGCGCCACATGTAGTAGTTGTAGAAGGCCACGGCGAAGGCGGCGATCACGAAGGCGCCGTTGAGGCGCACCGAGGCCAGCTTGGGCGAGAGCTCCATGGGGATGCCGGGGAGGAAGCCGCCCACGAAGTAACCGAGCACGCCCGCGCCCAGGGCGGCGAGCAGCCGCTTACCCAGCTCGAGCCGGGCCAGCAGCACGTAGGCGGTGACCATGGCCACGAGCGCGAGCGGCAGCGACCAGCTGAGCGCGCCCGTCCAGGCGCCCGAGGTGTCCTGCTGGAAGCCGAAGAGGTTGACCATCAGCGGGATGCGGGCCGACTCGGCCACCTCGTAGCTGCGCGCCTCGTAGCCGGGGAACTTGAAGGGCATGTGCAGGGTCCACTTGCCGAAGAAGGTGTACTCGTTGGCGGCGATCATGAAGAGGAAGATCGAGGCGGCGATGTAGTTCATCATGATCGTGTTGATCACCTCGTGCGCCCCGAAGCGCGCCTTGAGCCATCCCGGAATCGCGCCCCAAAGCGCCCCTCCCGCCGCGGCGGCGAGGATGCTGAGGGGAAGGAAGATGGCCCGCGCCACCCCGTCGGGCAGACCCGCGAACCAGTGGGCGTTCGCCAGGTGCACGCCCACGAGCATCGTCATGATGGCGCCAATGGTGAGCTGCCCGGGCGCGCCGATGTTGAAGAGCCCGGCCTTGAACCCAAAGGCCACGGCCAGGCCGGTGAAGATGAGCGGCGTGGCGATGAGGAGGCTTTGGAACCAGCCGGAAGCGGTGAGCAGCGGACCAAAGAGCAGCTGGAAGGTGTAGGTGACGAGGTCCAGCTTGGCCGCCAGGTAGGTGAGGGTGCCGCCCCCTTCGGGCAGCTTGACGTCCTTGAGCAGCCAGACCACGGCCGCTCCCGCCACCATGGCGAGCAGCATGCTGACCGCGGGGACGATCACGCCGCGCCAGCGCACCAAAAGCGCCCTACCGCCGGGGAGCTGCAGCCGCCCCACCGCGAGCAGGAAGAGGCTGTAGAGCACGGTGACGTAAGCGCCCAGCGAAAGGCTGTAACGTTTGAGCGGCGGACGGCGGGCGCCCGCGGCCATCGCGGCGTCGTTCACGGTCCAGACGGCGTGGTAAAAGAGGTAGGCTTCCAGGGCGAAGACGGCGACCCCCAACAGACCCAGAGCGTAGTACACCCGGGCCCGGGTGCGCATTTCAGGCAAGAACGCCGCCACCGCCGCGATCAGCGCCAGGGCCACCCAAAAGGCCGTGAAGTAGCCCAGCCAGCTGACGTCGGGGAGCGCCTTGGCCCGACCGTAGAGGTCGACCGTGCCCCACAGCGTCACGAGCACGCCTTTTCCGCCGAAGGCCCGCAGCGCAACGGCCCAGGGGCTCAGGGCGAGGAGGAGCAGGAACAGGACGGAGGTGAGGGCTAACCAAACGCGGTTCACGCTCCCGATTGTAACGCATGCCCCCGGGCGGGTGAGCCCCGCTCGGGCGCGGTAGGATGGGCCCGATGAACGAGACCGAGGCCAAGGCCCGCAAGGTGCGCGCAATGTTCGGCGATATCGCGCCGCGCTACGACCTCTTGAACCGGCTGCTCTCGGGCGGGGTGGACCAGCGCTGGCGGCGGCTGGCGGTGCGGCTGGCCACCGAGAAGGCGCCCCGCCGCATCCTCGACGTGGCCACCGGGACCGGCGACGTGGCCCTGCTGCTCAAGCGGGCGCGGCCCGAGGCCGAGGTAGTGGGGGCCGACTTCACCCCCCAGATGCTCGAGCTCGCGCGCGCCAAGGCCGAGCGGGCGGGCGTGGACGTGCGTTTCGTGGAGGCCGACGCCCTCGCCCTGCCCTTCGCGGACGCGAGCTTTGACGCGCTCACGGTGGCCTTCGGCTTTCGCAACTTCGCCGACTACGAGCGCGGCCTCGCCGAGTTCTACCGGGTGCTGGCGCCCGGCGGGCGGGCGGTGATCCTGGAGTTCCCGCCGCCCCCCGAGGGGCTTTTGGGCCGGGCCTACCGCTTCTACTTCTGGCGGCTGCTGCCCTGGATCGGCGGGGTCGTCTCGGGCCGGCCCGAGGCCTACCGCTACCTCCCCAGCTCGGTGGAGCGCTTCCCGGAGCCCGAGCGACTCGCCGAGATGATGCGCGCGGCCGGCTTCGCCGAGGTGCGCTGGCGCCGGCTCACCGGCGGCATCGCCGCGGTGCACGTGGGGGACAAGCCGTGAAGGGCGCGCGCGAACTCGGCACCTACCGGGCGCTGGTGGAGGCCCTGGAGCTGGGCTTCACGCCGGGCGAGCTCGAGGAGCGCCACGGTCTGCTTGCGGGCTTCGTGCGCGAGAGCGCGGGCGGAGCGCGTTACGCCAACGAGGTGGTGGAGTTGGTGCACGGGCGCGAGGGGGTGTTCGTCTCCTTTCCGGCGCTGCCCAACGTAGCCTACGCGTGGCTGGGCGAGGCGGCGGGGGTCTTTCTCAGCACGGTGGAGGCGCAGATCTGGCTGTGGGAGGTCATGGAGCGGGCCGAGGCGGGCGAGGGGGACGTGGTGGCCCTCTACGAGCCGGGCTTCGTCGACGACGACGAGAAGATCTTCATGGCCTACACCTACGAGGGCGACCGCTACCAGCGGGGCTGGCCGCGCACCAAGCTGCCGCTCTTCCTCTGGCTCGCCGCTCCCGAGGAGCACCTGTTGATGTTGCGCACCCCACGCGACGGTTTTCTGGCCTTCCGGCTCGAGCGCGGAGCGCCCATGCTGGGCGGGGCGGAGTCGTGAGCGCCTACGACGTGCTCGTGGTGGGGGCGGGGCCGAGCGGCAGCGAGGCCGCCTGGGCGCTGGCGCGCCGGGGTTTCGCTGTCGGTCTGGTGACCGACAGCCTCGACAGCGTCTACCGGCCCGAGCGGCTCCCGGAGGGTGAGGTGACTGCGGGCAGCCTGCTGGCCGAGGTCTGGGCTGGCGACGTCTGGGAGCTGCACCGCCGGGCCAAGTACGCCCTCGAGGCGCTCGCGAACCTCCACCTCTTCCAGTCGTCGGTCGTAGCGCTGCTGGTCGAGGAGGGCCGCGCCGTTGGCGTGCGTACCTGGGAGGGCTTCGACCACCGCGCCGGCGCGGTGGTGCTCGCCGTGGGTAGTTTCTTGGGAGCCACGCTGCGCGCGGGCGAGCTAGAGGAGTCGGCGGGGCGGCTGGGCGAGGCCGCCTACCCGGACCTCTACGAACACCTCCAGCGCCTCGGCTTCGCCTTCGTACCCGACGCCTACGAGGTGCCCGCCGCCCAGGGCGCGCCCGCCTACACGGTGCGTTTCCAGCGCTTCGCCCCCGAAGAGTGGGAGG
>Ga0256832_1003547_pt1 | contig 10601 bp, 8 predicted proteins | sample 134614metaG_FD_190534 | JGI IMG/M metagenome (GOLD analysis project Ga0256832, IMG submission 190534) | Hydrothermal vent microbial communities from Lau Basin, Pacific Ocean - 134-614 | ecosystem: Environmental > Aquatic > Marine > Hydrothermal vents | place: Pacific Ocean: Lau Basin | collected...
ATATAAGACTTGGCCGTCAGTTCTTCGTCCACGGCTGCAGTCCAAATGCGTACATCCGGATACTCGCGGCGCAGGTATTCAATGCCATAGGTGGAAGCAATAATCGTGGCAAAATGAATGGACCGTAGCGTGCCGTTTTGCCGGAGCAGTTCAAGGGCTTTGACGGCAGAGGCGCCGGTGGCCAGCATCGGGTCACACAGGATCAGGGTGGCACCGGTCAGGTCCGGCGCCGTCAGATAGTCGGCGCCGATCTCAAACGAGCCGTCGCGGTGGTGTCGCCGCATGGCACCGATAAAGGCATTGTCTGCCTCTTCAAAAAAGTCCAAAAAGCCGTTGTGGAAGGGCAAACCGGCACGCAAAATGGTACCAATGACAATACGGCCGGGGGCATAGCGGCACGTGGTGGTGCCGAGCGGCGTTTCCACCAGCTTGTCCACATATTCCAGGTGGCGGCTGATTTCATACGCCATAATCTGCCCGATGCGAAACATGTTCTTGCGGAAGCGCATCCGGTCTTGCTGAATTTTGACATCCCGCATTTGGCCGACAAAGTGATTCAGCACCGAATCCTCCAAACCCAGATTTTGGACCATTTTCCCTGTTTTTATGTCGTTAAGATAGACCGGTAAACCGTCGATGTGTCACATGCACACCAGAACCCTATGGCTCATCCGGATATCCGCCCGGGCCACTCAGGCAGACTGCACGGTGGGTAGTACTGCGCAGCCGGGCAGCCGACGGAACGAAAACCTAATCCCGCCGCAAGGCGGGAAAGCTTTTCAAAATGTAACTGTTTAGGTACCCGCTGTATTTGTGCACAAATGCCTATTTTATCCCTAAAAACAGGAGCACCCAAACAGTTACTTCAAAATCATCTTCGCAACAAGTAGCGGATTGCACTGCCCGTCCATGCACCCAGTCCGCCGAGCAAGCCGCCGGTAGCCGCTGTCAACAAAAGTAAGCTTTTTGGCGAAAGTGCTCCCAACAAAAGCCCTACTTTCTGCGCCAGCACAAAGTCATTGGCTGCATCTGCCTGGTAGGCCGGGATCCCCCAGAGTAATGCACCGGTCACAAAGGCCAGCCAAAAGCTTCGCTTTTGGCGCTGGTGAAAGGCAAAAGCCCCTATGGCGGCGACAAGCGCCAGCCCCCACCACGGCAGCACAAAGCGCGTGTACCAGCCTGCAATGGCCAAAAAGGCGATTTGCAACAAGGACTTCATGGTGCGAATGTTTCGGTGTTTCGGAGTGCCGCTGCGGCCGCGTCTAGCGGCGCAGCCGGAAAGCTCAGTTGGACGTAGCGGCCTTGGGTCCAGGTATCTACCCAATTGTCATAGTCAGGCGAAGCGGGATTGCCGGATACGCCTCCGGGCCAGGAGGCAAACGCGCGTACCGGCGTGCCCAGCTCCACAATCATCCGCCAAGATGGACCGAAGTGGCCGTGGAGCGCATTGATCGTGTGGGCCTCGCCGTCTGCACGTACAGGCCGCGAAAAGGCATCAAACCGAAGTAAGTGCCGGATTTGACCCTTGTTGTAATCCGCCCAGGTGTAGTGAGCTTCATTGTATCGCTCGGCCAGCTGATCCACCATATCACCGAAGGCGAGGGTGACTATATCCGACAGGTCCTCGTGCTCCGGTGTGGAAATCAGGTCAAAATATTGGTGCGTGGTATCCTGCATCAAGGCGATCAGGCGCCAGTCATCGGGCAGGCGGATCCGGAGCGAGTCCTCCCATTGCAGGATTTCGTCCCAGGTGCGCATCTTGAGCTGCTGAAACCACACCTGAAAGAGCACCGGCTCTATCCGGTCTTTGCGGTAAAAATAATCCCACCGGCGAAGGCGGGAGAGCATGTCCAATTCGCCTCGTTTTAGTCTGGATGTATCCAATGCTTCTATCATTAAAGGCAGGGCATCGGCGGCCAAAAAACTGTAACTGCTGGTCTGCAAGCGCATCATATCCTCTACTGACAGGCCGTTGAGATGGCTGAGTGTGGCATAGATGGCGCGGCAGCGATAGTCCGAAAAATCGCCGTTGTAATAGTAGGGATAGGAGGGAGGCGTGGGATTTTGATTGGCTGAGAAGACAAAGCCACGTGTGGGATTCTTCAGTTCGGGTAGATGCTCCTGCGGGATAAAGCCGTGCCAGTCATTTCGGGTTGTACTGCCATCCTGGACAAAACGCCCCTGTTCTTTATTTTTGACGGGCAGCTTGCCTTGCACCCGGATGGCGATGTCGCCATCCGTGCAGGCAAAGACGAAGTTTTGGGCGGGCAGCGAAAAGTGCTCCACGGCCGCACGAAAGTCCTTGTAGTTGCGGGCGCGCATCAAGCCCAGGAAAGTACGCAATTCGTCTCCCCCCACATCCATCGTCGAGAGCCATTTCATGGCCAGATCGGATGAGTCTTTGATGACCGGCCCCCAATAGGTGATTCGGGTCTCTATGATGACGGGGTGGTGCGAGCGGACGCGGATGGTGTCGTACCTAATCGTGACAGGTACGTCCTTGTCGTCTAGGCGATAATGGGTGTGTGTACTATCCGTCCAGTGGATTCGGTACCAGTCGAGTACGTCCTGAGAAGCATTGGTCAGCCCCCACGCAATGTGGTCGTTGAAGCCGATGATAATGCCGGGTAGCCCGACGAGTGAGACGCCCATGACGTTGAGTTCCGGTGTGTGTAGGTGGATGGGTAGCCAAATGGAGGGCAAGGAGAGATTGAGATGGGGATCATTGCACAGTATGGGCTTTTTGTGACGGGTTTTGCTGCCGGCTACGGCCCAATTGTTGGAGCCGACATGAGCGGGACTGTGGTTCTCCGGCGGGAATGGTGTCCGGGTGCTGTCGGCGGTAGCCGTGGTCAGTGGATGGGGGATGTGCGCCCACTGGCCCGCGTCGGGGACAATGACTTTTTGTTTGGGATTAAATTCGGGAAACAAGAAACGGACTTGGTCCGGCCCCAGGGCAGCCAGCAAATTGGACATTTCCCTATCGTGATTCCGGTAGTTGAGTGTCTTGGCCATGGACAGGAAGATGAGCGCCGTCTTGTAGGGAGACCAAGGCTCCGGCTTATAGTTGAGCAATTGGAATTCTACCGGCAGCCGGTGATTGTGGTTCAATTGGAGGATATAGGCATTGATGCCATCGCTGTACGACTGGATCACCGATTTGAGTTGTGGGTCTTCATCCCACCGGGCCACAATTTTTTGGGCGGCGGCAGGCAAGCCCAGGCGCCGTTGGTGTTTGTCGTAGTCAAGTGCTTTGGGGCCTAGTACGGCAGCGAGCCGTCCGGCGGCGGCGCGTGCAGAAAAATCCAACTGCCAGAGTCGTTCTCTTGCGGTCAGGTATCCTTGGACAAAAAAGGCATCCGGCAGATTGTGGGCAAAGATATGGGGGATGCCGAGTGTATCCGTTTGTACAAGGGCGCTATCCCGCAGTCCGGAGAGCTGTAAATCTTTGGTTTGGCGATGGGGATGGACGGGCACATCGTTGAGACGGAAACCGGTAAATGGACTTAAGAAAGCGCCTGCGGCCGGGCCGGGCCGGCGCAGCGGCCGTTGGAGCAAGTAGATGAAGGACACAAGCAGGACAAGCGGTAGCAGTAGGCGGTATCGTCTCATAGCAGTAGCGAGCCATCGGTTTAGGTCGGTGCAATGGACTTATAAGTCCAGGATATCCAAAATGCGGTTTAGCTCCTTGGTATTGGCAAAGGGGATTTGGATGGTTCCTTTGCCTTTGGCGTTTACTTTCAGGCGGACCCGTGTCTCCAGTTTGCGCTGCAAGTCGGCGATGATTTTTCGGTATTCGGGCGACAGGGCAGCGGGTTTTTTCTTCTCTTTGCCCGGCTGTTGTTTAAATCCGGCGATGAGGGCTTCTGTGGCACGAACGGAGAGCGATTGGGAAACAATCTCCCCGAATACGGAGAGCTGAATGGCGATATCGTCCACGCCGGCGAGTGCGCGCGCATGCCCCATGGAAATTTGGCCGGACTTGAGAGCTTGTTTGATTTGGGGAGGCAATTCAAGCAGGCGCAGATAATTGGTGATACTGCTCCGCTTTTTGCCTACCCGCTCCGATAGTGCTTCGTGAGTGAGCCGGCACTCATCAATAAGCCGGCGGTAGGATGTGGCAATTTCGATGGGATTGAGATCGGCTCGTTGGACGTTTTCGACCAAAGCCATTTCGAGCATCAGTTGGTCATCGGCCGTGCGGATGTAGGCGGGCAGGTGCTCCAATCCGGCTATTTTGGAGGCGCGAAAACGGCGCTCACCGGAGATGATTTGATACTGGCCGGTTGTCAGCTTGCGCAGTGTGACGGGTTGAATGATGCCGTAGGTCTTGATGGACTGAGCCAGTTCTTCGAGTTCTTCCGGATTGAAATCGGTCCGGGGCTGGTACGGGTTGGGTTCTATTTGTGAAATGGGGACTTGCAGCACGTCAGTAGGAGCCGGTGCGGCCTGATGTGCCGGCTCCGGCTTGGCATCGTCACCAAGCAGTGCGCGGATGCCTTTGCTCAGATCTTTTTTTGTCTTTTTTGCCATGTGATCTTTTTAGTGGGCGCACAAAATTACTCAAATCTCGTCACTGTTTTTTATCAGGAATTCGTTGGCCAGATTGAGAAAGTTGGTGGCGCCTTTGCTGGATGCATCGTACATGATGACGGGTTGTTTGAGCGTGGGCGCCTCGGCGACTTTGGAGTTGCGGTGGATGATAGTCTCAAAGACGTAGTCTTCGGCATGAGCGCGGACTTCGTTGACGACGATGTTGGCCAGGCGGAGCCGCGAGTCATACATAGACAGGACGATGCCTTCGATCCGTAGCTTGGGATTGAGCTTGGATTGGACCAGATGGATGGTGTTTTTGAGTTTTTTCAGGCCTTCAAATGAATAGACTTCGCATTGGGCGGGGATGAGTACGGAGTCGGCGGCTGTGAGTGCGTTGATGGTGATGAGGCCGAGAGAGGGCAGGCAGTCAATGAAGATATAGTCAAAATCGTCCCGGACCCGGGCGATAAACTTCTTCATCGCATACTCTCGTTCGGGAACGTTGGCCAGTTCTATCTCGGCCCCCACCAGGTCAATAGAAGAGGGGAGCAGGTAGAGATTGGGCGTCTGGGTCTCTACGATGGCCTCTTTGGGATCAAAGCCCTCGACCAGACACTCATACGTGCCCGCCAGTTCTTCGCAATTGGTGACGCCGATGCCCGTAGAAGCATTGGCCTGCGGGTCAGCGTCTATCAGGAGCACTTTTTTCTCGAGCAGGGCGACAGCAGCAGACAGGTTGATGGCGGTGGTCGTCTTGCCCACACCGCCCTTTTGGTTTGCAATGGCGACTACCTTGCCCATGCCTTAGAGTTCAGTGGCTTCGATCGTCTCACCGATGTTGAGAAAGTGCAGGTCAATGGTGCGCTTGGCAAAAGCGGACCGTGCCTGCGTTTTGTCTATTTCTATGTAGCCGAAGGTGTCGTAATGGCAGGGAATGACGCGTTCTACTTCTACCCATTCGGCAGCAATGGCCGCATCTTCGGCATTCATGGTAAAGTTGTCGCCGATGGGCAAGATGGCAAAATCCAATTTGGTGGACAGCGGAATCAGCTTCATGTCGTAGGTCAGTGACGTGTCGCCGGCGATGTAGAAATTGCCCTCCGGCGACTCGATGACGAATCCGGCAGGCACACCGCCGGTGGTGCCGTCCGGCATCGTACTGGAGTGGATGGCAGAGACCATTTTGACTTTTCCAAAAGGAAATTGCCAGCTGCCCCCCACATTCATCGGGTGGCCTTCGATCCCTTTGGCGCCATACCAGGATACAATTTCAAAGTTGGAGATGATTTTGGCGCCGGTGCGCTTGGCGATGGTCTCCGCATCCAACACATGATCCTCGTGTCCGTGCGTCAGCAGGATGAAGTCGGCCGGTACCGTGGACGGATCAATTAAGCCCCTGGCCTTGGGATTGCCGGAGATAAAGGGGTCAAACAGCAGATGCCGGGAGGCGATTTCTACGCCAAAGCAGGCATGTCCGTAGTAGGTGATTCTCATGGGTAGGCCTTTTAGTTAACAGCGGTGACTGCCGGATACAGCAGTTATTACATGACCGTAAACAGTCACACAATTCGGGAATGCAAATTTAGGCATTTATCCGCAAAGCGGATTGAGTTGAATTGTCCCGCACTTACTTGCTTTGCTTGACTTGGGCTTTGCCCCTTACGCTTATGCTTTTTGCAAGATGAGCGCCATTTGCCCCGCACTTTGGGCAAGTAAGTGACGGTGTAGCGGTATGACGGTATAGCGGTGTAACGGCCCCGCACTTTGGGCAAGTAAGTATCGGACGGCAAATGAAAAAATTCCTTTCTCTGCTCCGAATCAGGCCGCGCCCACCTGCTTCCAATTAATTTGAATATACCAAACCACTGTCGCCGGGCTGTCTGCGGCAGCCGCCGGCTCCCCCTTGCTCCCGGATTTATTGGCGCCTGTGCCGGGGTAGTTTTGCCGGCGCCCGCCGGCAAAAAAAGATAAGGCAATTTGCCTTGCCTTGCCGTCGGCTTTAGCCGACGGATAAAAGAACCAAAACTAATCGGGGCTTTAGCCCCGAAAATGAGCCGGGATGTGGGCCAAAGCCCCAAATTTTATTGCTTTTCAAGCCGTCGTACTTCATCCGATGGAAAAGGGGATGGTACTTTTTCCTGCTCTGCCCGCCAGCTCCCGGATTTATTGGCGCCTGTGCCTTTGAATCGCTTACTTCACACCAAGCCGGTGTCCTTTTTACCGGCCGGACAACGTACCGCACGTGTGATCGGACGGGGCCTGCAAGTCGTCGTTATACAAGAAGGCTTCCATCAGGTGCCGGGCGCGGTCGGAGGCGAGAAAGTAGGTGTGCCTGTTCAAGCGGGCTAATCTCGTATGGTCAATAGGTGCATCGGTGCAGTCCAACACTTGTATAAAAGACGGCAGGTCCGGTGGCGGGGTCCGCCCCAGGCGGGGGCTATGGTTGCGCCATTGCGAGGCCAGTAGAATGCGATCTTTCCGGTGGGTCAGGACCAGGACACTGTCTGCTAACTGTTGCAAGTAAGGAATCGAAACTTCAAACTCGCTGATACCGACGTCCGGTGCCGCCAGGATAATTTTCCGAAAGCTGTGCGCGTCAAATGGATTGCGGCGTATCGTCTCCAAAAACAGGCGGTTGCCCATCGAATGGCACAAAAGGTCAATTTGCCGGTCGGGCTGCTGCCGGATAAAATCGCGCAGTATGCGCGCCAATTTTGCGTGGTGTGTGCGGATGATGCGTTTGCTCCGGCGGTAGGATAGGCGGTTGGATGGCCAGATGATGTGAATGACGGCCTTAGTACGCACGCCCGGATCGCGAAAAAATAAATAATTGAAACCCAGGGTAGTGCGCTGCAAGATAGGTAGAATGGCGGCCATAAACCCATGGATGAAAAACAGCGGACGGCTCCCTGCCTGCTGGTTGATCAGCGCTACGGCATGCTCCCGGGGCCATACAAGCCCGGTGTCGTTTTCGTAATACACTTTGACCAGCCGTGTGGAGTCCTGTACATCCAGCCGGCCGCACTTGACAGCGTCACTGTTTTCCAGTATTTCGACAAAGTACTGGCCACCTGTGGCTGGCTGTCCTTGAGCCGGGACACTATGGGCGGAGAGCATCAGCAGTATGGACATAGCGAATAGGCGCATTAGATTGTAGCTGTGGCGACATAACGACTGCACCGTGCAAGAATTGTATTTCCTACCGAAGCGGCTTGAATGTGTGTAAAGTTTGCGGCGTGACCGCCGCGAGGTAATTGGCGGTGTAACGGTCCCGCACTTACGCTTTGATGGTCCAAGGTCCATGGTCCATGGTACCATGGTAGTATCAGGGGGACGTGCGGGCGTTGCGGTTCGACTCTAGGCTTCGACGTTGCTCCACTTCGACAAGCTCCTCAGTGGGCAAGCCCATCGCTTACCGACCGTAGTTGCCCCGCATTAACTAGCTTTGCCTGCCTTAGGCCTTGCCCCTTCGGCTGATAGCTTTTGCCGGATTAGGCCACCTGCCCCGCACTTATGGGCAAGAAAGTGCGGGATAGTTCGATTACGCTCGTACAGTGAGCTTGTCGAACCGCTTGTCGAACCGTCGAACCGTGGTCGGTGAGCATCGTCGAACCGCAACCCGGGTGTTCGATATTCAATCGTCTCAAAACAAAATGCTTTGCGTATGCTATCCTGCTCAGACGGTGATGTCGTTGTCCACGATGGCCGGCATCAGCCAGTTGAATTTGTCTTCAATCAGGCCCTGACGGATGCCGTTGATTTCGCGTTTGACCAACTTGGCGATTTGGTAATCGCCGTTGATGCGAATATCCTGGCCTTTGTAGTGCAGGTCTGACACCATAGATACCACGGCGGCAGTGCCGCTGCCGAATATCTCGGTCAGTTTGCCGGTATGGTGGGCGTCCATGACTTCATCAATAGAAATCTTACGCTCTTCGACGGGAATACCTTTGTCACGGAGAATTTGGATGATGCTATCGCGTGTGATACCGGCCAGGATGGTTTTATCTTCTGTGTCCGGTGTAATGGCGACACCGTCAATAACAAAGAAAATATTCATAGTGCCCACCTCTTGGGCGAAGCGATGTTCTTTGGCATCAAGCCATAGTACTTGGTCAAAGCCTTTCTTTTTGGCTTCGAGAGCAGGCAGGAGAGAAGCGGCGTAGTTGCCGGCGGCTTTTACATAGCCTATGCCGCCTTTGGCGGCACGAGTGTAATAAGTTTCAGCGAGCAGTTTGATCGGGTGACTATAATATGGCCCTGCCGGTGCGGTGATAATGATCATTTTGTAGCGGTCGGAGGCGCGCACGCCTAGCTGGTTGTCGGTTGCCACCATCAGTGGGCGGATATACAGCGCTGCATCATCGCCGGTGGGGATCCAATTGTGATCAATTCCTACCAAATGGCGAATGGCATCTACGAATAATTCTTCCGGAAATTCCGGCATGGCCAGGCGGTGTGCTGACACATTGAAGCGTCTGGCGTGATCCCGGGGACGGAAGATGACAGGGATCCCATCGTAAGTCTTTGTCGCCTTCATTCCCTCAAAGATGGCCTGACCATAATGCAAGGCTATCATGGCCGGATCCACGGTCAAAGGACCGTAAGGCTCAATGCGGATGTTTTTCCAAATGCCGTCCTCGTAATCAGCCACAAACATGTGGTCGCTCATGGTACGGCCAAACTTAATGTCTGAAAAGTCGAAGGACTCAAATCTGGGGTGGTCAGTTTTTCTTATCTTTATCATCATTCTCTGTTTTTTGTCAATTTCATACCGCTGCCACAGCGGAAAACACGCGTCTTTTCTTTTACCTCTTTCGGTAAGTACCAGTACGCAATATACCTAACGGAAATAGATAAATAACAGCAACTGTTTAAGGTGCTCCTGTTTTTGGCGCAAAAACAGCGGGTACCCAAACAGTTACAAATAACATAAACCCGGGACTTACTTGCCGAAAGAGGGCGTTTGCCATTGCCTCACAGAAGATTTACACACATCGGGTGCAGGCATAACCAAATAGTCCCTACATTTGTGCCTGAACGGTAAGAAGAGGAGGGCTCACGAAACCCGCCAAACACTCTGCAAAGGTAGTCTTTTTCCTCCGAAATATCAAACCCCTTTTTGCTTTTTTAGTTTGGTGTATAATGCAGGACATTCCATTGCACATTTTGTTTGAAACAGAAGAATTGTACAGAATTGACGACCAATTTAGTCAAATTGGAAAGTTTTTTGGAAAAAACAATAGAAAGATTCTGTTGTCAGTCTCGTCTGCTACCTGGCATGATCCGGACTCCAAAGCGCTGGTTCACAATATCTTAAAAGCACTGGATTGGGATCCCGAAGAAGACGTGTTGTTATTCATTCGCCATCGGGAAAGGCCGTTTAGCTTGGTGCAGCTGATGCGCGAGCATGCTTGTCGTGCGGCGGTCGTTTTCGGTATGGAACCGGTACCGGCCGGTATCCGGGCCGCTTGCCGGAAATATCATCCTCTCCGTATCGGCGGCTTTGTATTTTTGTTTGCAGACAATGTGGGTGCGCTTTTGTCCCCGGGGGCTCGCCCGTTGAAAAAAGCACTTTGGGATGGACTGCAAAAACTCCGACAGGACCTGGAGTATTAGGGAGAATACCCAACAAAACGTAGTAGGGCTGACATTTTGCCCGGATGATTTGTATCGGGAGCGCTTTTATTGCGCCTCATTTGAATAAAAACAAATATCTTTGGCCACCTTTGTTTTTCCGCTGCTTGCGGATTTGTTCACATAAAACCTTTAGTCCAATGAAGTTCTCAAATCTGATCGTTCTCCTTGGCTTGTTTTTCGTCACTGCTATGTTTACGACTGCTTGCAGCAGTTCATCCGATACCAAAGCCAAGACCACAACTGAAAAAGTAACCGGCGCCGATAAGGTAACCGGTACGGCGCAAAAGGCATCTATGCAGGATGGCAAATGCGGCGACGGCAAATGCGGTGATGGTAAGTGCGGCGACGGCAAAGCCAAGAAAGACGGCAAATGCGGTGAAGGCAAATGCGGTGAAGGCAAATGCGGTGACGGCAAAGCCAAGGAT
>Ga0256832_1003548_pt1 | contig 10598 bp, 10 predicted proteins | sample 134614metaG_FD_190534 | JGI IMG/M metagenome (GOLD analysis project Ga0256832, IMG submission 190534) | Hydrothermal vent microbial communities from Lau Basin, Pacific Ocean - 134-614 | ecosystem: Environmental > Aquatic > Marine > Hydrothermal vents | place: Pacific Ocean: Lau Basin | collected...
CTTCCCAGATAAAGCGGGCTTTTCAGATACTGGCGCAGGGCATACTTGACAATGACGCGGATGGCCGCCGCCAGCGGCACGGCGAGCAGCAAACCGGCGAAGCCGAACAGATAGCCAAAGGCCATCAGCGCGAACATCATCCACACCGGATGCAGGCCGATGCGCCCGCCCACCAGATTTGGCGAGAGGAAGTTGCCCTCCATGAACTGGCCAACGGCGAAGATGCCCAGCACGATCAGCACATGCGTCCACTCCGGCCAGAACTGCACCAGCGCCATGCCCACCGACAGCAGCAGGCCGATGGTGGAGCCCACATAGGGGATGAAGCTGAGAAAGCCCGCCGTCAGCCCGATGAGCAGGCCGAAATGCAGCCCCGCGCCGACCAGCGTGATGGCGTAGAAAATGCCGAGGATCAGGCACACCGTGCCCTGGCCGCGAATGAAGCCGGCCATGGCCGTGTCGATGTCGCGGGCGATGCCGCGGATGGTTTCGGCGTGCCGGCGCGGCAGCCAGCCATCTACGATGGCCACCATGCGGTCCCAGTCATTGAGCATGTAGAAGAGAACGATGGGGGTGATGACCATGAGGGAGAGGATGTTGAACAGCGCCTTGGAGCCGCTCCACACCGATTTCAGCACCGCGCCCAGCCAGCTTGCGGTCTTCGCCGCGATGGCCGCGCCGTTGGCCGTATCGCCGCTGGAGGCCCTGGCTATGGCATCCTTGAGCCAGCCGGGAGCGGAATCGTTGAACAGTTTCGTCAGGGTGGCGATATAGCCGGGCAGGTTGTCCATGAACTGGCTGAACTGATGCGCCAGCAGCGGCGCCAGCAGGATGAAGACGCCAAGGAAGAGGACGAGCGCCAGCGCCAGGATCACCGAGGTGGCCGCCAGGCGCGGCAGGCCTATGGCCTCCAGCCGGTCGGCCAGCGGATCGAGGAAATAGGCCAGCGCCATGCCGGCGATGAAGGGGGGCATGATGTCGCCCACCAGCCACATGCCGAGCACCAGCAGCGCCAGAATGGCCAGCCAGAAAAGGATTTGGGATTTCAGCGTCATTGCCTTTTTCGCGTTCCGCGCCCTTTCCGCGTCAATGGGCGCCGTTCACATCCGTCATGTGGCGCAGCCAGTCCCTGAGATATAGCGCGCCGGAGACGATCGTCAAAGCCGCCACGACGGGCGCGCCGTATATCACCAGCCTGTCCACCGGCCAATCATTGCCGAGGAAGAACAGAAAGGCCCCGGCGAAGATGATCTGCACCGTGGTGTTGAGCTTGGATGTCCACAGCGGCTTCATGCGCACCGGCGCGTCCAGCAGCCAGGCCAGCACCACCCCGCCCATGATGAGCACATCGCGCGAGACGACGAGAATGGCCAGCCAGGCGGGCAGCTTGTCCATGACGCCCAGGGTGACGTAGATGGAGATGAGCAGCAGCTTGTCGGCCAGCGGATCGAGCCAGGCGCCAAGCTCGGTGCGCATGTTGAAGCGCTTGGCGATGAAGCCGTCCACGCCGTCGGAGACGCCGGCCAGGATGAAGACGAAAAAGGCCAGCTCGTGCCGCCCGGCGATGATCAGCCAGACCGTCAGCGGCACCATGAGCATGCGGGCGATGGTGATGATATTGGGCAGATTCACCGGCAGAGGCATGAAGGCTCCAGACAGGCGGTTGCGGCAACTACTCCGGTTTACAGGATTTTTTCCGCCGGACAAGGAAAAACGATAGCCTCACGCCATGCCGAGGAACACCGCGAGCGCCCGCTCCAGGCGGGTCATGTCGCGCCGCGAGAGCCGGCCGATGCGCCTGCCCAGCTTGTCCCTCGGCACGGTAGTGATATTGTCGGCCATGATGCGCGAGGGCTTCTCCAGCCCGTTTTTTCCATCGGGCTCGACGAGAACGCGAAACAGCGGGGCGTCCGTTTCATCGGTTGTGAAGACGCAGATGGTGACGGACGGCAGGGGGCTGAAATGGTCATCCTGAACGATGACCGCCGGGCGCGGCTTTCCGGCGTAACCGCCGCGCGCCGAAACCGTCCAGATCTCGGCGCGCCTCATTCGCCCGCGGGCTCCGAAATGGCGTCGATGAAGTCCTGATCCGCCCGCGCGCTAGCCGAGCGGGCCACGGCGAGCGACTGCTCCCGCGCCTGTCTGGCGAATTGCTCCGTGCGGGTGTCGGGCAGCCATATCTGAACCGGGCGCAGGCCCCTGGCGCGCATCCTTTCGCGAAAGGCGCGCACTCTTTGCGCCGTGGACTTTGCGCCGGGACGGGCGTTCATCGTTCACCTCCGCTTCCGCTGTAGTTACATGTAACATGGCGCATGCCTGGCCGGGATGCAAGGATTATCCGGCGGCGGGGCCTGCTCAATAGGCGTTCCTGGCGTTGGAGGAGGAGAGCAGCGAGAGGGGCGTCTTGAGGATGATGTAGAGATCGAACAGCAGCGACCAGCGGTCGATGTATTCCAGATCGTATTTCACCCGGTTCTCGATCTTCTCGAAGGTATCGGTTTCGCCGCGCCAGCCGTTGATCTGGGCCCAGCCGGTGATGCCGGGCTTGACCTTGTGGCGGGCGAAGTATCCGGTGACCACCTCCTGATAGAGGGCGTCGGCGGCCTTGGCCTGGGTGGCGTGGGGGCGCGGGCCGACCAGCGACAGCTCGCCCTTGAGCACGTTGAACAGCTGCGGCAGCTCGTCGATGGAGGTCTTGCGGATGAAGCGGCCCACCCGCGTGACGCGCGGATCATCCTTCGTCACCAGCTTCGAGGCGGTGGCGTCGCACTTGTCGGTATACATGGAGCGGAACTTGTAAACCCCGATGAGCTCGTTGTTGAAGCCGTAGCGGTTCTGCTTGAAGAGCACCGGGCCCTTGCTCTCCCACTTGATGGCCAGCGCCGTGAGCGCCATGACCGGCGAGAAGGCGACGAGCATGAAGGCGGCCAGAACGCGATCCATGAGGCCCTTGACGAACCAGCCCCAGTCACTGAGCGGCAGCTCGAAGACCGTCAGCAGCGGCAGATCGCCCAGATAGTCATAGGCGCGCGGCGAGAGCTTCAGCTGCGATGCCTGGCCGGAAATGCGGATGTCCAGCGGCAGCTCCCAGAGCTGCTTGAGCATCTCCAGCAGGCGCTTTTCCGCCGTCAGCGGGATGGCGACGATGACCAGATCGACGCGGGTTTCGCGCGCGTAATCGTGCAGGGCTGAGACATTGCCCAGCTTGCGGTATTTGCGGATGTGCTCGGGCGAGCGCTTGTCGGCGCGGTCATCGAAGAGACCAACGATTTCGATATCCAGACCGGGCGAGGCCTCCAGGGTGTTGATGGCCTTTTCCGCCGCTTCGCCGCCGCCGACGATGGCGATGCGGCGGCGAAAGGCCCCGGCGGCGGCGCGCGGGGCGGCCCACAGGCCGATGAGCAGCCTCGAGGCGGCCAGATAAAGGCCGAAAACCAGCGTCCAACCCATGTAGAGACGCCAGCCCGTATCCTTCATCAGAAAATGCCCCATGGCCCAGAACAGGAGGCTTACGGCAAGGGTGATGGCGATGGCCAGCAATACGCTTCTGGCCGGGTTGATGAGGGCCGCAACCTTGTAAAGACCGGCCTCGCGCAGCGCCAGAAGGGTGAGAAAGCTCATGGTCAGCACCATGAAGACCGGAAGGGCCAGATCATGATCCCCGGCATGGGCGGGCATGGCGAGAAACAGCGCAAGCCCGGCGAGCGCGAGGACGATGAAATCCGCCATCTTCATCAGCCGCTGCACGACTTCCGGAGAAATGTATTTTTTCGCGCCCGCGCCGCAGGCTGCTTCGTTCATGGCCGTGGTCTGTTTCATGGCGGTTGTCACCCCCCTTGTCTGGCGTCCGGCCCGGCGCGTTCAGCCGCGCTTTTCAGGCTCATCCCTGAACAGCAGTCTATGGCAAAAGCCTTAAAACGGGATGAATGCCCTTGGCCGCGCAAAAAGCCGACGCCATGGCCATGCTTTGCCTTGACGGGGGGCGCGCGGGGCCGTATATGCACATCCACCAATCGCGGGGCGCATCTCCCGCCGGTGGGGCGATTAGCTCAGTTGGTAGAGCACTGTGTTCACATCGCAGGGGTCACTGGTTCGAGTCCAGTATCGCCCACCATTCTTTACCTTCCCCGACAAATCGTTTGCATCCCATGCCGGAAGGCATGGAGCGGAGCCGCAAATTCATGCGTCCGCCACCCTGCCCTCTTTGTCATTTCCCCTGTTTGCCATAGGTGCGGAAGAGCTCCAGAACGCGGGCCATTTCGTCCGGCGGGAGGGATTTGGGCGCGCCGATGGAGCGGGCGAGGATGTATTGCCGGGCAAGGCCCTCCACCTCCTCGGCCAGATGCAGCGCCTGACGCAGATCGCCGCCATAACAGATCACGCCGTGATGGGCGAGGAGCGCGGCGCGGCGCGGGCCCAGGGCGCGCAGCATGTTTGTTGACAATTCCTCACTGCCGAAGGTGGCGTAGGGGGCGCAGCCGATGATCTCCCCTCCGGCGGCGGCCACCATGTAATGAAAGGCCGGGATAGGCTCGTTCAGGCAGGCCAGAGCCGTTGCGTGATCGGAATGGGTGTGGACGACCGCGCCCGCTTCGGCGCGGGTGGCGTAGATGTCGCGGTGCATGCGCCATTCGCTGGAGGGCTTCAGCGCACCCTTCCAGACGCCGTCCATGCCGACGAAGACGATCTGCTCCGGTTGCAGGATGTCGCCGGGCACGCCGGAGGGCGTGATGTAGAAGCCGCCGGACGCGCGAAGCGAGACATTGCCCGCGGCAGCCCGGTTCAGGCCCTTTTCCACCAGCGCGCGGGCGGCCTCGGCCACTTGCAGTCCGCTGGCTGTTTCCGGTCCGCTCATGACGTGCCTCACACGGACGGCGAGGTGATAAAGGCGGCCTCGTCGGCGTCCGCCTCGATGACGGCGCGCCCGTTCTCCAGCCGCGCCTGGCCCGTGGCCACCAGCGCCAGGGCGCGCGGGAAGATTTTGTGCTCCACCCCGAGCACGCGGGCGGCGAGGCTGTCCGCCGTATCGCCGGAGAGCACGGGCACCGCGCCCTGAATGATGATGGGGCCGCCGTCGAGATCGGCAGTGACGAAATGCACCGTGCAGCCATGCAGGCGCACGCCGTCTCGCAGGGCGCGCTCGTGGGTGTGCAGGCCCTTGTAGGCTGGCAGCAGGGAGGGATGGATGTTGAGCATCCGCCCCTCGAGCCTTCTGGTGAAGCCTTCCGTCATGATGCGCATGAAACCGGCGCAGGCCACCAGATCGGCGGCGAAGACGAGGAGGGTTTCATAAAGCACCTCCTCGAAGGCCTCGCGGGTATCAAATTCCCGGTGATCGATGACGGCGGTGGCGATGCCCGCGCTCTGAGCCGTTTTCAGCCCGCCCGCGCCGGAATTGTTGGAGATGACGGCGGTAATCTCGAAGGGGCAATCGGCGGCCCTGGCGGCCTTTATCAGCGCCTCCATGTTGGAGCCGCGCCCGGAGATGAGCACCGCGACCTTCTTGCGCCCGCTCATGCGCCGAACTCCGCCTGGCCGGTGAAGACGACCGGCTCGTCCCGGCGGGCCTCGAGCGCGCCGAGGATGAAGGTGCTTTCGCCCTGCCCGGCCATGACATCCATGAAGGCGGGCGCGGCCTCCCTGGCCACCACGGCCACCATGCCGCAGCCGCAATTGAAGGTGCGCAGCATCTCCGCCGTTTCCACATTGCCCATGCGCTTCAGCCAGCCGAAGACCGGCGGGATGGGCAGGGCGGAGAGATCGACGCGGGCGGCGAGATGCGCGGGCAGCACGCGGGGGATGTTCTCCACGAAGCCGCCGCCGGTGATGTGCGCCAGGGCTCTGACGCCGCAGTCCGCGCCGCGCAGGGCGGCGAGAAGCTGGCGGACATAGATGCGGGTGGGCTCCAGCAGGGCCGCGCCGAGGCTCCGGCCAGGGGAGAAGGGGGCCTCGTCCGTCCATTTCAGGCCGGAATGTTCGACGATGCGGCGGATCAGCGAATAGCCGTTGGAATGCGGGCCGGAGGAAGTCAGGCCGATGAGCAGATCGCCCTCGCGCATGGCCTGCGTTCTGGGCAGCACGCTTCCGCGCTCCACCGCGCCAACGGCGAAACCGGCCAGATCGTAATGGCCGGGGGCATACATGCCGGGCATTTCCGCCGTTTCGCCGCCGATAAGGGCGCAGCCGGCCTGCTTGCAGCCTTCGGCTATGCCGGCCACCACGGCCGCCGCGTCCTTCACATCCAGCCTGCCGGTGGCGAAATAATCGAGGAAGAAGAGCGCCTCGGCCCCCTGCACCACCAGATCGTTGACGCTCATGGCCACCAGATCGACGCCGATGGTGTCATGCATGCCGGTGGCGATAGCGAGCAGCACCTTGGTGCCCACGCCGTCGTTGGCGGCCACCAGCAGCGGGTCTTCGTATCCGCAGGCCTTCAAGTCGAACAGGCCGCCGAAGCCGCCAAGGCCGCCTTCCGCCCCGGGGCGCATGGTGGCCCCGGCGAGCGGCTTGATGGCCTCGACAAGCGCGTTGCCGGCGGAGATGTCCACGCCCGCTCCGGCGTAGGTCATGCTGCGGGAGCCATCCGTCATGTCTTGCCTTTCGCCCGTGTCTTTTCACCATAAGGGATGCGGCGCGCCCCTTTGACTTGCCGCATCATGCCATGTATTGGATATGTCAAACGGCGCGCGCAAGAAAAAAGCGCGGCTTTTGCAGGATTTTCCTGTGTCCGCCCGCTCAAGCCTACAGGGCCGGAGGCGGACAACCGGGGGTAAGACACGGAGTTTCACGCATGACACGGGCGTGGCGCGCGATGCCGGCGGGGCTGGCGGCGGCTATTTTTCTCTTCCTGAGCATTGTTCTTCCGATGACGGGCGGCGCGCCGGCGCGGGCCGGGGAGAGGGATGTCTTCACCGTCTCCGGCGTCAAGGTGGACGTGACCGACACCGACGCGGCGGCGGCCAAGATCAAGGCCATCCAGCAGGCCCAGATGAAGGCCTTTCATACCCTGGTGCGGCGCATCGCCTCCGAAGAGGCCTGGGCGCGGCTGAGCAAGCTGGACCGGCGCAGGATCGGGCGCATGATGTCCTCGCTGTCGGTGGAGGAGGAGCACACCGGGCCGCGCCGCTACATCGGCAAACTGACCATCCGCTTCCGCCCGGCGCGGGTGCGCAAGGCGCTGCGCGAAGCGGGGGCGGGATATACCACGCAGCAGGCGCCGCGCATCCTCATCGTGCCGGTGTGGAAGACCGACGGCGGCCCCGTGCTGTGGAAGCCGAATCCCTGGCGCAAGGCGTGGGAAAACCTGGACGCCGAACACGCCCTTGTGCCCATTCTCGTGCCGGTGGGCGATCTGACGGACACCCAGACGATCACCGCGCAAGAGGCGCTGGAGCGCGACAAGGTGAAGCTTCAGGCGCTGCAGATGCGCTATGACACGGAGGCCGTGCTGGTGGCCGTCGCCGAGCCGAAGGGCGACAATTCGGTGCGCGCGGTGATGACTGGCAAGTCACCCGTGGGCCGCATCGCCTTCGACAAGACCTATGTCTCCACCGAGGGCGGAGTGGAGGCGGCGGCGGCCCAGGCGGCGCGACGTTTTCATACGGTCATGCTCTACAAGTGGAAAAAGCGCGTGGCGCAGCAGCGCGCGGCCAGAACGCCCGCGCTGGCGGCAACGCGGATTTCCGTCACCGTGCCGTTCCGCGGCTTGCGCGAATGGCAGAGCCTGCAGGCGCGCATCCGCACGACGCCGGGGGTTTCGGGGCTGGATGTCTCCACCCTGTCGGGCAACGGGGCGGTGGTCAATCTCTCCTCCCCCCTGGCGCTGGAACAGCTTCAGGCGGCGCTCCGGCAAAGCCGCCTGTATCTGTCACAGGCGGGCGGACGCTGGATTCTGCAGGCCTATTGAGGCTCCGGCGCATCCTCCCGCCAAAGCCTTCGGCGCATCCTCCTACCAAAGTCTAGTGTGCCTTTTCGCCCCTTGACGCGCGCATGTGGACAGTTAATCTATCCAGCGGCGTTAAAAAGACCTGCCGCCAGTAACGGATAAAGAGAAGAAAAAACAATCAGTTGCGCTTCCGCTGGGCATGCCCGCCCGGACAATGGCGGAAGAAGCGGGTTTTTCGCGCCCTGATTTCAACCGGAGGGAGACACCACAATCATGCGCCTGAGGACATTCGCAGCCGGCCTGATGGCCGCCACCGCCCTTTCGCTTTCGGCCATTTCCGCCGATGCCGCCACCAAGCTCATCATCTCCAGCTGGGCCCCGCCAGGCCATGGCATGAACGCCCAGATGTTCCCGCAGCTCATCAAGATGATCGAGAAGGCCACCGACGGCCGGGTGACGGCGCAGATCAAATACAAGCTGGCCTCGCCGCCGGCGCAGTTCGACCTCATTCAGGACGGCGCGGCGGACATCACGTGGATTTTCCACGGCTACAATCCGGGCCGCTTCACCGTCACCAAGATCATCGAGCTGCCCGGCTACACCGGCGGCGCGCAGGCGGCCTCGGTGGCCTACTGGCGCGCCCACGAGAAGTTTCTGAAGAAGGCCAACGAGCACAAGGGCGTCATGGTCATCGGCCTGATGACCCACGGGCCGGGCCAGCTGCACACCATCGCCAGCAAGAAGATCACCAAACTTTCGCAGATCAAGGGGCTGAAGCTGCGCCTTGGCGGCGGCGTCTCCGGCGATGTCGGCGCGGCGCTGGGGGCCACCGGCATCCGCGTGCCGGCGCCGAAGGTCTACGAGACGCTCTCCTCGCACGCGGCGGACGGCGTGATGTTCCCCATGGAGAGCCGCAAGGGCTTCAAGCTCGACGACGTGGCGCCCAATGTCTACATGATGCCGGGCGGCTTCTATCGCGGCTCCTTCGCCATCATCATGAATTCGGACAAGTTCAAGTCGCTCTCGCCCGCCGATCAGAAGGCGCTGAAGGAAAAGGTCTTCGGCGAGCCGCTGTCGCGCATGGCAGGCGGCGTGTGGGAAACCAACGACAAGAAGGTCATGGAAGCGGCCAGGGGCAATCCGAAGGTTTCCGTCACCGTGGCCTCGGCGGATGACCAGAAGGCCTATGCGGCCATGGCGGCCAAAATCCGCGACAAAGTGGTGCAGGAAGTGAACCAGAAAGGTGTTGACGCGAAAGCCGTCATGACCTTTATTCAAGAACAGATGAAGGCCTTCAAGTAATGCGTGCATGCGGATTGTTCGCGGGCCTTTTCCAGGGAGCGGCCCCTTTCCATGACTGAGGCGCGCTCCCCGGATCAAGCGGTTTCGGGGCGGGATGCGAGCCGGTCCGCGGCGGCGTCCTGCGCCGGAACGAGAACCACCCCCGCCGTGCTGGGGGCAGCCGGTGAAACATCCGGGCGGCGGGTCTTGCGTTTCCTCGGAAACGCGCCGTCGCGGCTGGCGGGGGTGGTACTCTTCGCGCTCATGGTGATGACGTTCTTCGACGTCGTCCTGCGCTCCACCATCAACAATCCCATCGAATCGGCCACCGAGCTGACGCGGCTGGCGCTGGCCATCATCGTTTTTTCCTCGCTTCCGGCGGTGTCCTTCAAGGGCGAGCACATCATCGTCGATCTCATGGAGGGCTTCATGGGGCCCTGGCTGCGCAGGGGCCTTGACCTAATCGTCAACGTGGCCTGCGGGGTGGCGCTTTTCTGGCCCGCCACAAGGGTCTGGCAGCTGGCGGCGCGGGCGAAAGAATACGGCGACATGACGGAATATCTGCACATTCCGCAGTTCTACATCTCCTATTTCATCGCCATCATGACCTTCGCGGCGGCCATCGCCTTCATCGCGCGCGGGCTGGCGATGTTTTTCAGGCCCGGGCTCATTCACCCCTACCGCTCGCCGGACAATCCGGCCTATACACCGCCAGAAGACTGACCCCTCCCCTGCCCCCATTTCGCGGAGCCCGTTCCCATGCTTACGGCCATAATCGGATTCGCCGCCGTTCTCGTTCTGGTGCTGGCGCGCATGCCCATCGCGCTGGCCATGGGGCTGGTGGGCATCATCGGCTATTCCCACGAGACGAGCTTCCGCGCCGCCATCTCCATGGCCGGGCGGCTGATCATCGACACGGCGCAGAACTACGGCCTGTCGGTCATACCGCTGTTCATCCTCATGGGGCTGTTCGTCAACAAGGGCGGGCTGTCGCGCGAGCTCTATCAGGCGTCCTACGCCGTTCTGGGGCGCTTCCGGGGCGGGCTGGCCATGGCCACCATCCTGGCCTGCGGCGGATTCTCGGCCATTTGCGGATCGTCCCTGGCGACGGCGGCCACCATGTCCAAGGTGGCCATGCCGCAGATGCGCAAATACGGCTATGACGACAGCCTCTCCACCGCCTCCATCGCCTCCGGCGGCACGCTGGGCATTCTCATTCCGCCGTCGGTGATCCTCATCATCTACGGGCTGCTGACGGAAACCTCCATCGGCAAGCTGTTCATGGCCGGCATCGTGCCGGGGCTTCTGGGCGTGTTCTTCTATCTGCTGGCGGTGCGCTGGACGGTGTGGCGCAACCCGAAGGCGGGCCCGGCGGGCGCGCCGCTGAGCCGGGCGGAGAAAATCGCCGCCTTCCGGGGCGTGTGGGCGGTTC
>Ga0256832_1003549_pt1 | contig 10597 bp, 6 predicted proteins | sample 134614metaG_FD_190534 | JGI IMG/M metagenome (GOLD analysis project Ga0256832, IMG submission 190534) | Hydrothermal vent microbial communities from Lau Basin, Pacific Ocean - 134-614 | ecosystem: Environmental > Aquatic > Marine > Hydrothermal vents | place: Pacific Ocean: Lau Basin | collected...
CTCGCGAAAACTAAAGAGATAAAACCCTTTAATGAGGCATTGCAACAATATGCCCAACAGGTAAATGCGATTAACCGTAAAGACGCGATTGACCGTAAAGACGCGATTGACCGTAGAGACGCGATTGACCGTAGAGACGCGATTAATCGCGTCTTTACGGGAGACCCCGAAAAAATCCTCCCACCAGACCTCGAAGAAATGCGCACCAAACTGGAAGCCATCGAAAAACTAATGGTCACCAACGACCCAAGCGTCACACAGGAGATGAGAGATCAGTATGTCATGGATTATAAGACTTATATGGCGCGAGCTATCCCCTATCTCGAAAAAGAAATCGCGAAATTAAAGAAAATTGCTGAGGATGCTCAAATTAGAGGAGGGGCTATTGATGGATATACATCTGAAAATGATGTTACTCAGGGATTTGCTAATGAACAGAAGGCGAAATCTGATAAATATTTAGACAATCTGATTAATGCCAATAAGAAAAGAGTCAAACTCGAAGCCGCTCTAACGGAGATCGAGGCTGGTCCGCAGGTCGGACACTGCACCATCGAGAATAAATCTCCCGAAGTACTCAAAGTGGAAAAGTATTTGCAGTTATGGGCGACTACAAAATTTGATGGAAGAAAATATGTTATTTCTACAACAGATAACGAATTTGCTAGCTCACTAGCAAGCCCCAAGGAAATAAAAACTTATAGTCTATATACCAAAGGAAATAACCTGTATTTCACTTATGTAGATAAGAAAACAGGAAAAGTTTATACCATGAAATTCGCACTAAATAAAAAAGGAGATGGTATTGAAGGATTTTTAAAAATAAATGATGAAGAATGGGATGAGGATATTACTAGATGGAAATTACCAAATCCACCGGTAAATCGTGATCTGGACAATCGTGATTAGGGAATGAAAGGATAATTTCGCGGGATTTTCGCGTCATACGTTGTCGCCCGTCGCCCGCAATCATAAAAAACAAAAAAAATGACCGACCAGAAATTTTGCGGGAAATACCGGATCGATTCCGCCCGTTACCAAAATTGGGATTACGGAAATCCCGGGGCGTATTTTGTGACCATTGTCACCAAAAATCGTGACCATTTTTTGGGCAAAATTATTGATGATCAAATGAAATTATCGGAAATTGGAAAAATCGTCCATAAATATTGGCAAGAAATCCCGCGAAATTTTCCGTTTATCCGATTAGACGAAATGGTGGTTATGCCAAATCATATTCATGGAATTTTGTGGATTGAACGTGATGATGATAACAAATAAAATTTCGCGGGATTTACAACCGCCATTTGCCTGGCAACCGCGGTTTCATGATCGCATCATCCGCGACAATGGCGAATTAAATAGAATCCGTGAATATATCCGAAAAAATCCCCAAATGTGGAATCGTGATCGAAATAATCTGTAAAAATGCGATTTATCGCGTTTCATATACAAATCAGTTCAATCAGCGTTATCCGTGTTCTATTTTTAAAACACTTTGAATATTGATAAATATCTGGCATTCTAATACTTACTGTTTGCGTCATGTTTTTATTTTACTGGATATCTATCACTTAACGAATGCGCAAAACTTAACCCCCTCAAATACAACTTATTCCAAACCCACATCTTTCCTTTCCTTCCCCTTTGCGATATTCCAAAGCTTATCCATTTGCTCTAAGGTCATTTGCTCGAGTGGTTTTGGGGCATTAGCCTCAATAAATTCAAATCTGGTTTTAAACTTTTTATTAGTTCTCTCCAAGGCAGTTTCGGGATCTATCCCCACAAATCTTGCATAATTAACCAAAGCAAATAATATATCTCCAAATTCATCTTCGAGTTTTGCCTTGGGTGCATTATTATCAACTTCCACTTTAAATTCGTCGATTTCTTCAACTACTTTGCTCCAGACTTGATCTTTGGTGTCCCATTCAAAGCCAACTTGAGCTGTCTTATCTTGCATCCTGTAGGCTTTTATCAGTGCGGGCAAGCTATTTGGCACTCTGGAGAGTACAGATTTTTTGCCTTCCTTTTTTTTGATTTGTTCCCAATTCTTCTTTACATCTTCTGCAGTATCAACCGATGTATCACCGTAAATATGCGGATGTCTATTAATCATTTTTTCATTTAGCTTTTCTATCACAGAAGCAATATCAAACTTTCCTTTTTCATCTCCTATTTTGGCATAAAAAACAATATGCAGCAATATATCTCCAAGTTCTTCTTCAATTCCAGCCCAATCCTCATCCATTATAGCATCTGCTAATTCATAGACCTCCTCAATAGAAAGTGTTCTAAGTGAATGAATGTCTTGTTTCATATCCCAAGGACATTGGGAGCGCAAATCATCCATTATCTGTAATAATTTCTCGAAAGCTTTTATTTTTCTTTGCATATTTTCAACATTAATTTGGCTGTAGTGTTATTAATATAATTGTAATGATATTAAATTTATCACAAAGAAAGCACAATGAACGAATTTATATATACCTTAATCATCATTTTTGTTGCAGTAATGCTCGCTTTTATTCTTTTCAATGTAAAATTTATCTTAAAAGGGGAAGAATTTAAAAAATCTTGCTCTACCACAGGAGAAAGTTGCAGTTGCTCTAATGACGGTAGTGAGGAAGTCTCCAAATGTGAAAATCAAATCGATTAATAGTTAATATCATTTATTTCTTAAAGAAACTTTGATAAGGAATCAGTACATCATCAAATACAACGTATTGAATTTGATAAACATCGCCTTTGTCATCTTGTGCAAAATATCTATGAACTTTATTGTTAAAATATTTGTATATTCCTTTATTATCCGGTAGAGATTCTTTGTCGAAACTGGGAGACATAAATATTTTTAAAGATTTTTTCGTTCCATTTTTTCTCTCAATAATCAATTCCGCAAGCAATTGCTGGTTGAGAATATTTTCTTTAAATTCTTTATCAGCAATAATTCCTTCTGCTATTTTTTTAGTAAAACTCACCAAATACGAATTTGCAAATTTCTGATCCAATGGCTTAGCAATCTTTTTTTCATCCTCGAATGCCGGATGAATTTCAAATTTATCTTTTTTCCTTTCCAAAACGAAAGAAGCATCTTTATCTATATAATATTTGATTTCGATTATTTCAATATTCTCGGGTGTTTCATCAATAACGGTTCTATCACGCCATTCGTTTAATGAATATGAAAACCTAACTCTCAGATTCCCTTTAAAGCCCGGTAATGTCATGACCAATGGCTTGCTATATCCATCCATCACAAAATATGTCCCGATACTATTTTGAGGAGAGTCTCCGACAAAATATTTCTTCAATGCATTGCCATTTTTATCATAAATCTCGACTTTTATACCATTGAGCATCATCCCTTTCATAGCATTTTTCTGAGCTGCTTCGGTTGGCACATAGTCGATTTTCACCCTTTGAAAAACTGACAACATATTGTTCACCGACATTTTGTTAGCTACAAAAGAATCATTGACAAACCAAGTATCGTTATGCTTTTTGAATGTAAACACACCTTTTGTCCTATTTACTACAACAATTTTAGCGATATCATCAATGTTCTTTATAGCAAAATCCCTGTACGAAAAATCATAATCATCAATAGTTTTCGCAACATCATCATTATCATTATTCACAAGGTAATATACAAAACCTCCAAGTATCAGCAAGATGCCTAGCATCAAAATATTTTTCTTCATTCTATCTATTTTTATCAGGTGTATTTCACTTTTTCGCTTTTCCCATTCTTTGCCTCTGGCTCCTATACCACGTCAAGCTCGGCAACCGAAGAAGAATCAACCCACAATGCGAAAAAATGAAATACGCCCCTTTTATTATACGCCAAAAAACATACGCACCTGTATGTTCTCTGCATTAATCAAACGAGTTTTTTATTCAAATCTTCTTTGATTTTTTGAAAACTGCTTATGATATTTTTCTGAGCATTTTCAATAGAATCTATTTCTTTTTTCTCATTTTCCAAATAATCGTCAAATCTACTAAAATTATCATCGATTCGACTTCTGATATTACTAACGTATTTTTTTATTTTTTCCGCAATTTCTTCCTTAAGTTTTTTTCGCCCTTTCTCCAATTCAGTTTTAAATCCTCTGATTATCTTCTTTCTTTTTAGTCCGATTCCGAATCCGGCAAAAATAAAGCCAATCGTCGTCAAAACCCCTCCTGTAATGTCAAAAACTATCCCGTGAGTAAGAGCCGCAAGTATAATTCCAATTGCAGCGATACCACTTCCCTTAAGCAAATCCGGAGATATGTCTCCATATTTACTCATCAATTTTTTGTCATAAAAATTTTCCTCCCTATTGATAAAATTAGAAAATGTATCCATTAAATCCCGGAGAATATTTGACCTTTTCTCTGCCAAATCACTAAAAATATGATGATCTCTGGTAAGAATAGTTTGATTCGTATGCAGTTTTGCATCGACCAATTTGGCCATCATCTGTATATTATCAGCGATATCCCTTATACCATTATTAAGATTTTTGCCCATAGTATCTTTGAGCTCTCTTTCCAAACTTTCGGTGAAATTTGTAAGCCATTTATTGAGATTTTCACTTTTATCAAATATCGATTTGAAAGAATTGGTCAATAGTGAGAAAAACCCCAATCTTCTACTCAATACATCTTCGTATTTATCCGAAATTTTATCGTATTTGGCTACAAGACTCTCGACAAGCAAATCCGTCTGACTATTTGTTTTAGTTACTTGCTTTGCCAAAATATCTTTTATTTCCTCTCTAAAAGCAAAGTCGGATTCATATTGTTCTATCCTTAATTTCATCCCATCGCTAAGCTTATCATTCACGCTCTCCAAAGTTTCAACAGATGCTTTAAGTTTTAGTACAGGTGATCTTCCTTGGGTGATGTGACTTTCAATATATTCTCTAAGCTTGATAAAACCGCTTTCACTTGTACGTCCTTCTATCTCATCCTTGGCAGATACCGCAAATACAACAGGATTTGCAATGCCTTTTTTTCTTGCATTCTCCTTTACTCCTTCAATATTTGTTTCCAAATCTTTAGTATCCAAGAGATCTTTTTGCTGAAGTATGAAGATTATATTCTTTCGCCATTCGTCTTTTATAAAGTCGAAAAATTCCCAGGATGATTGCCTATAAGGGTTTTTGGCTTCAAAAACAAAAATAATAAGATCACTAACCGGAACAAATTTCTCTGTCACTTCTTGGTGGTGATCCACAATAGTATTAGTACCAGGAGTATCAACTACAGCTATTTCTTTCAGTATTTCATTGTCTTGATAAATCTTTTTCACATATGGCGTACTATATTCTTCTCTCTCCGGTTTTCCATATACAATCTGTTGAATAGTATCGGTCATCGGTGATGCTGCTACCTTACAAATCTCCTTCCCAGGATCTAATAACGCATTGACAAACGAGCTTTTTCCTGACTTTACCTCCCCTACTACGACAAACATATATGGCTCATTCAATCTTGAAACGATATCAGCAGTAATCCGTTCTTCCTCAGAATAGTGTATTTTCTTAAGTATGCTATTAAGTTCAGTTGCTGAAACCTTTATTCTATCTTTAATATCCTGTATTTCTTGACTAGTAAATAACATCTTTTAAATTTTTGCGCTAAGATACTAATACTTACAATACTTCTATATACCTTTAACCTTAATTTCGAGACTTTGTTTATGTAAAACCAAATAGCAAACTTTACATTGCAGAAGCAAAAGCTTAATAAACACCATAGATTAAGAGCCATCACAACTCCCTTCCCTTGCTAAGGACTTTCGTTATGACACATCTTAAAGCAAAAAAAATTAAGGTATATCATAACGGAAGCTATATTTATATTTTGGTCAAAAGTTGTCTGTTTTTGTACATATATAGCAACTACACAAGTTAGATATTTGGTACAAATAAAGTGAAAAACGTTAAAACTCAATATTTGTGTAATAATATTTGCATGATTTTTTATTTAGAACCCACCTCAATCCTCCCTTACAAGGGAGGAAGTTGCAACCCCCAGTGAAATAAATTTTCAATTTAGGCTAAGCCTATTTCACGGGGTAAACCGCGATAGCAACGCTTTTTTTACAAAAAAAATACCATTTAGTTATAAAACAAGATGATTCTCAAATAGCTATTTTTATTAATCAAATACCTCCACTTCTCCCTTCCCTTTGTGAGGGAAGGGCTGGGGATGGGTGCTAAAACCGGAATCAAATCTCTCAAGAGAAAGCTATCGTTATCACACTTATTAAAAGATGTGTCATAACGAAAGATTTTCTGCACAGAGCACTATGCACTTTTAAAATAATATTTGATTTTGGGAATTCTCCATACAGAAAAAAAATAAAATATTTGCGCCTATTAAATCAAATCACAAGTACATTTTTTGTATCTTCGCAGATTGAAAATTAAGAATTTGTTTTAAATTAAAAAAGCTATTATATGAGTAATAAAATATTTTGGACAGCTGTTGACGAAGCACCTGCTTTGGCTTCTTATTCATTGCTACCAATTGCTAGCGCAATAACCAATAAAGCCGGTATCGATATTGAGACTAAAGATATTTCACTTACAGGACGTATTCTTGCAAACTTTCCTGATTATCTGACAAAAGACCAAATCGTTCCTGATGACCTCGCATTTCTCGGAGAAAAAGTTAAACAAAAGGATGCAAACATTATAAAATTGCCTAATATATCAGCATCTGTAACTCAACTTAAAGCTGCAATAGCAGAACTTCAAGAAAAAGGTTACAATGTACCCGACTACCCTGAAGACCCACAAACAGAAAAGGAAAAAGAACTAAAAAACAGATATGCAAAATGTCTTGGTTCTGCTGTAAATCCCGTATTGAGAATGGGAAATTCAGATAGAAGAGCGGCAGCAGCGGTAAAAAGATTTGCTAAAAACAATCCACATAAATTGAAGCCTTGGAGCAAAAACAGCAAAACAAATGTCGATCATATGGAAAAAGACGATTTCTTTGGAAATGAGAAATCAATAATAATGACAAAAGACAGTAAAGTATCAATTGTATTAAAAGACAATAATGGCAACACGACAATTCTTAAAACTATTGATGCTGAGAACAAAGAGATTCTTGATGCGACATTCATGAGTTCAAAGGCACTTGCTGATTTTTATACAAAAGCTATAAACGATGCTAAAAAGGATGGAACGCTATTTTCCGTTCACCTCAAAGCCACTATGATGAAAGTCTCTGATCCGATTATGTTCGGTATTGCTGTAAAATCATATTTCAAGGAAGTATTTGACAAATACAGCAATGAATTTGAAAAAATAGGAGTTAACCCAAACCTAGGCTTAAACGATTTATACAAAAAGTTGGACAAATTACCGGACGACAAAAGAAAAGAGATTGAAGAGGCAATAATGGAGACTTATAAAAAACAAGCTGATATTGCTATGGTAAATAGCGACAAAGGCATTACCAATCTTCACAATTCAAACGATATAATTATAGATGCATCAATTCCTGTCGTAATTAGAGATGGAGGAAAGATGTGGAATTGGGATGGAAAATTGCAAGAAGCTAAGGTAGTAATTCCGGATAGAACCTATGCTACATTTTACAAAGAGTGTGTAGAAGATTGTAAGACTAACGGTCAATTTGATGTTGCTACGATGGGAAATGTTTCCAATGTAGGTTTAATGGCTCAAAAAGCAGAAGAATACGGCTCACACCCTACAACATTTCAAATTCCCGGAGACGGCATTGTTGATGTCATAAAGGAAGATGGTGAAATACTGATGTCTCATAAAGTTGAAAAAGGTGATATTTGGAGAATGTCAAGAACCAAAGATATTCCGGTAAAAGATTGGGTAAGATTAGCTGTAGAGAGAGCAAGACTTACCGGTAATCCTGCAATTTTCTGGCTTGATAAAGAAAGAGCACACGACGTAAATATCATCGCCAAAGTCAATGAGTATATTAAGGATCACGATACTTCCGGGCTTGAAATACAGATTTTATCCCCTGTTGAAGCTATGAATTATACTCTCAAAAGAGTAAGAGAAGGCAAAGATACCATAAGTGTCACAGGAAATGTATTGAGAGATTATCTTACAGACCTGTTCCCGATTTTGGAACTTGGCACATCAGCCAGAATGCTTTCAATAGTACCTTTAATCGCAGGCGGAGGGTTATTTGAGACCGGAGCCGGAGGGTCTGCACCTAAGCATGTACAGCAATTTTTAAAAGAAGGGCATCTGAGATGGGATTCACTTGGAGAATTCTTAGCTCTCGCAGAATCACTCAGATTTATAGCACAAAAGACTGATGACAAAAAAATTGATATACTTTCTGCTACATTGGATGTTGCAAATGATTTGTATTTATCCGAAAACAGGTCTCCTTCGAGAGTTTGCTGCGAACCCGACACAAAGGCCAGTCATTATTATATCGCACAGTATTGGACTAATGCCCTTGCTGAACAAACAGATGATACCGATTTGGCAAATGAATTTAAAACTGTTGCAAAGGAATTAAAGGACAATGAAGAGACTATAATCAAGGAATTATTGGCTATTGAGGGAAAACCGCAAGATATAGGTGGCTACTACAAACCGGACTTTGATAAAGCTTCATCCGCAATGAGACCAAGCAAAACACTAAATAGTATTTTGGACAAGATATAAGTTCAATCACATAATATTAAAACCGTTCAATCAGCCCTTGTATCGCAGGGGATAAATATGCAAAGAAAAGGGCTTTGCCTGTCTATTTATTGACAAATAGTATAAATAAATTGCAGAATTTGACATTTTACTGCTTTGAATTTATAGTTTTGTAAATAAAAATAATATCCACTACCAAAATTATAAATAAAATGAAAAGAGCATCTCTATTTTTAGCAATATTTTTTGTATTCAGCACTCTAAAACTCAAGGCTCAGAATATCTATGCGCAGATATCGGCTGACAGTGCGTATTCTATGGTACAAGCCAATATCAATAATCCTAATTTTATCATTTTGGATGTTAGAACTCCCAATGAATACATACCGGAGCATTTGGAAAATGCAGTAAATCTCAATTACTACAATTCCGATTTCGCTGAAACTTTGGATACTTTGATTAAAACAAAAAAATATCTCATTCATTGTCATTCCGGGTCGAGAAGTGGAAGGGCATTTAAAAAAATGAAAGAATTAAAGTTCAAGGAAGTTTACGATCTAAGAGGGGGTATATCAGCGTGGAAAAGCCATTCTTATCCTACTACCGATTTATTTAAGCCGGTTTTGATGAAAGTAACACAAGATTCTGTTCTTGATTTTGGAAATACTGCCTTAAATACGGAAGACACGATTAATATCACCATCACAAATTTCGGTAATGACACATTAAGATTCAACTCATTTACTGATTTAACATCTACTGATTTTCGTACTAACTTTAACATAGATAAAATATTGACAGGATTTGATGATTATACATTTCAGATATTTTTTAAGCCAAATGCTTACTCTACTACCGAAAAAGAATTTTATATAAATAGCAATGGAGGAGATATCAAATTTCAATTACAAGGATATAGTGCTCCATCCGGAGTAAATCTATTCTCTGAAGACAAACTTATTGTATATCCAAACCCAACAACCGGTCGTCTTTTTATTAAAAATCAAGGTAATTTGCCAATAAATAAAATTACTGTCTTTGATTTATCCGGTAAGATAATCCAAAATCTGGGTGAATTCACCGGTTCAGAACTGGATTTGAATTATTTGAATAACGGGATTTATATTTTGAAATTATCTTCGTCTAAAAGTACTTCTTCTATTAAAGTAGTGAAGAGGTAACCTCATCCCCCTACCCCTTCTCCTTTTGATGAGTCTGCCATATTATTTAAATTACCCGAAAAAGGAGAAGGGGAGTTGAAGGCGATTAATCGATTGGTTTCCCATTTAAACCATAGATTGATGCTTTAGCTAACGTTTGGTATTATTCAAATGTTATTACGTAAAAATTAAAATTTTCCCCGACAGGGGTTAAATGTGAATAGCCGTGGGTGAAACCCGCGGTAAATGAACAAGCGGGGGACAAATCCGAATGGAGTTGAATGTAGAAATGTTATACACTACGAACACCTTCACTTTTTTTATCCTCATCCCCTAGCCCCTTCTCCTTTTGATAAGTCTGCAATTTTATTTAAATTATTCGAAAAAGGAGAAGGGGAGTTGAAGGCGATTAATCGATTGGTTTCCCATTTAACCCATAGGTTGATGCTTTAGCTAACGTTTGATATTATTCAAATGTTATTACGTGAAAATTAAAATTTTCCCCGACAGGGGTTAAATATGAATAGCCGTGGCTGAAACCCGCGGTAAATGAACAAGCGGGGACAACTCCGAAAGGAGTTGAATGTAGAAATGTTATACACTGCGAACACCTTCACTTTTTTTATCCTCATCCCCTAGCCCATTCTCCTTTTGATAAGTCTGCAATTTTATTTAAATTATTCGAAAAAGGAGAAGGGGAGTTGAAGGCGATTAATCGATTTGATTTTACTTTTAAACCATAGGTTGATGCTTTAGCTAACGTTTGGTATTATTCAAATGTTATTA
>Ga0256832_1003550_pt1 | contig 10597 bp, 7 predicted proteins | sample 134614metaG_FD_190534 | JGI IMG/M metagenome (GOLD analysis project Ga0256832, IMG submission 190534) | Hydrothermal vent microbial communities from Lau Basin, Pacific Ocean - 134-614 | ecosystem: Environmental > Aquatic > Marine > Hydrothermal vents | place: Pacific Ocean: Lau Basin | collected...
AAAAAGGTCAGGGCGCATCGCGGAACGGACGCGACTCCAATCCCCAGCACCGCGGCATCAAGAAGTACGGCGGCGAGCGCGTGTGCGCCGGGAACATCTTGGTCCGTCAGTGCGGAACGAAGTTCCATCCGGGGCACAATGTTGGCATCGGCCGGGACAACACGCTCTTCGCGCTCGTCGATGGGATCGTGAAGTACGGGACCGCCCGCCGCGTCTCGATCATCCCCACCGACACCGCATCCAACTGATCCTTCCGCACATCGGAAGGACTCCCATGTTCGCAGGCACGAGATCGCCCGAGCGCATCTCGTGCTTTTGCGTTGGGAGGTCGAGGATCCGAGTATTCGCCCATGTTCAAGGACTACGCCGTCATCTACGTTCGCGCCGGACATGGCGGGAACGGATGTTGTTCCTTCCGTCGTGAAAAGTTCGTCCCCAAGGGGGGGCCGGACGGGGGCGATGGGGGACGGGGAGGAGCGGTCTATCTCGAAGCGAGCGAGCACGAGAACACGCTGCTGTCTCTCGTCCGCAATCCGCACGTCCGGGCTGAGAACGGCCAGGACGGCAGGGGGGCCAACTGTCAGGGGCGGCGAGGCAAGGACATCGTCGTTCCCGTCCCTCCGGGGACCTTGGTCTATGAGAAATCCACCCACATCCTGCTGCGGGATCTCAAGGAACCGGGGGACCGAGTTTGCGTGGCCCGAGGCGGCTATGGCGGATGGGGAAATCTCCATTTCGCCCACGCCACCAACCAGGCACCTCGTCAGGCCAATGAGGGAGCCCCGGGTGAGGAACGCACCCTCGAACTCGAGCTGAAGCTTATCGCCGACGTGGGGCTCGTGGGGCTTCCCAACGCCGGGAAATCCACGCTTGTGCGTTCCGTGTCCGCAGCGCATCCGAGAGTGGCGGACTACCCCTTCACCACCCTCCAGCCTCATCCCGGGGTCGTCGAGCTCAGCGGGGACCGTCGCTTCGTGATGGTGGATGTGCCGGGACTCATCGAAGGCGCCGCGGAGGGGCACGGTCTCGGGCACCGCTTCCTCAAGCACCTCGAACGGACGCGCGTGGTCGTCCATCTCGTGGACATGGCTCCCATCGATGGGTCGGACCCTCTCGACAATCTTCGGGTGATCGATGAGGAACTGTCCCGATACTCGCCCGCCCTCGCGGAAAAACCTCGTCTGACCGTGTTCAGCAAGTCGGACCTCGTGCCCGATCCCGAGGCCCGGGCAGCCGCTCTCGCGGGGGAGGCCGGCCTCCAACCCCGGTGGATCAGCGCCGCGACGGGGGTGGGAGTCCAGGACCTCCTGGCGGAGTGCTGGAAGCTGCTCCACCCCGAGGATTCCTGACCCCGTTTTCGCCGTCGAGGACCGTCGAGCCGGCAAGGGGCCAGGTGCCTCCCGCTGAATCAAGATGCAGCGAATATCGGCCGATGAGAGGAGAGGAGCCGCTTTCCGTCCTCTGGAGCCCATCGATGTTCGAATTGGAAAAGACCCTCGAAATGGCCGTCGCGGCCGATGCCTCCGACTTGATCCTCAAGACCGGGAGCCAGCCGGCCATCAAGGTCGGCGGCCGAGTCCTTTTTCTCAGCGAGGAGAAGATCCGACCCGAGGAGGGCTGGACGCTCGCCAAGCATGTGGCAACCGACGAGGTCTTCGCCAAGTTCGAGGAGAAAGGCGAGGCGGACTTTTCCTTCGAGGCCGAGAACCTGGGACGCTTCCGGGCCAATCTTTTCCGACAGGGGGGGGAGGTCGGTCTCGTTCTCAGGCAGATCAAGAACGTGATTCCGAGTTTCGTGGATCTGAATCTTCCCGTTCGACAGTTCAACTACTTTGCCGGGTTGGATCGAGGGATCATCTTCGTGACGGGAGTGACGGGGAGCGGCAAGTCGACGACCCTCGCCGCCATCGTCGACGCCGTGAATAACACGCGAAACAAGCACGTCATCACCCTGGAAGACCCGGTCGAATACACGTTCGAGGACAACCTTTCGATCATCAATCAGCGGGAAATCGGTGTCGACACCGTCTCGTTCGCGACGGGGCTGCGGGCCGCCATGCGTGAGGCGCCGGACGTCATCATGGTGGGGGAGATCCGGGATCAGGAGACGATGTCGGCGGCCATCTCCGCGGCCGAGACAGGGCACCTGGTTTTGACGACTCTCCATACCGTCAACGCCATCCAGACCGTGGAGCGGATCCAGACGTTCTTCCCTCCTCATCAGCACGATCTCGTCCGACTCCAGCTCTCGACCGTCCTTGTGGGAGTGGCGTCACAGCGGCTGCTGCCCTGCCTCAAGACCTCCGGGATGGTGCCGGCGGTCGAGCTGCTGATGGCGACCCCTCGAGTGAAGGAATTGGTCTTCGAGGGGAAGACCCTGGATCTGGACAAAGCCCTCCAGGAGGGGCAGGAGTACTACGGAACCCAGACGTTCAACATGAGTTTGAAGGGGCTCTATGAGGAGGGGCAGATTTCCCTCGAGGATGCCCTGGCCGCTTCCGACAACCCGGATGACCTGAAACTCCAGCTCCGCGGTATCCAGACGGGGATCAGCGCCAGCCGTCTCCAGGTCTGAGCGGAGGAGGTTCCCCCGATGGAGCGATGCGGAGTTTTTCGGGAAGAATTGGGAACCAATCACGTCTCGGAGGCATGCGTCCAACGTGAAACTTCCTCCGAAGAACTCGAAGGTGGGGCGCGGTCGGCTGACGCCGACATTTCCTCTTGGGGCGCCGTGGGTTAGAATTTTGCCCGATCGAGGGAACGACGGAAGCGGACCAACAAGATGAAGCTCAGCACACAACGACTTCTCGTCTGGACAGCCAATTTCGCGCTCTTGGCGGGGCTGGGCGTATTCGTCTGGCTCATGTACCAAAACAGCGGCCCCGCGCGCCGCGCCGAGAAGAAGAAGGTGTTTCGTCAGTTGATCCAGCGTTTGAACGACGAGACCCGCCCGAAGAGGGGAGATCGGGAGGGGCCGAGGCCAGCCGCGCTGTTGAAGACCGTCTTCGATCCCAATTTCCACTACGAGGGTTACATCCCCCCCAAGAAACCCGTCGAAGCCCCGACGGACCCGGGCGAGGAGACCTCGCCCAAGCTCGATACCCTCATCGACGTCGCCATGCTGCTGGCCCCATCGTCGGGTGGGGTGGGAAGCGACGACGTGGTGGGCGCCCTCGTGAAGATCAAGAGCAAACCCACCACCAAGAACCTCTTCTGGTACGGCATCGGCGACGTGATCGGTATCACGAAAAACGATGATCGCGATGACGAAGACCCGGTGCTGAAGAAGTGGAAGGGCGCCCGAGTGGTCGACGTGAAGCCGGAGGGGATCGTCTGCGAATGGGCCGACCAAGGTCGCGTCGAGATCCGCATTCCCATCATGGAGGAGCCCGAGGGCCTCGAGATGACGATGTCGGACGGCACGGTCAGGGGGCGTCTCGGCGTGAAGGGAGGCGCACGCTCGGGAGGAGCGCCCGCGCTGGACGGCGACGTCAGCGACGCGTCGGGACCGATCTTCAAGTCGGTGCGCGAGCAGCGCAACCTCACGATGGTGCAGTTGACTCCGGGGGGCTTGGCCACGATCAACGCGGAAGGCGAGCGCCTCCTCGACAATGTCAAGTTCGAGAAGGTCGACGGGCCCAAGGGCAAGAAGGCTCTCAAGGTCTCGAATATCCCGGCCCGCTTGCAGGGAGCCGGCCTCAAGGACGGCGACGTCGTCATTCGCGTCGATTCCCAGGCGGTGGATTCGAAAGAAGCCCTGGTGAATTACGTGAAACGGACCTATCGCAGCAAGTCGAACTACGCGGTGACCGTTCTGCGCAACGGGCAAACGCGGATCATCCGTGTCTCGGTTCCTCGCAATGCCCGGGGTCTGCGCACTCCCAATGTCCGATTCGGCTCCGGCCGACGCTGAAGCGAGCTTGAGCCGATGGGTTTCCTGCTGGGCCTGGATGTCGGCAACACGCGGGTCAAGGCCTATCGATTGCCCGAGGACGCCTGGTCGGGAACACCGAGTCCGGAGTGGACCGCGGACATTCCTTCCTTCGCCCTTCCGAATTCCGGCGCATCGTCGCTGCCTGATCGCCTCGAGGCCCGTTGGGGCTGGCCGCCCGATCATGTTCATGTCGTGAGCGTGAGGCCGGATGTCTCCGCCCAGCTCCAAGACCTCTTTGACGCGGAAGGCGTCGCGGCAAGGTTTTGGGACGGCTCCGACCTTCCCATGCAACACCCCTACGAGAATCCCTATGCTCTCGGCCCGGATCGCCTCTTGGCCGCCATGGCGACCTCGTGGTTGTATCCCGAGCGTGACGTCATCCTGGTCGATGCTGGAACGGCCGTCACCGTGGATTGGATCGATGACCAAGGGCGTTTTCGAGGCGGTGCCATTCTCCCCGGTCGCGCGGCCCTGGCCGCCGCGCTGGCGGCTGCGGGCGCCATGCTGCCCCAGGTGACGGGGCTGGCGGCGGCCAGCTTTCCCGGCGAGGACACAGAGTCCTCCATGACCCTGGGACTGCGGGCCGCCTTTGAAGGGGGAGTGCAGCGCATGCTCGAGCTCGCTCGTGCGGTCGCGCCCGAGGCCTGGGTCGTGGTCACGGGGGGCGACTTCGAGCACGTGCATCGCTTGCTCGAGCCCGAACGGTGCACCGCGATTCCCGATTTGCTGGGGTTGGGCTTGGCTCTCCTGGAGCACCGGGCGTGAAGCCGCGGGCGCGACGTCTGACACCGCTTGGTGTCGGAGCGATCCAAGTCATTCAACTGTGTGGTGACGGCGTGGAGGCGTTTCTGGACGCCCACTTCGTGGCTGCGGGACGGAGGGGGTGCGACCTTCCCTTCGGGCATCTGAGAGACGGCGACGAGGTCTTGGACGAGGTTCTCGTCGTCCGTGGGGCGGGAGAGTCTCCCCACGAACTCGAGTTGCACGTGCATGGCGGGCTTGCCGTGGAGCGGCGCCTGAGATGTCTCCTCGAATCGAAGGGTTTCCAGTGGGGAGAGGAGAAGGGGGCGCCGGCCCTGGCGGGCTTGACGGCGACGTCCCGTCGCGACACCGCCATCCAAAGGGAGGTCGCGGAGGCCTTCCCGCGCGCGCTGGCCACCCAGTCGTCGCTGTTTCTCGCCAGCATCTTGGGAGGGCGCTTGTCCCGCACACTCGAAGGGCTCATCGGGAGGCTCGAGCACCCGACTCTGGCTTCCAGGATGGGGTACGTCGGCGTGACGTCGACCCTCGAGTCGTTGCTGCAGAGGGCGCCCTTCGGATTGGGATTGTTCCATCCTCCCCGTGTCGTTCTCGTCGGGCCGGTCAACGCGGGCAAGAGCACCTTGCTCAATCGTCTGGCGGGGAAGGAAAGAGTGCTGGCGACTCCAGAACCCGGAACCACGCGTGACGCCGTGGCTGTCGAAGTGGAACTGGCTGGTTTTCCGTTCGTCCTCGTGGATACGGCGGGGCGGCGGGAAACCGACGACCCCGTGGAACTCTTGGGTCTCGCTCGCGCGGCGAAGGAAGAGGGACGCTCGAACCTGGTTCTTCGACTCGAAACTCCCACGACGGTTCGGGAGGCCGCCGTCGTGTCCCCCGACGAGCTGGCGGTGGTGAGCTTCGCCGACACGTTGAGCCGCCGCGAACGGGCTCGATTGGAGGGAATGGGGCGGATCGTCGTCTCCGGGACCACGGGCGAGGGCGTCGATATCCTGATCGGCCGCATGATTCAGGCCACCTCTCACGGCCTCCCGGCGACGCGAGATGTCGTCGTTCCTTTCACGACTCGCCAGGTCGATCTACTGGAGCAGGCTCTCAGGAGTCTGCCCGAGAACCCGGCTGGGGCCGTCGGGGCTCTCGAGGAGATCTTGTCGGGGCCGTCCTGATGGAACATGGTGGAAGCCATGCGGCATCTCACCTCCATTCGGGACCTCTCGATCGAGGAGATCGAGGTCCTTTTCGTGATCGCCGACAAGATGTCCCGGTTCTTGCATCAGAGCCATGGCGTCCTGGCCGGCTACATCATGGGGAGCCTGTTTTTCGAGCCGAGTACGCGAACGCGACTCTCGTTCGAATCGGCGATGAACCGTTTGGGTGGACGGGTCGTGACCATGGCGGACGTGAAGTCGTCGTCCGTGGTCAAGGGGGAATCGCTGGCGGACAGCGTGAGAATCGTCGGATCATACTCGGACATTCTCGTGCTACGTCATCCCCTCCAGGGGGCCGCCCGCGCGGCTTCGCTGTTTAGCCCTGTACCCGTGATCAACGCGGGGGACGGCGGGCACGAGCATCCCACTCAGACTCTGTGCGATCTCTACACTCTTCGGCATGCCAAAGGACGGATCGAAGGTTTGCGTGTCCTCCTCTATGGTGATCTCAAGTACGGTCGAACGACCCACTCCCTCGCTCAGGCCCTGTGCCGTTTCGGAGCGGACGTTCTTTGCGTGGCCGAGCCCGGTTTGGAGCTCCCGGACTCCGTCCGGCGGGCCTGCACAGGCGTCGAAGGTGTCACCGCCCTCGACGTCGACCTGCGGGGCGGCGACGTCTTCGGAGCCGCCGCCACGCAGGGGCTCCTTCTTGCCACCGATCCGAATCGTTGGCCTCTTCGTGAGGGGACTCTCGACGTCGATGCCCTTTCGGCCGATGCCCTCTACGTCACGCGTCTCCAGTCGGAGCGACTGAGTGCCACGGAGGAGGGCCTCGAGCGCCGTCTGAATCCCGTGGACCGGGCGTTTCTCCAGCATTCGGGATTCGAAGACGCGGTCGTTCTGCATCCGCTCCCACGGGTCGACGAGATCGACCACGCCGTCGATCGCGACCCTCGTGGCTTCTACTTCAAGCAGGCCGCGTTGGGGGTGCCGATTCGGATGGCTCTCGTCTCTTTCTTGCTTGGACGGGAGATCATGAAGGCCGCGCCACCTCCCGCCCCCCCCTTGTTGCCGCCCCTCCCGGGAGAACACTGCACCCAGGCGGATTGCGTCGCCAACGTCGAGGGCGACTACCTGGAGTTCCAGGTTCTCGAGGACGCGGCGGGGGAACGTGTTTGCGCTTTCTGTGACCATCCCCTCGCCGCGGCGCAGTAGCGTTCGATGGGGCCCCGATTTGATCGGATTCGCACTCTTTGTGTCGCTCGGAGAGGACCCACCACGGGGCGTCCCAGATCGGATCGCCTCAAGTCCCGTTGTCGAGGATGGTTGGGCACGGCGGAACTCGATAGGATAGATGGCACGGCATTCGCGTTCCGAGGAGAAGCAGGGCGAGAAGGTCTCGCCGCCGCGGCTGCGCCCTTTCGGGGGTGGTGGCGGTTTACAGCCGTCCCGGGGAGACATAGAATCCCCCGGACCAAGAAGGAAATATCCGCGTCTGTCGGCATGGGAGCGTGGCGGTTCGGTTCCCACGGATTCCCTTGAACGTCGAGGGGGCCAAGGAGCGCGGAAGCACACAATCGGAGGTTGTGAATCGATGTCCCGAATGATTATTCCAGCACGCTGGACCCTTGCGGCCGGGTTCATTCTGGCCGTGGCCATCGTTCTGGCGGCCTGTGGGGGCGGATCGGGGGGCGGCGCAGCGTCGGGCTTCCCGGCGGTGGTGTCCACGTCCTTTCAGGGTTTTCCCGCAGCTCCCGGGGGAGGGCTTCCGCCCATCTTCCGTGACGAAGTCCTTCTCCTCACCGTCGATCGTTCCATCGATACGAACATTTTGGGAGGGCTCGTGACCGACAGCATGGGACAGCCCCAGGTCTTCGTCGGATTCTCGAGCACGAACTCGATGGGCGTGCCCTACCACGCCTTCGTGGATCAGGCCGCAGCCCAGCAGGCTTTCCAGGTTCTCGACGATGCTCTGGGCGGGGCGGCGACGCCCTATCAGGGCATCCTGGGTGTCTCCGCCGTCAATCCCAACGTGATCGTCTTCGATCCGAAGGTGCCTTTGAGCAACCCCTTCGGATTGCCGCTCAGCCTGGGACTCGCCGCCAACACACAGTATGACATTTTCATCCCCGCCAACTCGGCCCTCACCGCCGGCGGGACATCCGTGGGCCCGTATGGAGCCCCTCCTCCGCAGACGATTCCCGCGTTCACGCCGTCGCCCGGACCGGGGACCGTGTTCGTCTCCGGGCCCGGTTTCGCACCGGACACGATTCCCCCCATGGTCGTGGACATCACGACCCAGTTTCTGAGCCAGAATGGCCTGACCGTGGCGGACCCGATTCCCCATGACGACACGATCATCGTCACGTTCAGCGAGCCCGTGGATCCGGCCACCATCGACCGTCAAAAGAATCTGCTCATTTTGAACAGCTCCGTGGTCACGTCGACGGCGCCCAACGGGGTGATCGTCCCCGTGACTCAGGTGTCGGATCTGACGGGAACGGTCTACAGCTTCACCCCGACCAGCTTCGGTTCAGGGCCCTACCAGATCCGCGTCGAGGTGGGGACCAACACCAACCCGGCGGACGCGATCAAGGACTTGCCGTCCGGCGCCACGGGCACCCAGAACAGTTTGGCGAATTCGTTGATCGTCACGTTCACGACCCAGTCCGCGCCGGGGCAGTTGACTTCGGCTTCGATCGGAGAGGTCTTCGAAACCACGGCGCAGCAGGACACCTCCTTCTCGCCGCGTTATCACCTGGCCGAGTGGAACCAGCCCGTCCCGCCCCTCAATGCGCCTTCCGGCCAGCTTCGGGGGCAAGCCGTCAGCGGGACATTCTTCTTCCCCAACCTGGGCACGCGGCAGCAATTCGGTTTCCAGCCGAACGGCCAGGTGCCGATGAATCCGACCTCGTGCAACACCCCGACCTGCGTTTACAACGCGCCTTTCGACACGGACGTCCAGAATCTGAGCACGATGGCGAATCCGGTGAACCCCATGGGCGGCAGCCATTTGATGCATCTTTATCTCACCAACGGCAACGAGTTGCCCAACGACCTCGCCGACACGATCGAGCTGTACGAGTGGGGGGCTCCCAGTGGCAGTGCGTCACCCATCAGCTATCCCGGCTTCAAGATGCAGTTCTCTCATACGACGGCCCAAGGGACCCCGATGGCGTCGGGTTTGACCGCTCCCTACGTGGTCAACTTTGATTTCGACAATCCACAAAACGAGTGGATCATGCCGTTCAGCCACCCCAATCCGATGAACATGAACCTCAATGAGGCCCCGGTCTTGGTGGTTCCGACGACGACCTATGTGGTGGGCCAGTTCACGCTCGTGGGCACGTTCATTCCCTTCCCGCCGCTGGTTTTGCCCTTCGATTATGACGACAACCGTCAACAGACCAGCGTCATTACGGGGACCACGGTCAATCCCAATCTCGTCGTGGACATCGACATCCCGCCCCCCGTGATCGAAATGAACAACATGCGGAACGTGATCGTGGGGGCAAATGCGAATTCGCCCACGCCGACTCGGCGCCTGCTGGGAGCCTCGCTTCTGCAGCCCGGGACCATGGGCCTGCCCGCGGCTCAGGATGCGGCCATCTATCACTCCCGTTTCACCACGGTGAACAAGAATTCCTCGGCGCTGACCTTGTTCTACGACCTGGGCTCCGCGACGGTGAATCCGGACTACCTGAATCTGGACGTCTTCCCGCCCGTCGCGAACCGCCCCGCCGGGACCTTCATCACGATCCGCGTGGAAGGGGCCGACGCCGTGAATGGCGCCAACGTCGTCGGGAGCACGGGGACGCTCACCTACGTCACCCGCAACGGTGTGGTGCAGCCCGCCCAGCTGGACATGCTCGACGGCAAGCGATTCTTCCGTGTGACCTTCGAATTCGAAGCGGATCTCACGAACAATGTCGTTCCCTTCATCGAGGGTTTCCTGCTCGGCTACCAGTTCTGACCCTTTGAATGACGACGGACAGTTGGACGGCGCCCGCCCGGTCTTGGCACGGGGCGGGCGCCTTCATGTCACAGAGGAATGACTGAATCCATGGGATACGTGGTTCTGGGTTTCGTGCTGGTTTTCGGGCTGTTCGTCGGCAGCTTTCTGAATGTCGTCATCTATCGTCTGCCGCGAGAATGCCTGTCGGTCGTCAAGCAGACCCGTTCTCGCTGTCCCCGGTGCGGAGTACAACTCGGCTGGTACGACAACATTCCGCTCGTCAGCTTCCTCATCTTGCTGAGAGGGCGATGTCGCCGGTGCAAGGCACCGATCTCGTGGAGATACCCCCTCATCGAGGGGTTCACGGCTTTGGTCTTCGCCGGTTTGGCGTGGCGACTCAGAGGATGGGAAGGTCTGGAGTACCCGTTCATCAACCCGGAGTCATGGGGCGTCTGGGGTGTTCAGGTGACGGTGGTGGCTTCGCTGATCGCCCTCTCGGTGATCGACATGGATTTTCGCATCCTTCCCGACGCCATCACCTTGCCCGGCATCGTCTTGGCCCCGCTGATGGTGTTTCTCGTGCCGGCGGCGATGCCGGCGCCTTATGCCCTGATCGAGGGGGGAAGCGCCTGGGCACCCCGGTGGAACGCACTCCTCAATGGGCTTGTGGGCGAAGCGTTGGCGGCCGGTGTTCTTTGGATGATCGGTTGGCTGGGAAGCAAGGCGTTTCGAAAGCCCGCGATGGGGCTTGGCGACGTGAAACTGTACGCTGCCATGGGCGGAGTGCTGGGGCTATGGGTC
>Ga0256832_1003551_pt1 | contig 10596 bp, 10 predicted proteins | sample 134614metaG_FD_190534 | JGI IMG/M metagenome (GOLD analysis project Ga0256832, IMG submission 190534) | Hydrothermal vent microbial communities from Lau Basin, Pacific Ocean - 134-614 | ecosystem: Environmental > Aquatic > Marine > Hydrothermal vents | place: Pacific Ocean: Lau Basin | collected...
AGGCTCAACCCTCATCATCTCAACTCTCCGACCGTCCTCAACGCGGCGCTGGAGCGCTATGAATTCTGGGATGGGAGGGTCCACACGGTGGAGGAGCAAGCCGGCGGGCCGATCCAGGCTCACTTCGAGATGAATCTCACCCCACCGGAGGCGGTGCAGCGTCTGCGTAGCGATCGGAGTTATCGGGAGGCTTTCGGGCAGGTTTTCGGAGAAAACAACATCACGTTTGCAAACATCCGCCGTGCCATCGGCGCCTACGAACGGACGCTGCTGACCCGAGGGGCCTTCGACGCTTTTCTCGAGGGGAACGATACGGCACTTTCTGCTTCCCAAAAGCGCGGAATGACGCTTTTCCTGGAGCGGGGCTGCGCGGGATGCCACGCGGGCACCAGCGTCGGCGGGCAATTCGTCAAGCGCTTTCCCCTGCGGAGATACTGGGACGACTATCTCGGTTTTTCACTTTTTCCCGAGTTTCGTCGGAAACTTAGCGAATTTCCTTTCGACAATGTGGGAGATTTTCACGGCCGGAACGGGCATGATTTCTTCCGGGTGCCCGTGCTGAGAAACATCGCACGCACCGCTCCCTATTTCCACAACGGAGCCGTCAAGGACCTGCACGAAGCGGTGCGAATCATGAGCAAATATCAGTTGGGCCGAGAGTTCACCCCCTCAGAAATCAACGATACCGTGGCGTTTCTCAAATCGTTGAGCGGTAAGATTGTGGATTACGGATATGAAAGAGAGTGAAAACTCTTTCGATTTCCAAAGCTTGATTGCCGTCAACTTTTCAACATCATCAACGCGATAAAATGTAGCCATCCCGTAAACATACAGGAGGTTATAATGGGAATGAATCGACGAGACTTTTTGAAGAGTTCGGCCGCTGCCGCCGCTGCCAGTGCCGTGGGTATTTCGGTCCCTTCCGATGTCCAGGCCGCTGCCGCCAAGGGTGAATCCGGCTGGCGCTGGGACAAGGCCGTCTGCCGCTTCTGCGGTACCGGTTGCGGCATCATGGTCGCGACCAAGGGCGGCAAGATCGTCGCCGTCAAAGGCGACCCCGCCGCACCGGTCAACCGCGGCTTGAACTGTATCAAAGGATACTTCACCGCCAAGATCATGTACGGAGCCGACCGTCTGAAGACTCCTCTGCTGCGTATGAACGAGAAGGGTGAATTCGACAAGCAGGGCAAATTCCGCCCCGTCAGTTGGAAGCGCGCCTTCGACGAAATGGAAAAACATATCCGCAAAGCCCTCAAGGAGAGCGGTCCCGAGGGGGTCGCGGTCTTCGGATCGGGCCAGTACACCATTATGGAAGGGTATGCCGCTCAGAAAATGATGAAAGCGGGCTTCCGCTCCAACGCCATCGACCCCAACGCCCGCCACTGTATGGCGTCGGCGGTCGTCGGCTTCTACCAGACCTTCGGGATCGACGAGCCCAGCGGATGCTACGACGACATCGAGCTGACCGATACGATCATCAGCTGGGGGTCCAACATGGCCGAGATGCACCCGATCCTCTGGTCGCGGGTCTCCGACCGGAAACTCTCCGATCCCGAGCGGGTCAAAGTCGTCAATATGTCGACTTATCGGACCCGGAGTTCGGACCTGGCGGACTTTGAGATCATTTTCCGTCCACAGACCGACGTCGCGATCTGGAACTATGTTGCTCGAGAGATCGTCTACAACCATCCCGAGGCGATCGACTGGGATTTCGTCAAGCAGCACATCGTCTTTACCGTCGGGCCTGTCAACATCGGCTACGGTATGCGCCGCAAAGGGGAGAAATCCCTGACGCCGGTGCGCCCCGACGGTTCCGCCGGAAAGTACAGCGCCAAAGAGATGGAGATCATCCGCAAAGAGATGGCCAAGAAAGTCTCCGAGCTCGAAGGCCCCGCGCTGGAGCCCTACGGCTACAAAGCCGGCGACGAGATGAAAAACACTCCGGGAACCCTCAAGCACTGGATGATCAGCTTCGAGGAGTACAAGAAGTCGCTGGAGCCTTTCACCCTCGACTACGTCGCCAAGCTCGCCAAGGGAGACCCTGACGAGAGTCTGGAGAGCTTCAAGAAAAAGCTGAAAATGTTGGCCGATCTCTACATCGAAAAAGATCGCAAGGTCGTCTCCTTCTGGACGATGGGGATGAACCAGCACACCCGCGGAAGCTGGGACAACACTCTTAGCTACAACGTCCACTTCCTGCTCAATAAACAGGCCAAACCCGGTAACGGCGCCTATTCGCTGACCGGCCAGCCCTCGGCTTGCGGTACCGCGCGCGAAGTCGGGACCTTCTGTCACCGTCTGCCCGCGGATATGATGGTCAAAAACCCCAAGCACCGCAAGATCGCCGAGAAAATTTGGCACATCCCCGAAGGGACGCTGAACCCGGTGGGCAACCAGCACATTATGAAAATCCACCGCGACATCGAGGACGGGGTGGTCAAGTTCGCCTGGGTCAACGTCGCCAACCCCTATCAGGACAGCGCCAACGCCCGCCACTGGATCAAAGCCGCCCGGGAGATGGATGTCTTCATCGTCACCTCTGACGGCTATCCCGGGATCTCCGCGATGGTCTCCGACCTGGTCCTGCCCAGTGCGATGATCTACGAGAAGTGGGGCGCCTACGGCAACGCCGAGCGCCGCACCCAGCACTGGCGTCAGCAGGTCCTGCCCGTCGGCAACGCGATGAGCGACACTTGGCAGTGGGTCGAACTCTCCAAGCGCTTCACCGTCAACGACCTCTGGGGCCCCTATACCCTGCGCAACGGCAAGAAACTGCCCGATGTCCGCAAGCAGGCGAAAAAGATGGGTTACAAGCCCGATACGACGATGTTCGAGATCCTCTTCGCCAACGAGCGGGCCAAGAAGAAGTATCCCATCGATCTGAAGAAGTTCCCCCAGAAGGGCTTCGACAACAGCGAATGTCTGGGTGACAGCCGCAACGTCGTCGGCAGCGACGGCAAAGTCTTCAAGGGCTACGGCTTCATGCTCCATCAGTATCTCTGGGAAGAGTACGCGAGCTTCGGCCGCGGCCACGGTCATGACCTCGCCGACTTCGTCACCTACCACAAGGTTCGCGGACTCAAGTGGCCCGTCGTCAACGGCAAGGAGACCTTCTGGCGCTTCAACACCAAGTACGACCCCTACGCCGCCAAGCACGCCAAAGAGGCCGGCCTCAAAGACTTCGCCTTCTATGGACCGCTGGCCAAAGCGCTGCCCCACGGAGACCTCAAAGGGGTCAAGAACAAGAAAAAGACTCCGCTGCCCAACAAAGCGAAGATCTTCGCACGGCCCTATATGGATCCCCCGGAAATGCCGGACAAAGAGTACGACACTTGGCTCTGTACCGGACGGGTTCTTGAGCATTGGCACAGCGGTACGATGACGATGCGGGTTCCCGAGCTCTTCCGGGCCGTTCCCGAAGCGCTCTGCTATATGAACCCCAAAGACGCCAAGAAGCGTGGCCTCAAAAACGGCGACCTGGTCTACGTCGAATCCCGCCGCGGCAAGGTCAAAGTCCGCGTCGAGACCCGAGGCCGGAACCGGCCTCCCCGCGGCCTGGTCTTTGTGCCCTGGTTCGACGAGCGGGTCCTCATCAACAAGGTCACGCTCGATGCGACCTGCCCGATGTCCAAGCAGACCGACTACAAGAAGTGTGCGGTCAAGATCTACAAAGCCTAAGGGAAGGATAAGTCGTGGACGACAAAAAGGCCAAGAAAACCCCGATCAGCCCGAGGCGGCGATTCTTTACGGATCTCGCTTACACGGCGGGATTGGGGGTGATGGGGGGACTGCTCTGGGCCGGCTACGCCGAGAAAGCCAAGAGCTCCCCGCTGACCCTCCGCCCGCCCGCGGCACTCGATGAGCCGGACTTTCTGAAGACCTGCATCAAGTGCGGGCTCTGTTCGGAGGCCTGTTACAATCGTCCCAGCAACATCGACCGGGATACGGGCAAGCCCCGTCCCCGCACTTTGAAAATGGCGAAGGCTCAAGACGACGTCACGATCGGGACGCCGTTTTTCATCCCCCGGGAAGTCCCGTGCTATATGTGCGACGACATCCCCTGCGTCACCGCTTGTCCGACCGGGGCACTCGATGTCGCCAAAGTGACCAATCCCAAGACCGGGGAGTTGGATTACACGATGATGGATATGGGGATCGCCGTGGTGGACGACAACTCCTGTATCGCTTTTTGGGGATTGCAGTGTGACGCCTGCTACCGGGCCTGCCCGCTGATGGACAAAGCCCTGAGACTCGAATACGCCAAAAACGAACGGACCGGCAAGCATGCCTTCCTCAAGCCGGTGGTCGATATGAACGCCTGTACGGGATGCGGCCTCTGCGAAAAGGCCTGCGTGACCGAAAAGCCGGCGATTTTCGTCCTGCCGCGCGAAGTGGCCCTGGGCAAACCCGGCGCCCACTACGTCAAAGGCTGGGACAAGAAGGATCAGCAGCGGGTCAAAGAGCGTGTGGGCAAAGACGTCACCACGCACGACAAGCGCAGCGCCAAAAATCCGATGGATTACCTGAACAAGGGAGTGGAGTATTGAGATGAAGTGGCACAACGTCAAATATCTCGTTCTGCGCCGTTTGGTTCAGATCGGACTGCTCGTTCTCTATTTTATGGGGAACTGGTACGGATGGAAGGTGCTGCAGGGCGATCTGTCGACCTCGATGATCTTCGGGAAGATTCCGCTCAGCGACCCCTTCGCCGTTTTGCAGATCTTCGCGACGGGAGCCGTTGTGGCTACCAACGCGTTGATCGGGGCGTTGATTGTGGTCCTTTTCTACGGAATCATCGGCGGTCGGGCGTTTTGCAGCTGGGTCTGCCCGGTCAATCTCGTCACCGATCTGGCGGCCTGGCTGCGGCGTAAGCTGCTGATCGATCGGATCGAGCGCAAAGTCTGGATCTCGCGCAACATCCGCTACTATATGATCGTCTTGGCGTTGATCGTCTCGGCGTTGGTCGGCCTCGCGGCTTTCGAAGTCGTCAGCCCCATCACGATCCTCAACCGGGGAATCGTCTTTGGAATGGGAGCCGGAATGGGCTTGATCGTCGCGATCTTTCTTTTCGACCTTTTCGTCGTCAAGAACGGCTGGTGCGGGCACGTCTGCCCGCTGGGCGGTGTGCACTCGATCATCGGCCGTTACAGCCTGATCCGGGTCCGGCACAACAGCGACAATTGCACGCTCTGTATGAAATGCAAAACGGTCTGTCCGGAGGTGGAAGTCCTGGGAATGATCGGTAAGCGTAGCGAATTCGTCTCACGGGGCGAATGCACCAACTGCGGCCGATGCGTCGATGTCTGTGACGACGATGCCTTGGGCTTTGAATTACGAAACTTTCTAGAAACCAATACGGGAGGAAAAGAATGAAAAAACTGATGAAAACGGCTCTGCTGGGCAGCGTCGCGGCGAGCGTCGTGCTGCTCGCAGGCGGTGAATATATCAACATCAACAAAGGGGTCAACAGCCCGAAGTTGATCAAGAAAGAGGACCTTGGAAATAAAAAGGTGGTAAGCGAAGAGGATCTAGGATTGCGCAAAAGCGGCTTAAGCGGGGTTATGGATCTTCCTGAAGTCAAATACGATCGGCCGGCGCCCGGTGCCGCACCCAAATTTGAGCGCTCCTACGTCAACGCACCGCCGCTGATCCCCCATAGCATCGAGGGCTTTGTCCCTATTACGATGAAAAATAACGCATGTTTGGGGTGCCATATGCCCAACGTCGCCAAAGGGGTCGGCGCGACGCCGATCCCCGAGTCGCACTTCACCGATTTCCGTCCCTCGACCAAAGTGGACAAGAAGGGCAACATCGTCAAAGACGGCAAAGTGGTCGGCAACTGCACCGATGTCAAAGTGGCGAAGTTCAAGAAGCTCAAAAAGCTCAACCCCGCCCGCTACAACTGTACGCAGTGCCACGTGCCTCAGGCCAACGTGAAGCCGCTGGTGGGCAACACCTTCAAGCCCGATTTCAAAAACAAAGAGCAGATGAAGCGCTCCAACCTGCTGCAAGTCATCGATCAGGGTGTGAAATAGGGATGCAGGATCGACGCTCGTTTTTCCGCTCACTGATTCCTTCCGTCGAAGAGAAGCAGGAGCGGGAGCCTGCCGTCGTACGTCCTCCCTATGTGACGGATTTTTCCCTTTTTCGGAGTCACTGCCCCGAATGCGCGGATACTCCGTGCGTCAGTGCCTGCGAAGAGGAGATTGTTCTGATCCGGGCGGACCGGACCCCGATGTTGAACTTTACCAAAGGGGGATGCACCTTCTGCGACGCATGTGCCGAGGCGTGTCCCGAAGGGGTTCTTGGCCCGGAAGGCCCTGAGCGGATCAATGCGCGTTTTGTCATCGAGACGGAGGGGTGTCTGGCGCATCACTCGACGATCTGCTTCGCCTGCCGCGAACCCTGTCTCGACGATGCCATCCTTTTCAACGGGATGTTCAACCCCGTCATCGACGAATCGCGCTGTACGGGTTGCGGCTTCTGTCTGAGCCGCTGCCCGACCCGGGCGATTCGTTACGAAGCGCTCTGAAACGCTTCGGCCGATCTACGCTACAATCCTACTATATAAAGAACCAAGGAGCGACGGATGAACGAACGTCAACGATTGCTGGAGCGTTATCCCACACTGCTAGGGCTCTTCGAGGATGAGGATCTGGATGAACGGCGCTTTTTCGTCGTCGTCGATCCCAACGTCGAGGAGGAGGCGGACGAAGCCGATGTCTTCGATCCGACGGAGTACAACTGGATGATCTTCCTGCCCGAGCGGATCGCCGAAGCCTTCGGAGAAGAGCTCTTTGCCCGGATTCCGAGGGAGTTGGAGACGATCGAAGCGTTCGAAGATTTCTACGACGCCGAAGAGGATCTCTACGGGGTCAAATGCGACTTGGAGGAAGAGGAGATCGCCGAGCTCGTCCTCGAGAAGTTGGAAGAGTTGGCGGCGCAGAAAAAAGAGAATCAAAACGATTCCGAGGTGACGGCATGAAACGTTTGGGAATCCTTCCGATACTTTTGAGCGGTTGTCTGATGGCGTTGACGCCGCTGAGTCCCGTGAAGCAGATCGAAGCCGACGGCGCCGTCAACGATCTGGCCTTCGGACAAGACCGCGCGACGCTGCTGATGGGGACCGATCACGGCAGCCTCCAGAGCGTCGATCTGCAAAGTTTCAAAATCACGACGCTTTTGACCCTCCCGCAGGTCAAAGACTTTATGGGAGACAAGATCGACGACAAAGTCTTCAGTATCGATTATCTCGACGGCCGCTATCTGATCCTCAGCGACAGCGGTGAGGGAGGCTTTAGCGATCTGAGGATACTGGAAAACGGCAAAGCGAAGAAACTTTTCGGTGCCGAGGCGCGTCATGCCGTCATCAAAGCGCGCTTCATCGACAAGGATCATATCCTCTACGCGACGCTGGGCAACGAAGCGGTGCTCTACGAAATCTCCACCGGCAAAGAGATCTACCGTCGGCAGCTAAGCGAATCGAAATTTTCCGACTTTTCGCTCGATGCGAGAAGAAAGCAGGCGGTCTTTGGCTGCGAAAGCGGCGTCTTGACGGTCATCGATACCGCGACGGGAAAAACGCTCAAAAGCATCGACAAGCTGCACGTCGACAATATTTTCAGCGTCGATATCAAAAAGGAGTGGGTCGTCGCCGGAGGGCAGGATCGCCGGGCCTCCTACTACAATCTCAAGACGGGAGAGCATGGATATTTCAGCAGCGATTTTCTCGTCTACGCCGCGGCATTGAACCCTTCGGCCAACCGGGCCGCCTGGGCGATGCACGACGACAATTCGATCACCGTCTACAACCTGGAGACGAAGAGTCCGCTCTTTTTGCTCAAAGGGCAAAAGAGCATCCTGACGCATATGATTTTTCGCGACGATACGACGCTCTTTAGTGCCAGCCACGATCCGATGGTGATGATGTGGAAACTCAAGTAAGGAGAGAGTAGAATGAACATTTCGAGTGTAGTGATCCAGTGTCAACCCGACCGATACGATGCGGTCAAAGCTTGGTGCGAAGAGTCCGGGGTCTGTGAATTCCACTTCGGTGACAAAGAGCGCGGCAAGATCATCGTCACCATCGAAGCCGCCGATGTCAACGAAGAGATCGGGAGTCTGATGGCGATCCAGCGGGCCGATCACGTCATCTCCGCGGAGATGATGATGACGTACCAGGAGGATCTCGATGAGGCGATCAAAGAGCTCGAAGCCTCCCCGGATGTACCGGACTTGCTCCAGCGGGTCACGGAGGAGGAGATCGACCCTTCTACCGTCGTTTACCACGGAGACTTGAAGAAAAAGCTTTGATCGATTGCCGGGAGGGATGCCTCCACTTCCACCGTCTTTTGATACGCTTCCTTTGACGTTCCTTTTTATATCTTTACTTAAGATATAATTGAAATCCAAAAACAAATGTTAATTTTTGATCGAAAGCTCCCCGGAGTGCCCGGAAAGCTTCGTCGTGGAAAAAGAGTGGACGATGAGAAACGAACGCAGAAAAGTTTTGAAATGGGTAGCGGCTTCGGGAGCGGCGTGGTTGCTCGCCGGGTGTAAACAGGGGCCCAGACCTCCGGTACCGGGGAAGCCGACCGTCTATCTGACGACCGACGACGGTCCGCTGCGCGGGAGTGAATACATCGATGCGGCGGTTCGGGAATACGAAGTTCCGATGACCGCCTTCGTCGTAGGGAAGCACGCACAGTCTTTGGCCTTTCGGGCGCGTCTGGAAGCGTATCGCAACAACCCCCACATCCGGCTCGGAAACCACAGCTACACCCACGCCAACGGGCACTATCTCGACTACTACCGCCATCCCCAACGGGTGCTTCGGGATTTCGAGCACAATCAGAGAGCTTTGGGATTGAGCGAAAAGATCGGCCGGCTTCCGGGCCGCGACAGCTGGCGTTTCGGATCACGGGCGTACGATGCGGATCCTACGGCACGGGCTGCCGCGAATCTTCTGGCTCGAAACGGTTATCGCCTCTACGGCTGGGATCTGGAGTGGACCCATACCCAAAGCGGTGCCCCCATCGGTACGGCGGAACAGATCCATCAAAAGATCATCCATCAGTTGGCGAAAGGACACTGCTTCACTCCGGGGCATCTCGTGCTGCTGATGCATGATCAGATGTTTCGCAGCCGCGCTGCGGTGGCGCAGCTGCACAGCTTGCTTTCGCTGCTCAAAGAGGATCGGACAATCCGTCTGCGTTACATCGACGACTATCCGCTCACTGTTCGGCCGACCACTCTGAAAAAGGGCACCGCCCCCCGTCTGATCAAAGCGCCCGTCACCGGAATCGGAGAGAGCACGCCCGTCGATCCGTTGAAGTTCGGCCGATAAGGAAGAGTATGAGTTATTTCCCCGCATTTTTTCGCCTGGAAGGCAAACGTATCCTGCTCGTCGGAGGAGGAAGCATCGCTCTGGAGAAGCTGGAGAAGCTTTTGGATTTCAGCAAGGAGATCAGCATCGTCGCTCGGGAGGCGACGCCCGAGCTGGAACGTCTGGCCCGGGATCACTGCCTGCGTCTGATGCTGCGCCCCTACCGCAGCGAAGAGGCTCTGGACTACGACCTGGTCGTCGTCGCGACCGATACCGTCGATCTGCACCGACAGATCTTCGAGGAGACACGAAAAAGTCGGGTCCTCGTCAACAGTGTCGATGATACCCGCTACTGCGATTTCATCTTCCCCTCCTACGTCAAACGTGGGGAGCTGACGGTGGCTTTTTCGACTTCGGGGGCTTCGCCTGCCTTCGCCAAGCACATCCGCCGCTGGTTCGAAGGGATCCTCCCCGAAGGGGTCGACGATTTTCTGCAGAAGATGAAAGCCCTGCGCAGCGAATGGCCCAAAGGCAAAGAGCGCATGCGGCGCTTCGACCGGATGGCCGGCGAATACATCGAAAAAGAGTTTCCGTCTTTTCGTAATCCAAAAAAAAGATAGATAAACTTACCTAATATTCTTCAGGCCCAAAGCAAATGGATCAACGCCAAGATCTTGCGTACCCGGGTCATGAAAGAGCGGCTGATCGACCGGGTCAACCTGCATCTGGCCCTGGGGGGAAGTTTCAATCGTAAATAGTTATTGGTGTATTGGTATATTTGTGTATTGGGGATAAAGAGAACTTATCCTAATATACCAATAACCAATATACCAATTACGCCGCCGCTGGCGGTAGAAGGATCGCCCATGAACCTCGTCATTGCTCTCGATCTTCCCTCCTCTGCCGAAAACCTCAAACTTGCCGAATCTCTCGCTGCCTACGACGATCTCTGGATGAAGGTCGGTTTCCGGACCTACATCCGCGACGGACGGGATTTCCTCGATACCCTCAAGGCGATCAATCCGCATTTCAAAGTCTTTCTCGATCTCAAGCTCTACGATATCCCCAACACAATGGCGGATGCCGCCGCCGAGATCGCGGAGCTGGGGGTGGAGATGTTCAACGTCCACGCCAGCGCGGGTGAACGGGCTCTGCGGACGGTGATGGAGCGGCTGGTATCCTACGGAGAGGATCGCCCGCTGGTGCTGGCCGTGACGGCACTGACCTCGTTCAGTGACGAAGAGTTCCGTCGGATCTATGAAAAGGGGATC
>Ga0256832_1003552_pt1 | contig 10592 bp, 8 predicted proteins | sample 134614metaG_FD_190534 | JGI IMG/M metagenome (GOLD analysis project Ga0256832, IMG submission 190534) | Hydrothermal vent microbial communities from Lau Basin, Pacific Ocean - 134-614 | ecosystem: Environmental > Aquatic > Marine > Hydrothermal vents | place: Pacific Ocean: Lau Basin | collected...
GGTTAGGGTGAGGGGGACATAAATCGTACACCCCTTCCCCAACCCTCCCCCGCACACGGGGGAGGGAGGCATCCATATTCAGGAACACGCCGAAAGAACGCAACCCGCCCCAGCGCATGGGGGGGGAAACTGGGGGGGCATCAACTGCGGGCCTGGAAATCCTCCTTGTTCACGGCCAGGTGGTAATTGGGGTCTTCCACCACGTTTACTTCCACCAGATCCCCCGCTGTCCTGAGCAGCTGGCGGCATTCCGGGGCCAGATGCTTGAGATGCAGGCGCTTGTGTTCTTTCAGGTAGCGTTCCGCGAGTTTGTCGATTGCCTCGATGGCAGAATGATCCGCCACCCGGGAGTTCTTGAAGTCCACCACCACGTCGTCCGGGTCGTTCTTGGGGTCGAAGATCTCCTGGAAATGATGCGCCGAGGCAAAGAACAACGGCCCGTTCAACTCGTACACCTTGCCCCCCATACGGTTGGTGCTGACGCTGGCATTGATGTGTTTGGCATGCTGCCAGGCAAATACCAGGGCGGACAGGATCACGCCGACGATGACCGCAATGGCCAGATCCGAGAAGACGGTGATCACGGCCACGGAGATGCCGATGAGGGTGTCCGCCGGGGGGATCTTGCCAATGAGACGGAAGCTGCACCATTCGAAGGTGCCGATGACCACCATGAACATGACCCCCACCAGCACGGCAATGGGAATACGCTCGATGAGGGAAGAGCCCACCAGGATGAAGGACAACAGGAACAGGGCGGCGCTGATGCCGGACAAGCGCCCCCGGCCCCCGGACTTGATGTTGATGATGCTCTGGCCCACCATGGCGCAGCCCCCCATGCCGCCGAACAGGCCGGTGGTGATATTGGCGGCGCCCTGGCCGATGCACTCCCGGTTGGGCTGGCCGCGGGTTTCCGTGAGTTCGTCCACCAGGTTCAGGGTCAGCAGGCTCTCGATGAGGCCCACCAGGGCCATGATCAGGGCATAGGGGAAGACGATCTTCAGGGTTTCCAGATCGAAAGGAATAGCCGGGATATGAAACTCCGGCAGGCTGCCTTTGATGGAAGCCATGTCCCCTACGGTGGGGGTGTCCAGACCCAGTCCCAGGGCCAGGAAGCTCCCGGTGACGATGGCCACCAGGGTGGAGGGCACAGCCTTGGTCAGGCGCGGGAAGAACTCGATGATGGCCATGGTCAGGGCGATGAGAACCAGCATGATCACCAAAGGCTGACCGGTGATCCACTGAGGATGGCCGGCGGCATCGGTGAGAATGGCGCCGCTGGCGTCCCGGACCTTGAAGTGATCCAGTTGGGCCAGGAAGATCACCAGGGCCAGTCCGTTGACGAAACCGAGAAACACTGGATGGGGCACCAGGCGGATGAATTTGCCCAGTTTCAGTGCGCCAAAGCTGATCTGTATGATTCCCATGAGTACAACGGCGGCGAACAGGTATTCTACGCCGTGATCCAGAACCAGGGAGACGATGACCACGGCAATGGCGCCGGTGGCGCCGGAAATCATGCCTGGCCGCCCCCCCACGATGGCCGCCACCAGGCCCATGATGAAGGCCGCGTAAAGGCCAACCAGGGGTGCCACGTGGGCAACGAAGGCAAAAGCCACGGCTTCGGGCACCAGGGCCAGGGCCACGGTGAGGCCGGAAAGGATATCGATGCGCGCATTGTGGGGCGCATGCCGGGAAATGATGTCGAACATGAAAGGTTTTCCTGAAAAGGGCAGGGATTCTCTGCAGGTGGAGAAAGCAGAAAAACATGATATTCTAATATGTTTCTCGGAACCTGTCGCTACGGGTTTTGGTTGCCGACCGGGGCCGGGATGATACGGTTTACTCAGGAGATTGCTGCGCCATGATCATCACTCTCTCACCCTCCAAGGGCCAGGATTTCGAAACTCCGGTGGTGCTGGACAATGCCACGGTACCGGCCATGCTGGAAGATTCTCTGGCCCTCATAGAGGAGCTGCGCCAGTACAAGATTTCTCAGCTGCGCGAACTCATGGATGTGAGTGAGAACATCGCCAGGCTCAACGTGGAGCGCTATCAGCGCTTCTCGCTGCCCTTTACCCCGGAAAACGCCCGGCCCGCCCTGTTTGCGTTCAAGGGCGATGTCTATCGGGGCATTCCTGTGGAAGAATACAGCGCACAAGATCTGGAGTTCGCCCAGCAGCACCTGCGCATGCTCTCCGGCCTGTACGGTTGCCTGCGTCCCCTGGATCTCATCCAGCCCTACCGCCTGGAGATGAAGACGAAGCTGAAGAACCCCCGGGGCGACAACCTGTACCAGTTCTGGGGGGACCGCCTGACTCTGTGCCTCAACGAGGAACTCAAGAAGCAGAAAGAACCCACCCTGGTGAACCTGGCCTCCAACGAATATTTCAGGGCGGTGAAGCCCAGGCTGCTGCAAGGCCGCCTGCTGAATATCGCCTTCAAGGAAGAGAAGAACGGCAAGGCCCGGGTCATTGCCGTATTCGCCAAGCGCGCCCGGGGCATGATGACGGATTACATCCTGCGCAATCGCATCGAGGCCTCGGAAGAGATCAAGGGATTCGACAGGGAAGGTTACCGGTATTCGGAATCCGATTCCGATGAAAAACAATGGGTGTTCAAGAGGCCCCAGCCTTGAACGGGGGGCAGACCGGTTACCGGGTGCAATGGCAGCGGATGTGTGCAATAATAAGAATCGTTCGCATTAATAGCTTTTATTGTCCATTATGAGCCAGCCAACATTGTCCCAGGTATTGCCCGGTCACCGGGTGCAGCTGATCGCCATCGAAGGTGACCGGGTGCTTACGCGCCGCCTGCTGGCCCTGGGCCTGAGTGTGGGCAATGAGGTGGAAGTTCTGCACCGCCGCAATGGCGATGTGGTCGTGGGGCGCGGTGGCAACCGCCTGGCTTTGGGTCATGATATCGCTGACCGGCTGGTCATCAAGGAGCTCTCCTGATGGGTGGCCAGTGTTGTGAAACATCAGCCCCCTTGCGGGGGGATTTCTCCCTTACCATTGCCATTGCAGGCAATCCCAACTGCGGTAAATCCGCTCTGTTCAATACCTTCACGGGTATCCGGCAGAAGACCGGCAACTGGCCGGGGGTCACCGTGGATCGCAAGGAAGGCCAGTTCGATTTGGAGCAGTACAAGGTCAGGCTCATCGACCTGCCCGGCATCTACAGCCTGGATGCCTCTTCCATGGACGAGGAGATCACCCGGGATTATCTGCTGTCCCGGGAAGCCGACCTTATCATCAACGTGGTGGATGCCTCCAACCTGGAGCGCAACCTGTATTTCACCGTGCAACTCCTGGAGATGGGCGTGCCCATGGTGATTGCCCTGAACATGATGGACGTAGCGCGCAAGCGCGGCATCCTCATCGATGTGGACAGGCTGGCCGAAGAGCTGGGTTGCCCCGTGGTGCCCGTAGTGGCCACTACGGGTGAGGGCACGGCCGAACTCAAGGCGCGCATGCTGGCCGTGGCCACCGGGGCGGAATCCGGAGGCTTTGCCCTGGCCAACGATGAGGTGGTGGAGCAGGCCGTGGCGGAGCTGGAAACCCATCTTGGTGATGAGAATCCCGCCAACCGCCACTGGCTGGCCCTGAAGATGCTTGAATCCGATGAACATATCCCTCCCCATGCCAGCGAGGCGCTGCGCCAGGCGGTCGCCCACTGGCGCAAGGCCATCGAGGACCGCAGCGGCGAGGAAGCGGACATCCATATCAGCGACACCCGCTTCAGCCACGCCCACGCCCTGGCCCAGACGGTAGTAAAGGAGCGCGGACGCCTGGGGCGCACCGTATCCGACCGCATCGATTCCGTGGTGCTGAGCCGCTGGCTGGGGGTGCCGGTGTTCCTGTTCATGATGTATCTCATGTTCATGTTCACCATCAATATCGGCGGCGCTTTCGTGGATTTCTTCGATGGCGTGGCGGGGGCTTTCTTCGTGGATGGACTGGGCGAGCTGTTGAGCGCTGTTGGCGCGCCGGACTGGTTGCGGGTGCTGCTCGCGGACGGAATCGGCGGTGGTCTGCAGGTGGTGGCCACCTTCATTCCCATCATCTCCGGCCTGTACCTGTTCCTGTCCGCCCTGGAAGATTCGGGCTACATGGCCCGGGCGGCTTTCGTCATGGACCGCTTCATGCGCAGCATCGGTCTGCCGGGCAAAGCCTTCGTGCCCCTCATCGTGGGATTTGGCTGCAACGTCCCCGCCATCATGGCCACCCGCACCCTGGAAAACATCCGCGAGCGCAAGCTCACCATTCTTATGAATCCCTTCATGTCCTGCGGCGCGCGCCTGCCAGTGTATGTGCTGTTTGCCGCGGCTTTCTTCCCGGACAATGGTCAGGACCTGGTGTTCAGCCTGTATCTCATAGGCATCGTGGTAGCGGTGCTCACGGGCCTGATAATGAAAAAAACCCTGCTCAAAGGGGAGAGCGCAGGCTTCATGATGGAACTGCCCCCCTATCACCTGCCCACCCTCAAGGGCATTCTGCTGCGCACCTGGGACCGGGTGAAGCTGTTCATCCGCGAGGCGGGCAAGATCATCGTGGTCATGGTGCTGGTGCTGAATGTGCTCAATTCCATTGGCACGGACGGCTCCTTCGGCAACGAAGATTCCGACAAGTCCGTGCTCAGTGTGGCGGCCCAGGCCCTGACGCCTGCCTTCGCGCCCATGGGGGTGCATCAGGACAACTGGCCGGCGGTGGTGGGCATCATGTCCGGCGTGCTGGCCAAGGAAGTGGTGGTGGGCACCCTGGACACCCTGTACACCCGCCTGGCGGAAGAGGCCTCCGGCGCCCCGGCGGAAGAGCAGGCCTTTGATCTTTGGCAGGAACTCAAGGATGCCGCGGCTACGGTGCCGGAAAACCTTTCCGGTCTGGGTGAACTGCTTACAGATCCCCTGGGCCTGGGGGCTGCCGATATTCAGGATATTTCAGAAGTGGCGGCGGAACAGGAGGTGAACATGGACGTGTTCGGCGCCATGGCGGCGCGCTTCGATGGCCAGGTCGGTGCCTTTGCCTACCTGCTGTTCGTGCTGCTCTATTTCCCCTGCGTGGCCACCATAGGCGCCATCAAGCGCGAAGCGGGCGGTCCCTGGGCGGCTTTCGTGGCCTTCTGGACCACCAGCGTCGCTTATGTAACCGCCAGCGTCTGGTATCAGTCCGCCACCTGGAGTCAGCACCCGGGCAGTTCCGCCCTGGCCATCGCGCTGCTGCTGGGCTACATCCTGATCATCATCCTGGGCCTCAAGCGCTGGGTGAACCGGGACAAGCCGTCACTGGTTACACCGGCGGTGGAGCGGGGCTGATGCTTGCGGATATCCGTACCTATCTGCAGGAACGTGGACAGGCGTCCCTTGCGGATATTGCCCGGTACCTGGACGTCTCGCCCGATGTGGCCCGGGACATGCTGCAGTTGTGGCTGAAGAAGGGCAGGGTGCAACGCATTGCCGCTACGCCCTCCTGTGGCAGCAGTTGCTCCCAGTGCGATCCATCCACGACAGAAATCTATGTGTGGGGAGACGCCAAGGGGCAACAGCCGTTCGTTGTGCCACAATGCAATCTGCACTAGACCGCTGGAATTTCCATGGAGTTTGGCCGGGCGTGTTTCTGATGATATGCCGGCATGAAAAAGGGCAGCCAAGCTGCCCTTTTTGCCGTTGTGCCCCAATAGACTATTGGCCGTGGGGAGAAAATTTGGTGCTCATCAACAGAAGGTCGTAGGGTCCCACCAAGTCGGTTTCTATAGGATTGCCTGTGTCAGGTTCCACGCCTGTTTTCTGAGCACTGAACTCGAAGTAGTAGTCTCCCTTCAGGGCAGCGCCAAGATCGATGGTCTGGCCAGGTTTAACGGGACCCTCCATGACCACGATGCTGGTGTTGTCCTTGTTCACGCGGAGATGAACTTCCTCAAAATCGCAGTCGGTTCGGGTGCAGATCTGCAGACGCAGCTGCTCATTGCCTTCGGAATGAAAAACATAGGTATCGACATCGTAGACAAAACGGCCTTTCCATTCCCCATCCGTGGCAGGAGTGCTCACCTCGGTTGCATAGCAGGCGTCTTTTGGCTCCTGGCTCGGTACGGTATTGGGGTTGGGCGGATCGATGTTTCCGTTATTGTCCACTGAAGTCAGATCGCATTCACAACTGGTCAGGCCCAGTGGAATGGTGCTTGTGTCATTTTCCCTGCAGCCCGTGTAAAAGTACTGGATTTCCGTGATCCCTGGCTTGGGGGGATAGAAGGTTTTTACCAGCGTACGGTCGAATACACCGACCATGGGCACATTGGAGCGGAGCACGTCAGCTTCCAGCTTGTCGTCATTGGGCTCGGTTTCCGTGTCGAAGAAGGTGCCGTCAGGGTCTGGAGTAATCTGTTTCGTATCCTCCAGATTGGCGGCGATGTTGTATCCCCTCAGTTCGCCGGTATCAAGGTTGCCGCCACCACCATTGCCGCCACCGCCGTTATCGCCGCCGCCATTACCGCCACCGCCACTACCGCCTTTCTGGGATTCTACGGAAATGTAATAGGTTCCCACCTTGGGTAGGGTGACTTCGGCGATTTTTACGGAATCCAGCGGCGTTGTCGGTGCCTGATTGTCAGCGTTTCCACCATTGTTGTCGCCCCCATTGTCACCCTGTCCGTTGTCGCTATCAAAGGAGGCAATGATGTTGCCATTGAGATCCCTGACTTTGATCAGCCAGCCTTTGGTGAGGGCAAAATTGCCGGCGTCACCGAGAAAATACAGGGTCAGTTTCTGGTTGCGCTTGTCGGTAACGATGTAGTACCAGTCTTCGTCATAAGCGCCAAGAGAGTTGGCATGATAGAAGCGCCCCAGCAACAGACCATCGGCATTCAGAATATGGTCGTTGGGTTCAGTTTCGCCAAACCCCTGATCTTTGGTCATGGGGTAGATCTTCACCCCGCAGGGTTGGGGAGCTTCCCGGCAGTCGGTCTGGCCATCTTCGTAGCCCGCTGTAAAATCCTTGTTTTTCTGGTCATCACCCGTCTGCCCAGGCCAGAAAATGGCGGCTTGGGCCTGGAAGGCTGATATGCTCAGGATTCCTGCGGCCAGTCCGAAAATGGGCCAGCGGCTAGTTGTCTTTAGTGAATTCTTCACTGTATCTCTCCGTAACAATACTGTGGACCCTGCACTGTGGCAGGCATCATGCTGTCTCTACTGGCCATTGGCTGTGGCATACCCACTTCAGTTGCCATTGGGAGGCAGTTTGGTGCTGCGAAGCACGAAGTTGTAGGGGCCGGTAAGGTCATCCACGGTATGTATGCCAGTGTTTGGATCTACGTTGCCAGCGCTGTCACCTTCGCCATCCACCGGCTCCGGAGACAGTTCAAAGAAGTAAGTGCCGGAGCGTACAACGCCGAAATCGAAGGTCCAGCCCGGCGTGATGGGGGTGTTGATGAGGATTTCAGACTCATTGGCATAAATCACTTTCAGGTGAACCCTGGTAAAGTCACAGGCGCCCTTGGCGCACATCTCGAACTTCAGTTGCTCATTGCCACTGGATACGAACTTGAACCAGTCATTGTCATAATCGAAGGCTGAGAACCAGGTGCCGGTATCCGTGCCTGTGCCGGGCACCTGAACCTGTCGGGCTTCGCAGGCATCTGAAGGAGACTGGCTTGGAACATTGTTCGGATTGGGAGGATCCACAGGATCATTGGTGGTATCACATTCACAACTGTCCAGGCCGACAGGCATGGTGCTGATATCCAGAGGGTTACAGCCGACATAGAACCAGCCGATCTCGTATTCCGGCGGACCCGGGGGCACAAAGAAATTGACGATCTTGCGGCCGAACACGCCAAACATATGCACGTTGGAACGCAAAGGATCTGCGGTTTCCTGGGTGTCATTGCTTTCGGTTTCCACGTCGGAGAAGTTGGTGTCCGGGTTGGGCGAAATCTGATCGGATTCAGAAATCATCGCCGCAATGTGGTAGCCGCGGTTGGCTCCGAGATCGTCCTCGTTGGTTTCTACAGATATATAGTAGCGGCCAGGGTTGCCCAGGGTAACCAGTATGATCTTGGCATCGCTCAGGGGAGTTTTTGCCAGAATGGGATCATCAGGATTGATCACATCATCAGGATTGTCTCCCGGGCGGGAGACATCTCCCGGGCCGGTGGAAGTGCTGTCGAAAGCGGCAATGACATTGCCGTTGCTGTCATGCACTTTCACAATCCAGCCAGTTGTTGCTGTGTAGTCAGCCTGGTCGCCGAGGAAGTTGATGATCAGGTTCTGGTTGGGCTTGAGCGAGCCAACGTAGTACCAGTCCTTGTCAAACTTGTCCAGGCTGTTGCCCTTGTAGAACCGGTTCAGGAACAAGCGGTCAGCCGCACCGGGATTGTCGTTGGGTTCGGTCTCCCCCCAGCCTGGATTGGCGACAACGTCTTCGAGCAGTACCTGGCAATCCTTGGGCGCTTTGACGCAGTCTTCCTGCGCAAGTTTATAGCCCCGCCTGTAGTCTTTGGATTTCTTGGTGGTGCCATTGTTACCGCCACCACCAGGCCAGTTGATGGCGGCAAGGCCCTGCACGCTGATAGCGCTCATGATCCCCAATGCCAGGGCAAGGGTTGACCAGCGGGCGGTCTTGTTTAGTGAATTCTTCACCTTATTCCTCCATAATGATGCTGATGGCGGCGCTCGGCTTGTCCCGGTTTTCACGGGGCACAGAGCTGCCAGGCAATGCTCGCCACAATGCAGACAAGCCCAAGCATAGTAGAAAAAACAAGCTTTTTCCAACACTAGCTAATAAAAGTTCTAGCTGAATCCGCGATTTTGTGAGCTTGAACAAGATTAACAGGAAAGATTTGTCCAAGCTGTGATGCAGTGGTCCTGTAGTGCAATTGATCCGTACTATCACCAAGAAAGAAATGGAGATTATTCATGCCCGAAATAACGGATTTTCTGAAACTGATGGTCAAGAATGAGGCTTCTGACCTTTTCTTCTCTCCCGGGTCGCCTTTGCATATGAAAGTGGATGGCAAGCTGTCTGCTGTGAAAGATGCCCCGCTCAGCGGCAAGGGGGTCGCTGCCCTGGCTCACAGCATCATGACGGACAAGCAGCGCCTGGCTTTTGCCGAACGTCCGGAAATGAATCTGGGCTTGTCCCTGGAGCGCTATGGACGCTTCCGCGTGAACATTTTCCGCCAGCGTGGAGATGTGGCCATGGTCATCCGCTACCTGCAGGACAGGATTCCTAGCATAGAGGAACTGCACCTGCCGCCTGTCCTCGAAGAACTGGTGATGAAGCCCCGGGGTCTGATTCTGGCCGTGGGCGCTACCGGCGCGGGGAAGTCCACCACCCTGGCTTCCATGCTGGACTACCGCAACCGCAACAGCCGCAGCCACATTCTCACCATCGAAGATCCCATCGAGTATGTGCACCGCTATCACAAGTCTGTGGTCAACCAGCGGGAAGTGGGCATCGACACGGACAGCTACGATGACGCCCTGATGAACGCCATGCGCGAAGCGCCGGATGTGATTCTCATCGGTGAGATCCGCGAACGTTCGACCATGCAACATGCTATCGCCTATGCCGAAACCGGCCATTTATGTCTGTCCACCTTGCATGGCAGCAATGCTTCTCATGTTTTGCAGCGCATCATGACCTTCTTTCCCAAGGACATGCATGCCCAGCTGTTCATGGACCTGGCGCACAATCTTGTAGCCATTGTTTCCCAGCGCCTGGTGCGCAATCATGAAGGCAGGCGCATGCCGGCGGTGGAGGTGCTGCTCATCACTCCCCTGATTCGTGACCTCATATCCAAGGGCAAGCTGGACGAGGTGCGTGAAGCCATGGAGAAGAGCAGCGAGAATGGTATGCAGACTTTCGATCAGTCCCTTTTCGAGTTGTTCAAAGCGGGTCATATTACGGAAGAGAAGGCCATGGAGAATGCCGAATCCCAGTCCAACCTGGGCGTGCGTATCCGCCTGGACAAGGGGGAAGGCGAGGTGCAACTCGATGCGCAGATTGGGGATTGATTGCTGAGCGGCCGGTCATGGACACCTTGAGAGTTTCCGGGTCCACCAGAGATCTCAAAGAATAGCTGATACAATGGTTCTATGGACGTTTCCTCTATACTCGATGGCCTGAATGCCGCCCAGCGCGATGCTGTTTCCGCACCGCCCTGTTCCACCCTGGTGCTGGCCGGGGCCGGCTCGGGCAAAACCCGGGTGCTGGTACACCGTATCGCCTGGCTGATCCAGGTGGAAGGGGTTTCCCCCTGGGGCGTGCTCGCGGTGACTTTCACCAACAAGGCGGCCAAGGAGATGCGCCAGCGCATCGAGGAGCTATTGGGGCATCCCGCGGGCGGCATGTGGGTGGGCACTTTCCACGGCCTGGCCCACCGCCTGCTGCGCTCCCACTGGCAGGAGGCCGGGCTGCCCAAGGGTTTCCAGATTCTCGACAGCGACGACCAGTTCCGCCTGGTCAAAAGGGTCATTCGCGATCTCAACCTGGACGACAGCAAATGGCCGCCCCGCCAGGCCCAGTGGTTCATCAACGAGCAGAAGGATGAAGGCCGCCGGCCCCAGCATCTGGAGGATGGCGGCGATCACTGGCGGC
>Ga0256832_1003553_pt1 | contig 10591 bp, 7 predicted proteins | sample 134614metaG_FD_190534 | JGI IMG/M metagenome (GOLD analysis project Ga0256832, IMG submission 190534) | Hydrothermal vent microbial communities from Lau Basin, Pacific Ocean - 134-614 | ecosystem: Environmental > Aquatic > Marine > Hydrothermal vents | place: Pacific Ocean: Lau Basin | collected...
AAGGCCTCTATGTCTTTCTTGAGGCCTTCCGTTGTTTTCTGGTTCATGTATATGGATTTTATCTCACTTAAGGCTATGGACTGTTCTATTAATAGCTCTCTGACGCCCCTTTCACATTTGAGATAGGGTACTGATTTCTTGGAGACCAGGATCAGGAATCGGACGGATGACTCCTTTGCCAGGGCGTCAGAAAAGTGCGAACTACCTGCAGGCACCAGCAGAATTAGCGTGGCAATAGCCATGGATAGGAGGCTTAGAAATCCCGTGCGCTTTCTGAAATAAAACGACCTTTTTTGCATGTATCCTGGCTTAGAACCTGTAACTGATACCCATCATGAAACTGAAAGGGTCCTGAGGTACCCGGGGAAGTGAGGCGCCATTTGTTGGGTCCCCACTTTCATTGGCAGCGGTAAAGTATTTGGAATCCAGAAGGTTTTTCACGGTGAAATGGGCATCAAGCCCAGGCAAAATGTCTACCCATCTCAGATTCGCATCCACCAGGAAGATACCCGGGATGGTTGTGCCATGATAAACAGTATTGTAAGGACTTGTGTGAATCTCACTTCTCCATCTGCACCTGACATTATAGGATAGATGTCTGCCAAAATAGCCGGTGACCCCTGCCATTATTTTATGGTTGGATATCTTGGGCCCGTCAAAGCTGTGGCCCCTGAGGTGCTGCCTGGAGTTTATAAAGGAGTAGCCAAAGTTAAACGTTGCAAGCCTGTCAAATTTATAACTTGCCGCAAGGTCTATCCCAAAGTTTGTGACACGTCCACTGTTGTCCGCTATCTCCACCGTTGCCCCTTCTGTTCCGTTTTTGGTAACCAAAGAGACATTTTTGAAAAAACATCCCGCCTCCTGGATGGAATCCACTGATCTGGAAATATAGGTAGATATGTTCAAAAACATCGTCTTGGTGTGCCTGGAATAGCTGAATTCCAGTGAAGATACCTTCTCGGGATCCAGGTTCCTGCCAAAGACAGAAGGAGGAAGGTGAGCATAGTTTTTGTCCACCCACGCCTTGAATTTGAAATAGGCCGAGGGGGAAATATAGGCGTGACCATACATTAACTTCAAGGTTTCCCCCTTTTTGATGGTATAGATTAGGCCGGTACGCGGATTAAAAGATTCATGGTGAGTGAAGGTTTCCCAGTCGAAACGCGCACCTGCAAAGACAGAAAATCTGTCTGTGATGTTATGGTTTGCCTGCAGGTAGAGGCCATAGGTCCAGTAATCATACTCCTTGAACGGCCCAATGGAAAAATGCCTGCCGTCCTCTGTAATAATCTCTTTTACGGGAAAATCGTCATAGGTGTCCCCTTCGTCAAAGGGGGTTCTGGAGTTCAGATAGGGCATGGTGGATATCCGTTTGAAGGCAAGGCCTCCAATGATCTTGCCTCTTTCGTAGCTGTAGCGCAGCTGTTCCTCCATGCCAAACATGTCTGATCGCTCGTAGATGTAATTATTGAATTGTTTTCTGCCATACCTGCTCTTTGGGTCCATCCTGTATACCTGACCCTTGAACATTGTTATGGCATCAAGTCCCTCCATTAGGGAAAGGGTATGGGTAAGTCTGAAATTCCACGTATCAAGCTCTACCCTGTCCTTGGCAGTTTGTGTGCGTCCAGTATTATATGGAGCGGCTATGTTGGTAGGCTGTCTTGTATGGAGGTAAACAGTTTCAAAGGTAAGGTTTTTCCACCCCGCCTTTAATGACATATCCCAATCCCGTTCAGGGATATCAAAGGCCTCATCAGGATTATAGAAATGGCTTCTGCCAAGGATTGGATGGTGGTAGTGATAGTGGTCGTAAATGTCCCGAAGGTCAAATCCGTTTGAACTGAAACCATGCGCATAAAGATGAATAAAGGAGTCTTTGAAGGGTTTTGCCTGGATCAGGAGATGACCTTCCACTGTATCAGCATTCCCGCCTGAAATCTCCATCTCCAGGTGCTTGGGGTTTTTTACCTCCTTTGTTATAAGGTTGATTATTCCTGCATAGGCGTCGGCCCCGTAAATGGCCGATGAAGGGCCATACATTATCTCGATCTGCTTAAGATCCCCAAGGGACAGCTGGTTGCCGTATACAAGATTGCTTCCATTTTCCGGGTTAAGCCTGATTCCATCCTTAAGAACCAGGAGCTTGTTGTTGCCCCAAAGCCCCCTTTGGATCACGTATGTTCCACCTGCCTGGCCGCCAATGTGCTTTTGTATGTCAAAGCCGGGAAGGTCTTCCAGTACGTCCACCAAACATTTATAGCCGCGCTCCTTAATCATCTTACTGGTAACGACCATGACCGTAGAAGGGGCCTGGCTGGAGGGCTGGCTGAATCTGGAGGCGGTCACCACCGGTTCATCCATGAAATAATAGATGCGCTCTGGTTCGTAAATGGGCAGGGCTGAGACACGGCAAAAAACCAGTGACGGGGCAGGAAGAAAAAGTAAGAGTACGAGCGCAACCGTAAAAGTCGCGCGGGCCCCTCTTTCTTTGGCGTTCATTTGCAGCTCCTTTTCAGGATGTTTCCTGGGGGCAGGACGTCTGGGATAGGGGCTTTCTGAAATTTTCAAGATGGCTCCTGATAAAGTGGTAGAAAGGCGGTGGCAAACCTGCCCTTATACACACAACTCCCAACCCCAGCTCGCTGTTTATCCCACTCCAATTATAAGTGGATATTTTTGCAAAATCTTTTTCTGTTGTCAAAACAATAGTGGAGCCAGTCTCTCTTGCCCTTTTCCCAATGGCAATCAGATCCGTTTTCTTGTATTCATGGTGATCCGCAAACTGCAGAACGCCTTTTATCTCTGCCCCTGCTTGTTTTAAAAGTTCTAAAAAGGATTGAGGCCTGGCGAGCCCACAAAAACAAAACACGCCCTTTAAGGAGTTCCCCTTTAAGGAGCCGGTTTCAGGAAGAGGCCCTTTAAAGACCATGTCTATCCTGTCAATTTCATAGAGGCTTTGAAAAATGGGAGCGGCCTTTGTATAAGCACGCAGCGCTTCTTCCAGGGTTACCAGCCTGTTCATGTTCACCTCGTTACACTTTGAAAGTATGACCGCATCTGCTCTAGAAAGGGCAACTGGTGGCTCCCTAAGGATGCCTCCGGGAAACACCCTTTCTGAATAAATGGGCCTTGTCGCATCAATAAGGACAATATCCAGGTCCCTTTCAAGGCCAAGGTGCTGAAAACCATCGTCAAGAACAAACAGGGAAACTGGAAGCCTTTTTAGTGCAAAAAGGCCGCATCTATACCTGTCTGAGCCGGCGATTACTGGGACTCCTTCAAGCTTTGCGGCAATCATCCAGGGCTCATCCCCTGCCTCTGAGACATCTGCCCTAATTCCCTTTCCGTCACTTACAAGAAGGGGTCCTTTACCGGCCTTTCCGCCATAGCCCCTTGTAAGGACAGCAGGGCGAAATCCTTGCCCTTTTAAAAATCTGCAGATTTCTATCACATGGGGTGTCTTACCGGTTCCTCCAAGGCTTAAATTACCCACGCTTATTACAGGGACGGAAAGGCGCCTGGCCCTTATGACCTTTTTTTTATAGAGGAAGGAGCGAAGAAGCATGATGCGGCCATAGATTCCTGAAAGTGGCCTTCCCAAAAGAAAGAGTTTTTCTGCAAGCTCAGCACTTACCATACAAGAAGTATCTTTCTATTATTTTCATGTATCTTTCTGTTACGCCTCTGTTGGCGGAAATAAAGGAGCGGGCGCTCGCACATGCCTTGCTGTATCTTTCAGGCATGCTGATCAGCTCCTCGATTGCAGTTTCAAGCCCTTTTTCGCTGGTTATTTTTTCCCCTGCCCCTGCCTCTTCGAGGGCCGTTGCGATTTCTCTTACGCTCTCAATATTGGGGCCAAAAAGAACAGGCCTTCCAAAAAAGACCGGTTCCAACAGGTTATGGCCACCAACTGGCGCAAATGTCCCGCCCACAAAGGAGACAAAGGATATGGAATAAAAGCCAACAAGCTCACCAAGGGTATCCAGAATGAAGACATCCGGCTCCAAAGGGCCTGCTCCTTTGCTCCTTAGACGGTATTTAAGGCCCATATCTGAACAGATTCTTGATACCTCCCTTGCCCTTGAGATATTGCGAGGTGCAAGGATGAGTCTCAGATCTTTGTGTTGCGCCTTAAGCCTGCAAAATACCTTTAGTAACATCTGTTCCTCAGGGGCATGTGTGCTGCCTGCGCAGATAATTATTCTCCCTTTTTTAAAGCCCGTTTGCCCTAAAAGCACTCCCTTCTTACCCTCATCAAGAGGGGGAATACTTACGTCAAACTTGAGATTACCAACCGCCTCTATTTTCCCCTTATTGACACCAAGCCCTTTCAATCGCGCCTTGTCGTCCTCTGACTGCATGCCAAGAAACGAGAAACAGCCATAGAGAAAACGTGCTGCCCCTGGAAAACGGGAGAGCCTTCGTGCAGCTACTAACGATATGCTTCCATTTACCAAAAGGCACTTGCAACCGGTAAGTTCAAGCTGCCTAAGTATGTTTGGCCAGATATCTGTTTCTACCACTATGAAGCAGTCGGGGTTGATGGTTCTGGCAAATCTTCTCGCAACGAAAAAGAGATCAAAGGGGAAAGGGAATGTAATGACGCGTCCGTTTCTTTCAGGCCAATCCTTTTTTATTGCATTAATACCAGTTATGGTCGAGGCAGAAAGAAAGATATCTGCACATTTGTATTTTTCACAAAGGGCGTGAACTAAGGGCCTTGCGGCATTGTATTCGCCAAGGGACATGGCGTGCACCCATATTCGCGCGCTCTTTTTTTCAGGAAGGTCAAGATTAATACCCAGCCTGGCCAGGAATTGCCTCCTGTATTTCGCCCTGGAAGAGAGGTAGAGACAAAGGAATGGGAAAAGGGGAAGGCAGGCGAGCTGTAAAAGGTTGTAGAGGATGTGAAGGCCCTTTTCTACTTGCATAGCCTAAAAAGTGTTATGGCTGGAGCAGGGGCGAAAAAGGTGCCTGTTCCAAGTCTCCTTGCGTGACTTGTTTCAATGCGAACCATTTCAGGCTCTAGATTCCTTTTCCTTGAAAAGGTCATGGCTTTATCAAGGCTCTCAATGAGTATTGTGGAACCGACAAGTATTCCTCCTGGCTCAAGCAAGTCCCAGCACGTTTCCAAGAGGCCGTCTGTGCTAAGGCCTCCGCCAATGAATATCCTGTCTGGCCTTGGAAGCCCCTTGAGACACCCAGGAGCAGTGCCTTCAACTATTTCCATGTTAAGGGCCAGGAACCTTTTTTTGTTTTCGTAAAGATGAAGGCACCTTTCAGGTTTCGCCTCCACGGAAAATATCGCAAGGTGTGGGGCAAGAAGGGATGCCTCGATAGATACCGAGCCTGAACCTGCCCCAATGTCCCACAGGGCATGGGCATTAGAAAGCCCAAGTCTGGACAGGATTATAGAGCGCACCTCGGCCTTGGTAATGAGCCCCTTTTCATGTGCAAAGCTGTCTTCATCAAGGCCAAAGGCCATATTTTGCCTTTGGTGGTGGCCCATGATGATAAGGAGATTCAGGGGATGAAACCTCTTGCTCGATGCCTCCTTGATGGAAAGGTCCCAAAAGGCCTCATACTTTCCTCCCATGTCCTCGGCCACCAGAAAACGTGCATCTTCAAGGCCCTTTTCCATAAGTCTTCTTGCTATCTGGTCCGGGCTGTTTTTGTTGTCTGTAAAAACTGCAATTTTAAAGCGGTTGTTTGTGAGGATTTTTTTTAAAAGCCCCCTGAGTTCACGCTTGTTTCTCCCGTGCAGACTCACACACTCCATATCGTCCCAGGGCAGCCCAAACCGTGCGCAGGCCCTCTGGACAGATGTAAAAGAGGGCAAAAAGGTTAGCTCCCTTCTTTCAAAATGCTCAAGAAAGCGTCTTCCAATGCCAAAAAAGAGGGGATCTCCAGAGGCAAGAACCAGTACGTCCCCGTGTTTTTTAAGCTCATGGATCTCTTCCAACATTTTTTTTACAGGAACAATGGAGCGGAGCCTGTGGCTGTATCCATTAAGGGATTCCTGGAATCTTTTTGATGCAAAAATGGCAGAACATCTCTTTAGAAGGGATAAAATTTCAGGATTGCAGTTATTGGGCTCAAAGCCTGCAACAAAAATCATTTCCTTTTACTTCAAGATGGTCATGGGCTAAAATATTTTTCCAAAAGGCCATGAAACTGGTCCCTATGATAGCCCAAATCAGGAAAAAATTCATAAAAAATGTGAAAAGATGGCTGCAAGTTAGGCGTCTTTTGCTTCTTGCCATCCCAACTGGCATCATAGCAGGCCTTGGTTCTGTCTTTTTCTTCGTAGCCCTTGATTTTGCCCGCCACATATTTCTCGATTACCTTGCAGGCTACCGGCCGGAAGGCCCTGGAGGGGAGCAGCCCCTTTTCCCACCCACGGACACTCCGTTCATCAGGTGGATGCTTCTTGTGGTTCCAACCATAGGGGGCATCATATCGGGCTGGCTCATATATACCTTTGCACCAGAGGCAGAGGGCCACGGAACCGATGCAGCCCTTGAAAGCTACCATTTCAAGGATGCAACCATCAGGGCGAGGGTCCCCCTGGTAAAGACCATAGCATCCGCCATAACAATAGGCTCCGGAGGCTCAGGCGGTAGGGAAGGGCCCATTGCCCAGATAGGTGCAGGTTTTGGCTCCATCATTGCCCAGAAGCTTCACTTGAGTACCCAGGAAAGGCGCATACTCATGATGGCCGGAATGAGTGCTGGAATTGGCTCCATCTTCCATGCCCCCCTTGCAGGTGCCATCTTTGCCGCAGAAATCCTCTACCGGGACATCGATATGGAGTATGAGCTCCTTGTTCCATCAGCCATAACCTCGGTGATAGCATACTGCGTCTTTTCCCTGTTCTTCGGCTTTGGAACCCTTTTTGAAACGCCTCCCTATGTTTTTCACCACTCGTCGGAAATTCTGCCCTACACCATTCTTGCAGTGGCTGTAGCCTATGCTGCACGGTTTTATGCAAGGGTCTTCTATTTCATAAGGGACCTGTTTCTCAAGCTGCCGGTAATAAACCACATTAAACCGGCCATAGGCGGGCTGCTTACAGGAATAATCGGCTACTATTTACCAGGGGCCATTTATACGGGTTATGGGGTCCTTCAGCAGGCCTTTGAGGGCAAGCTGCTCCTTACAACCCTTCTGCTGGTGGCCTTTGGAAAGATATTTACAACTGCCTTCAGCATCGCCTCTGGGGGAAGCGGCGGTGTCTTCGGGCCTTCCGTTGTAATAGGAGGTACCCTTGGAGGGGCTGTGGGGCTCCTTTTGCAAAAGGTCTGGCCCGCCCTTGTCCCAAATCCAGAGGCCTACGTCATTGTGGGTATGGCTGGCTTTTTCGCATCTGCTGCCAGCACGCCCTTTTCCACGGTCATCATGGTGAGCGAGATGACTGGAAATTACGAGCTGCTCCTTCCTGCAGTGTGGGTCTCTACCCTGGCCTTCTTGTTAAAGGGCAAGAAGGGGATATATGAAAAGCAGCTTACCACCAGGTTTGACACACCCATTCATCACGGCGATTTCCTTCTTGGCATCCTTGCACAACTTACGGTTCATGAGGTGCTAAAAAGGATAAAGGAGCAGCAGCCAGAGCCTATTCCTGAAAACTGGACCCTCAGGGAACTCGTCTCCTTCATGTCAAAGTATCCTGCCTCGGCGTTTGTGGTGGTCCATGAAGACGGAAGCTATGCAGGGGTCATTATGGCCCAGGCGGTGCGCCATGCCGTCACCTTCCAGGGCCTTGATTCAGACGTAAAGGTGCGGGACCTTGTTGAGGAAAGGCCAACCATCTATCCGTGGAATTCCCTGGCCACGGCCCTAAAGAAGATGGCGGAAGAAAAAACCGATGAGCTTGTGGTGCTGTCAGACCGTACGGACAAGCCCGTTCCCAGGGGGCTAATAACAAGGTCTGACATACTTAAGGCCTACGACAAGGCCATTTACAGCACCCTTTAAGGCCGCTCTCCTCTTTCTTTTGGACCTCTTTCAAAAAGCATGCACTCCTTGCCAGAGCTCCCTTTCACACATGAGCTCGGGATCGTTCTGGATTTAAATCCATAGGCCCTGCAGCCGTAAGGGCGGCCCCGTTCGTAGGTGATGAAGAAGAAGCGGCAACCGTAGCACATCTGCCCGGACCTATGGTTCGCAGTGGATGATTTTCTTGTCATAGGAAACGAGAAGAAGTTTGAGCTTCTGATTTTGGGGCAGAAAGCCCCTTAGTCTCTTGTAGGCGTGTTTGCAGACCGCCTCTATTATTTTTCTCCCCTCTATTTGATTGTTCATAAGAAAGAAAAAGAGCTGTCTTACCGTGTTGACCTGAATATCCCCGGGTTTTAGGCCAAATTGCTTTTTCATAAAGGAGACGGCCTTTTCTGGCTCAAGGGGTCCAAAGCGGACATGTGTCTGGTCCCAGCCCATGGCCATTTTTACAAGTTTTGACCACTGACAGGCAAGAATCACCTCCTTAAAGGGCCTGTTGGCAGCCTCCTTAAGTGAAAAGCCCACGTAGTCCCCCATGGAGACAAAGGCCTCTTCCCGCATGTCTAACGTCTTCATGGCAGCCTCTTCGCTTGATCTTCCCGTTGAAAGACAGATGGTATCAAGGCCCACGGCAAGGGCAACATCCATGGATACGGATATGGTGGCGCACCATGCCGCCTCGGAAATGGGTTTTACAATGCCAGTTGTGCCAAGTATGGAGATTCCTCCCACTATGCCAAGTCTCTTGTTAAGGGTCTTTCCGGCAAGCCTTTCACCCTGGGGCACCTTTATGGTGACCTTGACTCTTTTCCCGATTTCCCCAAGCTCTGACAAAACCGCCTGGGTGATCATCTTTCTTGGAACAGGGTTTATGGCCGCCTCCCCAGGGGCAACAGCGAGCCCAGGTTTTGTCACCTGTCCAACGCCCCTTCCTCCACAAATATCAACTCGCCCCTCACCCTCGTCTCCTTGAATTTCAACCTGTGCAATTATTTCCGCACCGTCAGTGACATCCGGATCATCCCCAGCATCCTTTATGACGCAGGCCTCAGCGCATCCATTTGAAATAGTTTTGGACCAGGAAACACCCATTTTTCGCCTTTTTCCGTCTGGGAAGAGGAGTTCAACATCTGCCACCTCCCTTTCAGGATTAAGGATGCGGATGGAAGCGGCCTTTGCGGCAGCTGCGGCACATGCGCCAGTTGAAAAGCCCTCCCTTAATTTCTTTTTTTGAACCTTCATGGAACCTTCTGTTTGGGCCTTTTCTTTTAGAGGGGAGTCGTACGAATGGGCTTTCTCCTGTCTCCTGGAAGGGTGAGGGTTACCTTTGTTCCCTTCCCAAGGGATGATTCCACATGGATTCGGCCACCTATCTCCTCCATTATCCTCTTTGTAAAGGTAAGTCCCATGCCAAGATGCCCCGTCTTGGTGGTGAAGAAGGGATGAAATATCCTCTCCATAAGAGGCGGCCTTATGCCCTGCCCGCTGTCCTCAACGCTCACCTTAAGGGACCAGGGCCTTTCACCCGCCTGTTCAAAGCAGATTCTCACAAAGGCCTGATTGGAATCTTCCAGGCAGGCCTCACAGCCGTTTATCAAAACGGCCTCCACTGCCTTTTTTAGAAGTGTAATGTCTGTTACCACTTCCACCCTTGAGTCGTAAAGGGTTGAAAGCCTGAGGCTAACTTCGTGCTCACTGCAAATTTCCTTGGCAAGTTCGGCAATCATGTCAATGATGACCTGGGCCTTGTAAAGGGCAAAACTTGGCCTTGGAAGCTGAATGAACCTGGTAAGTACCTCCAGCAGCAGTTCCAGGCGCCTTGCCTCCTCCATTATGACCTTTACGTACTCGGGTCTTTCAAGGCGCGTTGTCATGAGCCGCCTTGCAAATCCGCCTATGGCAAGGACGGGGTTTCTTATCTGGTGGCTAATGTCATCTAGCATCTGGCCCAGGTAAATCATCCTTTCTGAGCTCTTAAGCAGCCTTTCAATATCCTTTAACCGGGATATGTCACTGATGGTGATAACAAAGGTTCTTTCCCTGCCGTCTTTCCAGCCTGCTATGGAAATGCGCGAGATAAGGCCCTGGCCGTCTCGGCGCATGAGCATGACGTCTCCTTCAAACTCGCCGTTTTTTTCTGCCATTTTTATGAGATTCGTGGCAAGTATTTCCCTGTCTTCCTCTGGAAAAAGTTCCTTGAAGGGAAGGCCTACAAGGGAATTTTGAGGGCTAATGAGCTTCCTGGCTTTGGAGTTTGAAAAGACGATGACCTGCTCCCTGTTGAGGATGAGGATTCCGCTGTTTACCGCTTCGAGAACAAACTTGAGGAACTTATCACCATGGCACTGGTGGGTGGTTGGCTCGTTTATGTCCATTAAAGGCTCAGACCTTTTTTGCAAGCAGGTGGCCTTTAAGCCTTGAAACCTGCCAGCCTGCTGTAATCAAGATGGTGGTAAAGTTGTCTGTAATGAGAAAGGGCCCGGTGAGTAAGACCCCTTCCGGGATGTCCTTTCTGTCAACAACCGGCACGTTTATGGCGCCATTTTTAAATATTATATCAGAAGATTCAAAAGAAAAGACTGCTGGA
>Ga0256832_1003554_pt1 | contig 10591 bp, 10 predicted proteins | sample 134614metaG_FD_190534 | JGI IMG/M metagenome (GOLD analysis project Ga0256832, IMG submission 190534) | Hydrothermal vent microbial communities from Lau Basin, Pacific Ocean - 134-614 | ecosystem: Environmental > Aquatic > Marine > Hydrothermal vents | place: Pacific Ocean: Lau Basin | collected...
TTAATGGTCTCTTTACTTTTTGCTCCTAAAGAGGTAACCTTGTTTTGTGAGGAGTGTTTTTTGGTTAAGTACTCTCTATCTCCAACTTTTCGCCAATACATAGAGAGATTATAGTTCATAAGGTACTCATTTTTTTTCTCTATATAATACTCATAGAGCTGTTTTGAGTTGATATACTGTTTACGCTGTGAAGCTGTGTATTCTGTTAGAAAAAAACTCATAATTAATCGCTTTTTTTAGAAATTGTACCAAAAAAAATAGAAAAATAGAAATTTGGTACAATGGGTTATTTCTTCTCCATAATTTAGCATTCTTTATTGAGCATTATTTTCATAAAAATAATTAAAAACTTAAATTTAAATATTTTTAGGTTTTATTTATGAAAATAGCTTTAATCCCATAGCTTCGCTCATCAAAGCTTTTTAAGCTCTCCTTTAAAGTTAAGATTTTATCTTTTAGTACAAATGTATCACTTGACAAGATATACTCTAAATACTCTTTACGAATCTGTCCTACTCTTTTGTTGTCAATAAGAAATGGAATCTTATCCTCTTCTATGTAGTTGTTGTTCTCTTTTATTCTTTGTAGGTATGACATTTTTTTCCTTTATAATTTGGTGCGATGGCAATTGAACCCTACTTAAACTTAGGCATAGGACGAACAGTTTTTTCCTTGTATCATTTTAAGACTACTTACATACCTAACTATAGATAAAAATAACTTGACCTCTCTCTTGCTCTACTTTAGTTTAAAAACTGTATAAAAAAGGGCTATTATCAAATTCCATTTTTTCAAACTCTTTATCTATCTTAGCTTTTTCTTTAATTTCTTCTTCTGTAAACTTTTTAGGAATAATTAACCCATCACAATATTCCTCATATTTCAATATCTCCTCATTAGGGTAAATAGCAACATCTATAACATATTTTTGATACATATAACAAACATTTTCTTTTTTAATAGCCTTATACTTATATGAATCTAAATATAATGCACTAAAAGTAGTCTTTACATAAAGATTTAAAGCACCCCTATTAGCTTTTGACATTACAAAATTTTTACTTCTTACATTTCTATATATAATCAATCTTTCTTCATATTTTTTATCTATAAATGTTAAAATAATAGAGTATTTTAAAGAAGAAAACTCATAAAGTTCTCTATCTACATAAAGTTTTTGGCTATTAAACCAATAATTCCATTCTTGAAGAGTATCTAAAAGTTTTTCTTCATTATTAATGTTTTGACTAGCAATTTTTTCATAATAACTATTCTTTTTTTCAAATGTATACATAATATACCAATAAAAAAAATATACTCCTAATATAAAAAACATTATACAATTGATTATTTTTATATTCTTTTTTCCTGTCATCTCTTGCTCCTTTTCTATATTTTAATTAAAAGTCTACTAAAAAAATTTATTATTAGCTAACATTATTCTTTCTCTATCACTCTAAACTATTACTGTAACTTTTTACTATCTTACTCTTCTTTGATTCTCTAAATTCACTATCTCCCTCTCTTTGATACTTATAGTCTGAAGAGAGCAAAGTACCATTTTTATCATAATGATAAGTGTATTCCTGTTTTACTATATCCATTGTACAAGGACATGTTCCCACAAAAGCTTCTGCTTTATAAGATAGTTTTTTCCCATCTTTGTAGCTCCATTTTTCGAGAGTATGTTGAACCAATACCTCTCTAAGAGAGTATTTTCGCTCCTCTTTGATAAGATTACCCTCATTATCATACTCCTTTGTTAGAATATCTCTTCCTCTTACATTCCCTTCTTTATCTAATCGTAAATATTCCCTATAAATCTCTTTGCCATTTTTGTTATATCGTTTTGTCATACTATTCTTACCTTTTGGGTAAATAGTTTCCTTATAGGTCAATCTCCCCTTTTCATCATATTTCATATTTCTCATATATTGTCCATTGGCAGACTCCATATGAGTTAAGTTTCCATCTTTGTTATAAACTTTTATAGGCTTCTTCTTAATATCTTTAGAGATAGTCTCATTCTCATATCTATTTAAATTCTCTTTATATCTCTCTTGAACTATCTCCTTACCATCTTCATCATATATATGAGACTCTAAAATATTCCCCTCATTATCTGTTTTCTCCATTGAAAAAAGTTTCTCGCCATCGTAACTATTGGTAATAACATAACTATATTTTGAATTATCAAAATTTTCATATCTCTCTTCAACTATTTTTCCATATTCATTATAGGAAAACTCTTTTTGATAATAATCTGTAAAGGTGAAAACCAACTGTTTTAAATAGTTAAAAAACTTTGTCTCTCCCAATTTATATTTATCTGTCGAAGTATCGAAATAGTAATGCTCCTCTTTAGTATATCGCCATGCTATTACATTGATACTCTCTGTAGTTACAATTAAACCACTCGTTTCATCCAATATTTGACAAGTAAGGTTATGCTCACCTAAAGAAAAAGCCTTCTTCAAGTTGCGTCCAAAGCCAATAATATTCTCATTCTCTCTCCATATATATTTATAGTTTGTTCCATTTTCATCAACTTCTGATTGTAAAACAATCTCTGTTTTTATGGTTGTATTTATCTCTCTAGGAGTATAAGAGATTGTTCTTGGCTTACTCTTCACTTTTTTTGGTGAAACATTTTCTAAAATCTCCATACTATTTGTTACAAGAGCCTCTTTTTTAGTAGGTAGTTTTACCTGTTCCTCTTTAGATATAAAAAAAAGGAGTATGCTTCCTACTAAAATTATCAATGTTACTATTAATATATTTCTCTTTTTCATCTTTACGCCTCTAACTCTTTCAAATACTCATCAGCCTCAATCTCCTCACCATTTACCATTACATGAGTAGCAATTCCTCGTCTGCAAAGCTCTTGGCAGTCCATCCAAAAATCTTTTCCAATAAGTAGCTGTTCAAACTCCTCTTGGCTTAAAAAACCCTGCTTGACCACCATGTCGTGTCGAAATTTAGTAAGATGTTTATCTTTATGTTCCATCTTCATTTTTATATCTCCTCCCTTTCCCCTTGCTACTGAACTATAGTTGTGAAACATCAGTTCAGAGTATGGGTAGACAACCCTCTTTTCTGCCATACAAAACATTACAGCACCCATACTATAACCATGATTGTCAAGATAGGCAGTGGTTCGATTGTAAAACTTCTCTTTTATCAAGTTAAAAAACTGTTGTCCCTCTGTTATGCTTCCTCCATCTGAGTTAATAACTAGCTCCAATATATCATTAGAAGATGCTTCTCTAAGTTGATAGAAGAGAGAGTGTAAATCTTTTCTATCACTATGAAAATTTCCAACATAGAGACGATATCGTCTATAGTTGACTCCTGAAACTCTAAAAAGAGGCTTTTTCCAAAAAAAGAGTCTGTTAAAGACAAGAGCATGTAGAAATTTTCGTTTTTTTAAAAGAGTATCTAGTTTAAAAAGTCTTTTCTCATAGCCATCTAAGCTCTCGTACTCCTCTGTTTTGTAATTGTATCTCTCTCTTTTTATTGTAGATATCTGTTTAGCATATAGTGAGTGATACTCTGTATCCATTATTTTGTGCTTTGCAATCATTTCTCTCCCCTTTTTTACTATATTAATTAAAAGTCTACTAAAAAAAAATTATTATTAGCTAACATAATTTTCCATTAAAAAACACATTTTATAAGCTTTTAATGGAAATTTGGTGTAATTTTTAAGAAAAAAGAGGAATTTTTAGGAAAAATAATTATCTAAAACAAGGTGTCATTTTACAAATATCTTTCTACTCTAGCATACTCTATTGCATAAGTTTTACCTTTTTACTCCGTTTAAATTCAGCCAATTTTCGAGGAAAGTTATCTGCAACTTTTAGTCTATAGTCTGCCTCCTCTCTCATATGGATAGTATCAAGAAGCGGTATCATCTCCTCTTTTTTAAACTCCTCTCTTGAAAAAATCCCAAAGACCAATAAATCTGCTGTGCGAATATCTATGTCTTGGCTAATAATACTCACTCTAAAGATTGATTGTCCTATACTACTACTTTTTGAGATTTTAATGGTTATCGTATCGAAGATGAGAACTATCTGTTTGCTTGTCTTAAAAACAACACCCTCTTTATATCCTGAATAAAAGTTTCCTTTTGCTCTGTTATTTTTAATCTCTAATTTTGTCATGTGACAGGTACTGTTATCTATGGCACTACCATAGTTATAGAGATACCAACTGCCTGAAAGGTAATTCTCTTTTTTCATATACTCTTCAAAGGGAAGAGACTCTTTTGCTAGTAACTCTTGTGCTAAAGTGAGTTTAGCTATGGTTTTATGATGTCGTGTAACATAGGTTGGGTCATCTATTAAATCTTTAAATCTAAAAAGAGCAAAATTTTTATCTTTAATAAGTAGTAGTTTTGAGTAACCAATATTTAGACTGTTGCTCATCATTATCTTAATACCACTCTTTTGCATATACTCTATCTTATCTAACACTTTAGTGGTCAAAAGTTCAGTATCTACAACAACAAACAGATAGGTAAGCTCTAGTTTATCTTCTCTAATTAACTTAATCTGATTCTCAATAATAGGGTTTCTGTTTTCTAACAAAAAAAGATTCTCAACACTTAAAAAGTAAGAGATTGTTACCTCAACCTTTTTACCATTACAAATATCTTTCAGTGAAAAGAGTTGAGACTCTTTTTTGTTACTAATGAAGTATTTTGTATGGTTGTGGGCTTTCTCTAAAAACTTCATATAGTTCTCAAACTCTTTTAAGATAGTATCAAGGTAGATATCTTTAGAAAAGCTTTTATTGATACCACAATGGTGTAAATCTTTACCTAAAGTTTCAATTTTTTTGGTAAAGTTTTCCATAAAGTAATCCTCTTTTAAAATACACTTTTTAGAGAAATCCTCTGCTAACATAATATTAGAGAAGTTAAGTTTATAGGAGTATTTCTCTTTCTCTTCTTTTGTTAAAAGGTAAGAGGTTAAAAGTACTTGAAATGCTTTTACTTTTCCTGTAGCATCATCAATTGTATTTGCCATTCCAAATGCTCTTAATTTTGTTGATGTATTTGCTGATATTTTGAAGATGCAACTCATATGGTCATACTCATTTTTCAAATAGATATAAGTAACAGTATTAAAATGTTCCATTTTCCCACTATAAAGTATGTTTGCATAGCTTAACTGAATGGTATTTTCACTACTATCTTTAGGAAATGAGACATCAAAACAGTTTACCTTTAGTTCGCTGTTGTGGGTATCGAAAAAATAGATATATTTAATATGCCCATAAGCCTCTTGATTGTTTAAATAGCTATCAAGTCTCTTTTTAAAGTTTTCAAAACTCCAAGTTTTAAAACTTTGATTAGTAAAAAGAGCCTTGTTATTTAGTTTCAACTCTCCTATTTTAAACTTTGTAACATCAAAATTGTTTGCCTTTAAGCTCTCTCCATTTAACCAGTTATCAATTACACGTTTACGACTTATTAAATATTGGGGAGTTAACTTTCGTTTGTCTGAAAAATATTCAATTAATTTTTTTTTCTTGCCATTGAAAAGCTTCTTAAGAAGATAGTTCATCTTCTCTTGAAAATCAACCCAAGGAACAGCCCGTCCATCATAGTCTAAATTTTTTCTAACATTATCCACTCATATCCCTTTTTTAAGTGTTTTTGTATTATATCTCAAAAAGGTAAACTGTTATTTAACAACACTCATTTAAGGATTATGTTAAAATTGGAAAATAGAGTTTATATAACTACATACAACAACTTTTAAGATAGATTTCCCTATAATTGCGAAACTTTTTATGAGCCCTATATTTATGCTTCATAAACACTATTAATTACAAAGGTATTATCATGGCAAGAAGATGTGATGTAACAGGAAAAGGTCCATTGGTTGGAAACAATGTATCTCATGCAAATAACAAAACAAAAAGAAGACAACTTCCTAACTTAAGAAGTGTTAAAATTACTTTAGAAGATGGAACTACTAAAAGAATTAAAGTTGCAGCGTCTACTCTTAGAACAATGAAGAAAAAAGCTGCTCAAGCTACAGCTGAAACAACAGAGGCGTAATTAACGCTTCTACCTAATCTATTTTGACAGTTCAAAATAGAATTAAAAAGTTTCTCAACTGGCGAGAGACATCAAAACCACATATAACTCTAAACGATGAGTTATATGTACTTCTAGCACCTTTTAGACTTCCTCTTATTTTAACCGTATTAACAATGATGCTTGGTACATTTGGGTACATCATTATTGACAATATGACACTGCTTGATGCACTCTATCAAACAGGTATTACTTTTACTACAGTTGGATTTGGAGAGATGGCACCTATCTCAGAAGTGGGGCGAATGTTTACCATTTCTCTTATTATCTTTGGATTTTTGGTCTTTTCGGTAGCGATTGGTATTATAGTTGATGTACTCAACAGAGGTGAACTATTTAAAGTTATGAGGGAGAGACGAATGCTCTACAACATTGCACGACTAAAACAACACTTTGTCATCTGTTACCATAATGAATTTACTATTCAAGTAACAAAACATCTGCGTGAGAGTCACATCCCTTTTGTGGTTATTGACCCCAATGAAAATCTTGAAGAGTTGGCAGAAAAGTATAAATACCCCTACTTTGTTAAGGCTGAACCCCATACTGAAGTTGCTATTTTAAAGTCGCATCTCTCTTCTGCTAAAGGTATTATTACCCTTGCTGATAATATTGCTGACAATATTGCTACCATCGCTTCAGTGAGACTCTATGAAAAAGAGATTCATAGGCGACGACCATTTCTGATTATCTCAAATGCACCAACCATTACCGATGAAGAGAAACTTTTAAAACTCGGTGCTGACAAGGTAGTAACCCCTACGAACATTATGGCACAGCGTATCAATGCTATGGCAGTTCGTCCTGACATGGAGAATCTACTTCAAGAGTTTTTGTACAGGCAGGATACTCCTCTTGATATGGAAGAGGCAAGAGTTACAAAAACATCATGGTTAGCACTAAAAAAAATAAGAGATGCCTCTTTTAGAGAGGTTGCTAATGTAACAATTATTGGTCTAAGAAATAAAGATGGAAAATTTATTCCTATGCCAAAAGGTGATACTATCATTACAGCAGGAGCAAAGCTTCTGCTTATTGGACCTAGTGATGGTATTAGAAAAGCTAGAAAAATTATACGAAAAACAATTAAACCAGAGGAGATGAAAAATGTTTAATCTATTTTCACTAAAAGGTGGACTTAGCAATGTAGAGGGATTCTACTGCGACGGTGTCAATGTTGGCATGAAATCAAGCGAAGATGGCGATGTAGCTTTTATTCGTTCAGACGTACCTTGTGAGGTAACAGCACGTTTTACCTCTAACAAGTTCCAAGCAGCACCCATTAAGCACTACCAAAAGTACCCTAAAGATTTTAAAACCGACTTTATTTTGATGAATGCAAAAAATGCAAATGCTATGACAGGAGAGCAAGGGATTAAAGATATTGAGAGTATCTTTGATGAGCTAAAAAAGTACTATAAAGCTCAAAACCCTATTATGTCCTCTACAGGGGTCATTGGTTACCGTCTAAACCAAGAGAAGATATGCTCTGCTTTTGAGAAGTTTGACTTTAATGCTAAAAACTCAGACAAAACAGCTCGTGCTATTATGACCACGGACTCTTTTAAAAAAGAGTTGTGTTTTAAAATTGAACTTGATGATGGCTCATCTTTTACCATTGGGGCTATCTGTAAAGGTGCAGGTATGATAAACCCTGCCATGGCGACCATGCTCTGCTTTATCACTACCGATGCAGAGATTCCAAAAGCAGATATGGAGGAGCTACTAAGTGAGGCAACAGAGGGCTCGTTTAACAGAATCTCTGTAGATGGTGATACCTCTACAAATGATACTATTATGCTTTTAGCTAATGGTCTCTCAAAATCTTATAACAAAGAGGCTTTTAGAGAAGCACTAAATAAGATTACCTTTGAACTTGCTATGATGATTCTAAAGGATGGTGAGGGAGCCAATAAATTGGTAGCATTTGAAGTCAATGGAGCTATCTCAGAGGAAGAAGCACGAAAAGCCTCTATTGCCCTTTCAAACTCACTATTGGTCAAAACAGCCCTCTTTGGAGAAGACCCAAACTGGGGACGAATTGCTTCAACTATTGGAGCTTCTGGAGTAGAGTGTGATGATACTAAACTAACCATCCACTACGATAATCTACTAATCTACTCCAATGAACAGAGAGAGTTAGACCAAGAGAGAGAGAAGAAAGCCTATAAGATTATGAAAAATGACTCATTTAAGGTTACCTGTAATCTAGGTTTAGGAGATGGCTCTTACACCTCTTATGGTTGTGACCTCTCTTATGACTATGTTAAGATAAATGCTGAGTATAGAACGTAAATTTGGGACTCTATATAAACAACTGTTCTTAAAAAGAGTTTAAAAACTTATTTTTTTCTTAAATTTAATAAATAGTTTTAAAAGTTACGATTTTTTTAACTATTCTTTACACTTTATATCCTATAATAACTCTATTAAAAAAATAATTAAATATAGGATATAGTTTTGTCACTCCATTTCTTAAAATCTTTACTTACTGCAACTATTCTTACATTAACTGTTGTTCCTATATTTTTCTTAATTGCAAATAATGATATGCAATGGATAACAGTGGCAACTTTAATTTGGAGTAGTAGCACATTTTTAATCTTTTATCCATCTATCCGTTATATTTACCCTCACCTTATTAGTAAAGTAGGTCTCTATCTTTTAAGTGTCATACTTATTATTATCTCTGCATGGTTCAATATAATTACTCTTCAACTACTCCTCTCTTATGATTATATCTACTACGCACTATTTAATACCTCCTTTACTAATGTTACACTTGTAGGTACTATCTATCTTATTATAAATATCATTATTTTAAATCTGATATTACACTCAAATATCGAGTTTTATGAAGAGGAGCGTCTTTTTTAGTTATACTTTCAAAAAAACTTTAAAAGGCGTTCTTTTGCCAACATTTAAAAATCTATCTCTACCCAATGAGGTTTTAGAGAACCTAAACTCATTAGGCTATAGCGTTCCAACACCTATTCAAGAAGCAACTATTCCCCTTATTCGAGAAGGAGAAGATATTATTGCTCAAGCTAAAACAGGTTCAGGGAAAACTTTGGCTTTCTCTCTACCTCTTATTTTAAAACTTGATGAAAAGGAACAGTCCCCTCAAGCACTTATTATTGCCCCTACGCGTGAACTCTGTGAACAGATTGCAGGAGAGATTCAAAAACTAGCCCGTTATAAATCTGATGTAAAAGTAGTTACACTTTATGGAGGAACTTCTCTCACCAAACAGGTAGCTTCCTTAGAGAAAGGGGCTGATATTTTAGTAGGAACCCCTGGGCGACTGCTTGACCATTTTTCAAGAGAAACCATTCAGCTAGAGAAGATTAAAACCCTTATTTTAGATGAAGCTGACAGAATGCTTGATATGGGATTTGCTGATGATATTTTAAAATTGGTCTCTAACCTACCTAAACAGAGACAGTCACTTCTCTTTTCGGCAACTTATCCTGAAAAGATAGATAGATTGACTTCTACTATTTTAAAAAATCCTATTGAGATTAATCTACAAAGTAGTGAAACAAAAGCAGATATTGAAGAGTTTGTCTATCGTGTAGACGACAAAGATAAAGCTCTTCTAACAACACTCAAACATTTTCAGCCCTCACTTGCTATTCTATTTTGTAATACTAAAGCTAAAACTGTAGAGGTCTCAGATTGGCTAAATGAGAAGGGTTTTGATGTCGCTACCCTCAATGGTGACCTAGAGCAATATGAACGTCAAGAGATGCTTTTGCAGTTTGCGAATGGCTCTTTACCTCTGTTAGTAGCAACAGATTTAGCTGCAAGAGGGTTAGATATAGAGGGGGTAGATTTGGTGATTAACTATGATACACCTATGAAAGAGGAGATTTATACTCACCGTATAGGTCGAACAGGTCGAGCTGACAAAAGTGGTTTAGCCGTAACCCTTTGTGATGAGTATGGCTTACGTAAACTCTCAGAAATCAAACCCAATTTAAAAGTAGATGCGATAGATACATTAAAACCTAACAAAAACTTCTATATGCAAGGAGAGGTAGGAACGCTTTGTATTGATGGGGGGAAAAAGAAAAAAGTTAGAGCAGGAGATATTTTAGGAACACTTTGTAAAGATATTGGTATTGACAATAAGCATATTGGTAAAATCAATATTTACGCGACGCACTCTTATGTAGCTATTGACAAATCGGTGATTAAAAAAGCATTTAATGGATTAAAAAATGGAAAGATTAAAGGGAAGAGACTAAGAGTTTGGTGGTTATAAAGGTTCGATTCTATTGAACCTTTATAACTTTCACTATTCAGAAAATGCACCAACAGAGGTTAGACGTTTATAACGCTTCTCTAACATCTCATCAACACTCAACTCTTTTAAAGCTTTTACCTGCTCTAGAAAGTACTCTTTAACAACCATTGCAGATTGTTGCTTTGTTCTATGAGCCCCAATAAGTGGCTCATCTAAAATATCATCAATTA
>Ga0256832_1003555_pt1 | contig 10590 bp, 9 predicted proteins | sample 134614metaG_FD_190534 | JGI IMG/M metagenome (GOLD analysis project Ga0256832, IMG submission 190534) | Hydrothermal vent microbial communities from Lau Basin, Pacific Ocean - 134-614 | ecosystem: Environmental > Aquatic > Marine > Hydrothermal vents | place: Pacific Ocean: Lau Basin | collected...
AATATGGACTCAAGCCCGGAGGGCGACATAATCTTAGCTCGCGGCGTAAGCCCGAGTTCGCGGAGCCGGGCGTTCGTCGGTGGAATTGGGTAAATCGGTGGACGCGGTGGAATCGGTTTAGCGTTTATCGTGTATCGTGTATCGTTGGGCGGGCTTTAGCCCGTCAATCAGTACCGCGTGCTTTAGCGCGCGTACGATACTTGTCTGGAAGTGGACTAAACTCACCACGGCCCACGGTGCTCACGGGGTGTTCACGGAGAGGACATCTCCCCTCCGCGATGCGAAGCGAGCACAAAATCACATTAGAAGCCGCAAGGCTTCCACATTAGAACGCGAAGCGTTCCACATTAGACGCGAAGCGTCCACATTAGACGCGAAGCGCCCCTCCTCACCCCAATATCCAATACGCAATGTACTGAGAAATCGCCCCCACGATAAAGCCGGCATAAATCTGTTTATGGGTATGGGCTTTCAAAAGCAGGCGGGAAGAGCCAACGATACCGGCCATCAAAAGGATGAGCAAAAAAAGCCGGCTCAGTCTCATTTCATAAGAGCCCAGGGGCCCCATGTTGGCCCAGAAGAACTCATAGTCCCAGACAGTCATACACAAGAGCACAAAAGCAATAAGCCCGCCCATTCCCGTGCCATGAGCGCTGATCTTAGTGAAATTATTGACAAAAAAATCCAGGAAAAGCGCAATGACGGTCCCCAAAACAAAAACCACATAGGGCAGGGGGACCACGTGGCTATTGGCCAAATTGACAAACAACCAAAGGTAAAAAATGCCGGTAGCGATATAAGGGCCAATGCGTTCTTCGCGCTTGTGCAAATGTATGCTCTCAACCATCCCGAGTTGCCTCATCATGAACACCACCAAAAAGGGCAGCAAACAGGTCATAAACAACACATGCCAAATCAACATGGATTCATCACTCCACCTGCTCACACCAAACAGATAAGGATTCATCCACAGCAGTAGAAAAAGTGCATAGGTCGGGATAACCAATGGATGCAATAAACCCGAAATTATTTTTGCCGAAAGGCGAAAAAATGAATACATAATAAATTTAATCTCCCGGAGCATGAGTAATGCGCACCACAACACGGCGATTTTGCCGGCGCAGGGCTTCCGTACTATTGTCGTTCAGTGGAAATCGGCCACCAAAGCCAATGACTTTAATCCGGCTCTTGGCAATTCCATGTTTCACCAAATAGGTTCTTACAGCCTGAGCCCGCTCTTCAGAAAGCTTTTGCAAATCCTCAGGACGCCCCACATTGTCAGTGTGCCCTTCGATGCGAATTTCCAACTCAGGATGCAAATCCATAATCTGCACCAGACGTTCAAGAGCGCGATAGGATTTTTCCAAAATAACCGGCTCGGACTTTTCAAAATAAATGGGGTCTAAACTAATCTTCGCCCCCTCCTGCAGAGGGTCCAACAAAAAATTCAACTCACAGGCAGAGAAATAGTGTTTGTCGGGGTCCAAATAAATGGTGTATGGTGTAGAAATATAGCCTTCCTTCTCTGCCAGCATTTCAATGGGCTTTCCCTTGGGGATGAGAATGCGAAAATAACCATCTTCCGACAAATAAAAATTCTTGTAATAACCTTCGCCTGTCATCTCAAAATGCACATCGCCCTTGATGGGAAAACCGGTAACGGAATTGATGAGTTGCCCTCGCACCATGACCTCTTCCTGCTCCGGAGCATCGTGCAGGCGTATGCGATAGAGGTCGCTGCTGCCCTCTCTTGAAGAAGCAAAGTAAAGATAGCCCGAAGCCTGGTTGTAGTTGGGGAAGCCGTCGTTGGCCGGCGTATTGATGGGCTCCGGAAGGCGCTCCGGTTTGCTCCAGCTACTCCAGTCGTCTCCCTCGCGCATAGAGAAATAAATGTCGGAAGCCTGGGAGCCCGGGCGATTCGACGCAAAAAACAACATGTGGCCGTCAGCAGATAAGCTGGGATAGGTTTCTTTGCCTGTGCTGTTGAGAACGGGGCCCATGTTTTTCGGAATGCTCCATTGGTTGGGGCCTTCGCGAAAGCAGATGTACAGATCGCTTTCGCCTCTGGTATCTTCCCGCTTTAAGCTCAGGATGATTACCTCTTCATCAGCGCTCATCGTCAGGCTGACGCCCTTGCTGTCGGTATAGTAATCTCTGATTTTAAGCGGCTTGGGCTGCGTCCAGCTTCCATCCATTCGCTGGCGTATGGTAGAAAAACCGCTTTGCAGCCCGCCGCTTTCCGGAAATTGATTGATAATGACAAATTGGTTGGGCTCTGAAGTAAAGGCGCAAATGCTGTTAGGCAGGGCATTGTTTAGAGGGTGTGAGGGATGGCTGACTCTGTCGAAATAGCCCTGCACGCTTTCAGCAACCCATACATCCTGATTGTAGTCGGAGTTCTCGGGGTCGGATACCGGCGAGCCTACCAATTGGTAATAAGCGTAGCGCAAATACTCCCCATACCCATCCGGATCTACCTCTCTCACATCCTGCCCATTGATGATAAGCGTGCTGTCAAAATCGGGTGATGCCACACGCGTAAAATACAGGGAATGCCCGTCGCGGCTTACGACAGGAGCTATTTCGTCATAGAAAGCAGTATTGATACCGGCATGAAGTTTTTCCGGGGCAGATAACTCAAAAGAAGGGCCTTCTCCGGAAAAAAAGGCCAGGCTGAACAACGCAAATAAAACGGGTTTGACAAACATGCCAAGAGTCTTTATGGGTCTGTAAAGAGTTCTGCAAACGCAAACTTTTCACCATCGAACAAGCCTTTATCACTCAGTTTCAAACTGGGTATCACCAACAAAGCCATAAACGACAGTGTCATGAATGGTGCATCCAACCTACATCCCATACGGTTTTTGGTAAAGCTATCTATTTCTGCGTAATCCTGTGCAACTTTGTACCCGTCATCTGCCGACATAATGCCTGCAACGGGTAGAGGCAAGACTCTGGTTTCGCCGGCTGCCGAGGCGGAAATCCCTCCGCGATTTTTCACTATGGCATTCACAGCTTCTGCCATATCGGCATCATCAACGCCCACGACCACGATGTTGTGCGAATCATGGGCCACACAAGAGGCCAGGGCACCTTCTTTCAAGCCAAAGCCACGAATAAATGCCACGGCGGGCTTGCTTTTCTCATAGCGATTGACAACTGCTATTTTCAAAATATCGCGCTCCGGATCGGCCATCGCCATCCCGTCTTTGACCAGAGGCTTAGCTGCAAATTTACCGGTTATTAGTTCCCCTTCATAGGCCTCTATGACGTTCATTTTTGTTCCGGTCGCTTTGACAGAGAAATCGGATGCTTTTAGCGCGGAAGCGTTAAATTTATTGGGCGTTGCCACAGCCGGTACAGAAGCGATGAGCGTCTTGCCGTTTTGAGCTGTCAAAGTTCCCCTGACGTAGGTTTCCAGCACTTCAAAAGTTTCCAGGTCTTTGACGACGACCAAATCGGCAGAGTCACCCTCGCGCAACAGCCCTGTGGGCAGGCCGTAATGGCGCACGGGGTTCACGGTACAGGCTCTCAGGGCATCAAAGAGGTCGTAGCCCGCTGCTACAGCCCGGGCCAGCAATTGATTGATGTGGCCCTCCATCAAATCGTCGGGATGTTTGTCATCAGAGCAAAACATGACCTGCTCCGGATGGGAAGCCAACAGCGGAATCAGCGCCTCAAAGTTTTTGGCAGCGCTGCCCTCGCGAATGAGAATCTGAACGCCCAGCTCGGCCTTTTCGCGCCCTTCTTCTAAGGAAAAGCACTCGTGGTCAGTAGTTATGCCCGCAGCAAAATACCGGCGGGCATCTTCGCCCCTCAAACCCGGAGCATGGCCATCTATGGGCTTGCCGGCTTTTTTTGCAGCCTCCAGCTTGGCCATCACTTCCTGATCTCCATGCAAAACTCCCGGGTAGTTCATCATCTCTGCCAGATAGCGGATCTCCGGCATGGCCAACAGCTCTGCGACGCCCCGGGCATCTATCACAGCTCCGGCCGTCTCAAAAACCGTGGCAGGCACACAGGAGGGCGCTCCAAAAAAGAAGTGGAAAGGCACTTTTTTGCCGTTCTCAATCATATAGCGCACGCCCTCTTCACCCAGTACATTGCCAATTTCGTGAGGGTCGGAAACCGTGGCCACAGTGCCATGCACTACGGCCATGCGGGCAAATTCCGAGGGCACCAGCATGGAGCTTTCAATATGCACATGGGCATCTATCAGGCCCGGGAGCAGGTAATGTTCAAAAGGGCCGTACTCCTCTTCAATAGAAGCAATACGCCCCCCTGCCAGCACAACCGTAGCCGGGTAAATGCATCTTCTGTGGACATCCACTACGTTTACATGGAGAACTTTCATCTGTATGCTAAAGATTATGGAAGCAACTGCTTCATCTGCCGGTACTTCGACTGGCCGGTCTTGCTGCCGGAGCAGCCCAACACCTGTTTTCTTTCGTGAATGGCCTTCACCCTGTTGGCAGGGCTGGGGTGCGTACTGATGAACTGAGGAGGAGTCGGGCGGTCCAACATCTTCTCAAAAAATCCGGCAGCGCCCGCAGCATCGTAGGGTGAGTTGCAGAGATATAAGACCGAATTGGCATCGGCCTCGCTCTCATGGCTCCGGCTAAACTTCAGGCTGGCCAGCCCCAATGCGATTTGCTCTACCAACCCCGGTTCCGACTTACCGGTAGCAATGGCCACCAAAACCTGTAAGCCATAAATCTTCGTAAGCTGGCGGGTGGAGTGGCGCAAGTCGGCATGGGCGATCTCGTGAGCCAATACGCCCAGCAATTCACTTTCGCTGTCCAAAAATTTAATCAGGCCGGAATACACATAGATGTACCCGCCGGGCGTACAAAAAGCATTTAAGGTCTCATCATCTTTGATGATCTTCACCTCCCAGGCAAAGTCATTGCGATGCGCAAGCTGGCCGCTGTTTAAAATGTAATCCCGCAAAGAGCGAATGTACTGATACACCTGCTCATTGCCCTGCTCCGGCAAAAGGGGATACTCCGAGGGATTGCTCTCAATTTCCTGCTTGACCTGCCGGCCCAACTCCTGCTCTTGCTCTATGGTGAACAGATTGATGCCCTGCCCCCCCTTAACGTTACAACCGGACGGCACAGTCATCATCAAAAAAGATGAAAAAACGAAAAAAAAGATGCGCTTCATAAGCTGATTGTTTTGGGAATCTACACTTTCATTGAAAAATGCGCTTCACTCCAAACCGCAACAACAACAGCAGCCCAAGAAAGATGAGCGCTACCTGAAAGAACGGCATGTAAGTAAAGACAACGAGATGCGTCCGGTCTATCAGCCACAACAGGCTGAAGCTCACAAAGATAATCAGCAAAAGACCGGAAATGCGCTCAAAGCCCGGCACCGCATCCAAAGGCACATTTTGCCTGATGATCAAAAGCGTTGCGATCATGGACAAAATGGGCAGCACCTGTGTGTATAAATCCATTTCCCAAATGCTCTGGCGCTCAAAGAGAAAGAGGTAAATGTTCAGCGTCAGGGCAAAAATGCCCGGAATGGCCGACAAATACACCAGAGCCGAGTACAGATACTTCCATGGCGACATCTCTCCTTCTCCCTTACCCAGCCAGCCCGCCAAAACAGCCGTGAAAGGCAACAGCAGGAAAAACACCAACAAAAAAAACGGATTGGCCGCGATAAGATCAAAAAAAGCACGTAAAGTCATTTCAATGTGTTTGAGAAGCTATGAGAGAAATGCAAGGCCAAAGATAAAACTTTTTCAAACGACCGGCTATTGCAACCAAATTCTTAAAATATGCATTACCTTTATGGCCGGCATCCGCAAATACTACATCAATCCATATCATGAAATTCTTCCTGAAACCTCATCAAAAACCCCGCTATCTGCGCTTTCAATACAAACCCCGCTTCTGGGACCCCGAAAAAGAACGGGTAGAAGCCATCAAAGAACGCATCCGCGCCAGACAGGAAGGTGAAGAAGACCCTAAAGAAGTGGATAAAGAAGCGCTCAAAGAACGCCTGCGCAGCGGCCTGCGCAAAAGCCGCTCCACGAGCAAGTTCGACCGGAAAAGCATGGTGCGACAAGAGTCCCGAAAGTCTAATTTGCGCCTGCTCATCATTTTAATCGCTCTTTTATGGCTGACCTATAAATTGCTGGTCGTATATTTGTAAAATATACCAAACAACAGCAACCGCGGGGTGTATGCCCCCCTACAAATACTTATGTCAGACATCATACAGCTTTTACCCGAAGCCATTGCCAATCAAATTGCCGCCGGCGAAGTCGTCCAGCGGCCCGCATCCGTAGTCAAAGAACTCCTGGAAAATGCCGTAGATGCCGGCGCCGACGACATCCAACTCATCGTCAAAGAAGCAGGCCGCAGCCTCATCCAGGTCATAGATAACGGCTGCGGCATGTCCGAAACAGATGCCCGCCTCTCCTTCGAACGCCACGCCACTTCCAAAATACGCAAGTCCGAAGACCTCTTTGCCATACGCACTAAGGGCTTTCGGGGCGAAGCCCTGGCCTCCATAGCAGCCGTAGCTCAGGTGGAAATGAAAACCCGCCAACACCATCAGGAACTGGGAACACGCATCCTCATCAGCGGCAGCAAAGTAGAAAAGCAGGAAAACTGCTCCTGCCCCGCAGGCACCGGCATAGCCGTCAAAAACCTCTTCTTCAATGTCCCCGCCCGGCGCAATTTCCTCAAATCCAACCCCGTGGAAATGCGCCACATCATCGAAGAATTCCAACGCATCGTGCTGGCGCATCCCGACATCAGCTTCAGCCTCGTCCACAACGGGCAATACATCCATCAACTTCCGGCCGGGAATTTGCGAAAGCGCATCGTCAACCTCTTCGGCCCGCAAACCAACAAAAAACTCATCCCCCTGCAAGACCTGAATACGGATGTCATTCAAATAAAGGGCTTCATCGGCAAACCGGAAATGGCCCGCAAAACACGGGGCGAGCAATTCTTCTTCGTCAACAAGCGCTTTATCAAATCGGGCTATCTCCATCATGCCGTTATGAGCGCCTATGAAAATATGCTTTCGCCAAATACCCACCCGCTCTACATCCTCTTCCTCGAAATAGACCCCGCCCGCATTGACGTCAATATCCACCCCACCAAGCAGGAAATAAAATTTGAAGACGAACGGCTCATCTATAAATACCTCAGCGTAGCCGTGCGCCACGCTCTCGGCAGCATTGCCCAAACCATAGATTTTGACCAGGAAATGGGCCTGCTGCGTGCCACACAAATGACCCATACACCCGGCAAAGCCAAGCCCATAACACCATCGGCATCCTCCAACCCAACGGGCCCTTCTCCCTCCTCCCCTCTAAGCCCGCGCCCCGCTCAGCAAGACGAATGGCGTAAGCTCTATGAAGGCATGCAAACACCGGCCGAAAACATGCCACCGCCCCAACAAGAAGAGGGCGAAGACGACGGGCTTATCATGCTGGAAAGCAAACTCTCAGGCAGCACCGAAAACGAGCACGAAGGCAAAGTGGCCTCCACAGCCGGCAAACAACCCTGTCAAATTCACGACAGATATATCCTCAGCTCTATCAAGTCGGGCTTCATGCTCATTGACCAACAGGCAGCCCACCAGCGCATCCTCTACGAAAATTATCTCGAAAAACTCGATACCGCAAAACAAAGCACCCAAAAAGAACTCTTCCCCCGCACCTTAGAGTGCCATGCAGCAGATGCCGAGCTCATAACCGAAATCATGCCCCAGCTCAATAAACTGGGATTTGAAATAGAGGTATTCGGCAAAAACACCTTTATCATACACGGCATCCCCGCCGAAATGGCCGCCAACAACCAGGACCCCGTAGCCATTTTGGAGTCGCTGCTCGAAAATTACAAACATCAGGCCGGGCTGAAACTCCCTCTCAAAGAAAACCTCGCCCGCTCTCTGGCCCAAAGTGCAGCCATTAAACCCGGCCAAACACTCAACCCCACCGAAATGCAGTTGTTAATAGATAGGTTGTTCGCTTGCCGCGATCCCTACAACAGCCCCTCCGGTGGCCGTTGTTTCATCACTTTCTCCATGGAGGAGTTGGCCAGGCTTTTCAAATAGAGCGCCCGTCATAAGCCCTCCTGTAAAATACCTGCGAATTCATGATGCGCTTAACCGACGTAGTAAAAAACCTCCTCATCATCAATGTGCTGATGTTCTTTGGCAGCATGCTGCTGATGGGCGATCCCGACCCGGCAACCTCTGCAGCTCTCATCAACGAACAAACCACCAACTTTGGCCTCTGGGGGCGATTCCGCCTCGCTTTGTTCCTCCCGGGAAGCCCGTATTTCCATCCCTATCAGTTGGTTACGCACATGTTTATGCACGCCAATCTGACGCACCTTTTCTTCAACATGTTTGCCCTTTACATGTTTGGCCCTCCCATTGAAATGAGCTTTGGCTCTAAGCGATTCCTCTTTTACTACCTCTTTGCAGGCTTTGGAGCCATGTTTTTGCAATTGGGCGTTACCTGGTTAGAGATTTATCAATTTGGCGCTCCGGGCTACCTGGCCAACATCCCCATGGTAGGCGCCTCAGGCGCTATATTTGGCTTGCTGGCAGCCTTTGGCTATCTCTTCCCCAATTCACAAATTATGCTCATCTTTCCGCCCATACCTATGCGGGCCAAATATTTCGTTTTGCTTTATGCGGGGGCCGAGTTGATGTTTGGCCTCAACACCATGGGTGGCAGCAGCGGCGTAGCTCACTTTGCCCATGTAGGCGGAGCGCTTTTCGGCTTCCTGCTGTTGTTGTATTGGAAAAAAAGATAGCATCTAACCGCAAAAAAACGACTGCATGTTTGACTCTCTTTGGGAAGACATCAAGTACCAGTACCGGCATGGAGGGATGATCGTCCGATTGATTATCTTCAACATCGCGGCCTATGTGTTCATCAACCTTACGGCCTTGCTGTTCACGCTGTTCAGTGGCTTTACAGGGCCTAAAGGTATCGAAAGCGTACTGCGTTTTTTCTCTCTTGAGCCGGGCTTGTGGCATCAGCTTACGCATCCCTGGGTATTTTTTACCAGCATGTTTGTCCACACAGGTTTTTGGCATCTGCTCTTTAACATGCTGATGCTGTATTGGTTTGGCCGCATCGTGGAAAACCTGCTTGGCCATCGGCACATCCTTCCCATTTACCTCATATCCGGCCTGGCCGGAGGGTTGTTCTACCTCATCTCCGGCAGTTTCATTCCTCTCTTGCAGGGAAGTTTTGCCTACGGCGCCTCGGCTGCCGTCATGGGCTTTGTCCTTGCTGCAGCTACCCTCACGCCCGACAGCCGGCTGCATCTATTGCTTATCGGGCCTGTCAAACTCAAATACATCGCCTTTGCCCTGCTGCTGCTCGACCTCTTCAGCATAGGCTGGATGGCCAATACCGGCGGCCACCTGGCCCATCTCGGCGGGGCAGCCTTCGGCTACCTCTACATCAGCCAGCTACGCCAGGGCAACGACTGGTCAAAACCCGTCAATCACATCCTCGACAGCATCCTCAAGCTGCTAAACCGGCTCCCATTTGGCGAAAGCCAAAAGAAAAAATCCCCTCTGAGAAAAGTACATCACGCCCAAAGGACAAAATCCAAGGCCGGGCCACAGGCCGATACCGATGATGAAGACCTCTTCCAGGAGCGCTTAGATGCCATCCTGGACAAGATAAAAGAACACGGATACGACAAATTGAGTCCGGAGGAAAAGCAATTCCTGTTCAATGCCAGCAAAAAAAAGTGATGCTCCTGCCGGACTGCGCCGGTACTTCAAAAACGCTTTCCGCTGGGCGAACATCCTGGTGATTGTCCTGACGGTCATGGTATATCTGGCGCCCTATGTTTCCCCTGCCGTGTTTTGGCCCCTGAGCCTCATTGCCCCTCTGTATCCCTGGTTTTTGCTGGCCAATCTCTTTTTCATCCTGTGGTGGCTGTTCTGGCGGAAGTGGAATTTCATACTCAGCCTGGTCTGTATTTTGGCAGGCTGGGGATACTTCACGGCCTACATCGGGCTGCACTTCTCTGCAACTCCCGCAGAAGGCGACCTCCAGGTGCTGACTTTCAACCTGCACGACCTCAAAGACCTGCCTTTTAAAGAAGGCGGACGCGGGCGCGACATGAGGCCGCTGCTCGATTTTTTGGACGAAATCGGCAAGCCCGACATCCTCTGTCTGCAGGAACTTCACGAATCTCCGGCGGCCGAGCTGGCCCAGGCCATGGGCTTTTACCATCACCACTATCCCGAAAAAGGGACGGCCATCCTGTCTCGCTTTCCTCTGGAGAAAACCGGAACCATTCCCTTTGAAAACTCGGGCAATTCAGCCATCTGGGCAGATGTTCAGTGGGAGGGGCAGTCCATTCGCATCTTTAACCTGCACCTGCAGTCCAACCGCGTCAGCACGGAGACGCAGCAGTTGTCCAAGCAACAGGAAATAGACAAAAAATACCTGCGAAGGCTGCGGGTCATCCTTCGAAAATACAAGCGGGCAGCCCTGCAACGCATCGAGCAGGTAGAAGGCATACGCGCAGAGATAGAGAAAAGCCCCCACCCGTACATCATCTGCGGAGACTTCAACGACAC
>Ga0256832_1003556_pt1 | contig 10590 bp, 11 predicted proteins | sample 134614metaG_FD_190534 | JGI IMG/M metagenome (GOLD analysis project Ga0256832, IMG submission 190534) | Hydrothermal vent microbial communities from Lau Basin, Pacific Ocean - 134-614 | ecosystem: Environmental > Aquatic > Marine > Hydrothermal vents | place: Pacific Ocean: Lau Basin | collected...
TTCTCGGTGGCCCCCACAGGATGAGCGACGGCAGGCGGCCGCCGGCCAGGAGCTTCGTCAGCACGCCTTCCGGGCCGGTGAGGTGCGCCTGGCCCACCACTTCCGCCAGCGATTTCGGCCGCAGCATGTCGGCCAGCGGGCGGGAAGCGTCGCCGGCGGCGCCGAAAAGCGATGTTTCGTCGTTCGCAGTCATGCTCCATTCATCATTCGGGTTGTAAGGGAATACGCGACCGGTTGCCCGCGCAACGCTTTTGCGGCACCCTGCATGGGTGATTCCTCTTTCATATCAGGGGATTTTCAAAATGGTGCAACTCATTCTGCTGGGCATCGTGGCCGCCGTCGCTCTTTACGCCATCGCCGCCTACAACCGGCTGGTGAAGGCGCGGCAGATGGTGCGCGAGGGATGGTCGGGCATCGACGTGCAACTGAAGAAGCGCGCCAACCTGATCCCCAACCTGGTGGCGGCGGTGAAGGGCTACATGAGCCACGAGCGCGATCTGCTGGAACGCATCACCGAACTCAGGGCAAAGGCCAGCGGCATGAGCGACGCCACGCCGCGCCAGCGCTCCGCCGTGGAGCAGGAGCTGTCCTCGCTGCTGGGGCGCATCTTCGTGGCGGTGGAGAACTATCCCGACCTGAAGGCGAACGAGAACGTGCTGGAATTGCAACGTCAACTCAATCAGATAGAGGATGATATTCAGATGGCGCGGCGCTATTACAACGGCGCGGTGCGCGAAAACAACATCCTGGTGGAATCATTCCCCTCCAACATCATCGCCAAGCTGTTCCATTTCACCAAGGCCGAATATTTCGAACTGGAAGACGAGGCGGCGCGGCAGGTGCCGAAGGTGGATCTGCAACCTTCCTGAGTTTTGCGAAAGTTCCGATTCATGAACGCCACCCTGCGCACGTTCCTGCTCTGCCTGCTGGCGTTGCTGGCGCTCGCTTCGCCGGTGCGGGCGGCGGAATCCATCAACGGCTTTCGATCCATCATGAAGGTTCTGCCGGACGGCACCCTTCGGGTGACGGAACACATCAGCGTCATCGCCGAAGGCCGGCTGATCCGCCACGGCATTTTCCGAGACTTTCCACTGCTGTTCCGCAAGAAGGACGGTGCCATCGGCCAAGTGGGCTTCAGGGTGCGCAAGGTGCTGCTGGACGGCAAGCCGGCGCCCTGGTTCATCCGCCACCCGACCGCGGGGGTGGCGCGCATTTTCATCGGCGACAGGGATGCCTTCATCTCGCATGGGCTGCACACCTATACCATCGTCTATGACACCTGGCGGCAAATCCGCTTTTTCGACAAGCGCGACGAGCTGGTATGGAACGTCACGGGGTCCTATTGGGCCTTCCCCATCCGTTACGCCCGGATGGTGGTGCGCCTGCCCGGCAAGGCGCCCATTCTCGCCTCCGCCACCTATACCGGCAGACCCGGTGAAAAGGGGCGTGACGCCCGGGTGCTGATGGCCAGCGACGGCGTCTTCGAGGCCGAGACGCTGCGGCCTCTTTCTCCCGGTGAAGGCTTCACCATCGCCATCGCCTTTCCGAAAGGGGTGGTGGCGGAGCCGCCGCGCTGGCGGCGTCTGCTGTGGCGGGCGCAGGACCTGATTGGCCCGTTGTGGCTGCTGGCGGGTGTGGGCGGGCTGTCCACCTTTTTCGTGATCGCCTGGTATCGGCATGGGCGCGACCCGGCGCCCGGCGCGATATTTCCGCGCTGGGAGCCGCCGGCGGACATTTCCCCGGCCATGGCGCACTGGCTGAAGGGAGAGGCCGGCGTCAAGGGGCCGGAGGTGCGCCGGGCGTTCATCGCCGCGCTCGTCTCGCTGGCGGTGAAGGGATACATCGAGATAGAGCGCAAGGGCGGATTGCTGCTGCTGCGGCGCAAACGTCCATCGGATGCCAGCCTGCCGCCCGGCGAACAGCTTCTCATGCGCGACCTGTTCGGATTCAGCGATTCCTTTCTGCTGGGCCCCAGCAATGGCCTGCGCCTGCGCAGAACCTTGCGGGAATTCGCCCGCACCATCGAAGAGGAGATCGAACGGGCCTGGCTGCGCAAGAACCGGCGGCATTTCTTCATCGGTCTCGTTCTGGCGGCGCTGATCATCGTCGGACTCGCGGTGCTGGCCGCCTCCGGCCATGCCTCGGCGAAAACAACCCTCATCATGGCGGGCTTTCTGGCGGTGCCGCTGTTTCTCATCTCCCTGCTGGTGATGGAACTGTGGCGCAAGCGCGGATGGCGGCGCTGGCTGGCGGTGCCGCCGGTGGCCGTGGCGCTGGCGGCGCTGGGTGGCATCGTGGGCGTCGTATTGCGCAACATGCCCAACGACGGCCTCTTTCTGCCCGACGGCTGGCGGCTGGCGGTGTTTCTGGGGCTGCTGGCGCTGCCCGCCATTCTCCTCGCCATGTGGCATCTGCTGCCGCGCCCCACCGTGGCGGGGCGGCGCATGCTGGATGCGCTGGAGGGACTGGCGATGTTCATCGACGTGGCGGAACGCCCGCGCATGAACCGGCGGCAGGTGAAAAAGGCGCCAGGCATGTCGCCCGAGCTGTTCGAGAAACTGCTGCCCTGGGCCATCGCGCTGGGGCTGGAAAAACCATGGTCGGAGGCATTTCATCACTGGCTGACCAACGCCGCGGTGAAGGGTGCGCCGGAGGCGCTTTCCTGGCAGCCGGGCTGGTATCATGGCCACCGTGACGACATCTTCGACATCGACACCGACACGGGTCTCGTCGGCGGGCTGGACGGCGGCATCGTCAACGCCATGCCCATGCCCAGCGCCGGCACCTCAGGTTTCGGCGGCGGCGGCGGCGGCGGAGTCGGCGGCGGCGGCGGTGGTGGCGGCGGCGGCGGCTGGTGAACGCCTTCCCTTGACACAGAAGCGGCGGTGCGTCATAGGCTTTGCCACCAATGGCGCGGGATGCGCCCGACATTCGATGCATGCGAGCAGAGGACAGGTCATGGCCAAGGCAACGACCATCAAGATCAAGCTGGTGAGCACCGCCGGCACGGGGTATTACTACGTGACCAAGAAAAACACGCGCAACATGCCGGAGAAGATGGTGAAGCGCAAATATGATCCGGTGGCGCGCAAGCACGTGGAGTTCCGCGAGGCCAAGATCAAGTGAATGTCGCGGAACCAACGCGAAGACGAAAGAACCCCGCCGGATGGCGGGGTTTCATTTTGCCATTCATACCAAGCCGCGCAAAGGTTGACCGATGAAACCGCCCCGCGCCCCTAAGGCCCTTGTTTTTCATAATTTGGGGGCTGGATGGGGGCGCGGGGCGGTTTCACCGCTCAGACAGTTTGCAATCCGGCATCATGCGCGGAACGGACGCATCGGTCAGGCGGCCTTCTGGCGCACCACGCGGTTGCGGCCCTGCTGCTTGGCCGTGTAGAGCGCCTCGTCGGCCCGCTTGAGCAGGCTTTCCAGCGTGTCTTCCTTTTTCTCGAAGCTGGCCAGACCGATGGAAATGGTGATGTGCAGATCCAGCTCGCCATCATCGGTGGTGATCTTCACCGGCTGGCCGGCCACGGCGCGGCGCAGGCGCTCCGCCACCTGCTGAGCCATGCGCACATCGGCGCCGGGCAGCAGCACGGCGAATTCCTCGCCGCCGATGCGGCAGATCACATCCAGCCTCCTGAGCTGCTTCTTCAGCCGCGCGGCGACCTCGCGCAACACCTCGTCGCCGGCGTCGTGACCCCAGGTGTCGTTCACCTTCTTGAAATAATCCAGATCCATCACCAGCACCGACAGCGCCTTGCCACGTTGCCCGGCCTCTTCCACCATGGCGCGGCCGTGGGTGTTCATGTAGCGCCGGTTGTAAAGGCCGGTGAGCGGATCGACCATGGCATAGGTCACGGACTGGCGCACGTTCTCGCGCAGCCGCTGGATGTAGCGCCAGCGGCGCAGCTGGATGCGGATGCGCGCCTCCAGTTCCTCCAGCGACACGGGCTTGAGCAAATAGTCGCTGGCGCAGATCTCCAGCGCGTGCAGCAGCTCCTTCTGGTGCCCGTCTTCCATCAGCAGGATCACCGGCAGCTGCCGTCCGTTCTCCAGCGAGCGGATCTGCGAACAGATGCGCAGGGCGTCATGGCCCTTCAGCGGCAGCTCCAGCATCACCATGTCCACGGTGCCATGGCGCACCTGATCCAGCAACATCACCGGATCCTCGAACAGGCGCACGTTGTGGCGCCCGCGCAGCCAGTCGATCAGCCGTTGGTCGCGCCCCTCGCGGTTCAGCAGCAGCGCCAGGCGGGCCGGGCGCTCCTCCTCGCTCTCCAGCCGCGTGTCCAGCAGCAGCTCGTCGCCGATGCTGCTCTCCAGCTCGTCCAGCAGAAACTTGAAACGCACCAGCGCCCGCAGGCGGGTCAGCAGCGCCGCCTCGTCGATGGGCTTGACCAGATAGTCGTCGGCGCCGGCCTGAAAGCCCTTGATGCGGTCTTCCGGCTGATCCAGCGCGGTGATCATGATGATGGGCAGATAGCGCGTGTGCGGATTGGACTTGATGCGCCGGCAGACCTCGAAACCGCTCATGTCCGGCATCATGACGTCCAGCAGCATGATGTCGGGCTTGACGCGCTGCACGGCGTCCAGCGCCTCCGAGCCGTTCATGGCCGTGAAAACCTCGAAATATTCGGCCTCCAGCAATGCCTGCAACAGGCGCACATTGGCCGGCACGTCATCCACTATCAACACACGGGCGCTCATTGCCTCAACCTTTCAGAAATTCGGCCACCGTCTCCAGAAAATGGCTCACCGAAATGGGCTTGGAAATGTAGGCCTCGCAGCCACTGGCGCGAATCTTCTCCTCGTCTCCCTTCATGGCGAAGGCGGTGACGGCGATCACGGGAATGTGCCGCAGCTCGTCGTCCGCCTTCAGCCACTTGGTGACATCGATGCCGGAAACCTCCGGCAACTGGATGTCCATGAGAATGAGATGCGGCCGGTGCTCACGGGCCAGATCCAGCGCCTTCATGCCGTCCTGGGTCTGGAAAACCTCATAGCCCTGGGCCTCCAGCAGGTCCGTGAACAGCTTCATGTTCAGCTCGTCGTCTTCCACGATGAGCACGCGGCTCGGCTGCCCCGGACGCATGCCTGTGTTCTCGTTCGTGTTCGGCATGTATGCTACACCCTGTTTCAAGGCTTCAGGCTCCCTGCAGACCCCGGAGGAACGAAGGCTCGTCCAACCGGTGTTACGCCATTACCCACTCAACGATTGGCACTGTAGCAGGCAGCCGTGTTGAAAGCGTTAGCATGGAAGGTTAGCGAACCCTTCCGTGCTTGCGTTGCATTGCGCATAAATCGTAAACCCTTTCTCAACCCTTGCTCCACGGCATACGATATCATGCACGCGAGATGAAAAACACACCCGAAAAAACAGATATTTCCGTGCTGGGGCTGCAAATGCTGACGTGGCTGGCGCAGGAGCCGGAACGGCTGGCGGCCTTTTGCGACGCCACGGGATATACGCTTGATTCACTCAAATCCTCGATCGGGGAACCGGAAACGGCGCTGGCGGCGCTGGAATACCTGCTGGCGGACGAATCCCTGCTGCTGCATTTCTGCACGGAAACGGGCACGCCGCCCGGCGCGCCCCTGCAAGCGTGGCAACGCTGGCAGCATGGAGGGTGAGCCATGGATTCCATCACCCGCCAACAGGTGCGCCGCCTGAACCTGTCGCCGCACGCGCCGCTGCTGATATGCGACGTGGACGAGGTGGTGGTGCGGTTCATCGACACGCTCGATGGCTGGCTGGCGGCGCAGGGGCTGCGGCTGCACGCGGATTCCTGGGCGCTGGAGGGCAACATCCGGCGCGCCGACGGCACGGCCATCGCGGGCGAGGCGTTCCTTCAACTGCTGGAGCGCTTCTTCGCCGAACGCACCCATGCCATGCCGCTGCTCGAGGGGGCGGCGGAGGCGCTGCACGGGCTGGCGCGAAAGGGGGCGCAGGTCGTGCTGCTGTCCAACATTCCGCACGCCCATTTCCAGGCGCGACGGCGCAACCTGCTGGGTCACGGGCTGGATTTTCCGCTGCTGACCAACTCCGGCCCCAAGGGGCCGGCGGTGCGGGCGCTGGCTTCCATGGTGCGGGCGCCGGTGGCGTTCATGGACGATCATCCGGACTTCCTGCATTCGGCGCACGAACTGCTGCCCGGCCGGGTGCATCTGTTGCACTTCGTGCCGGATTCGCCCTTCACCCCCCACTTGCCACCGCTGGAGGCGCCGCATGTGGTGGTGCGCGACTGGGCGGAGGCCGGGGCCGTGCTGGAGAGGTTGCTGTTGCGCGCGACGCATCATCACTCCCTGTCAGGAGAAACCCCATGAGCAGGTTGCCCGACGTGCGCATCGGCATCGACCTGGGCGGCACCAAGATCGCCGCCATCGCCTTCGACCGCGAAGAAAACGTGGTGTTCTCCGAGCGCGTGCCGACGCCCCGGCACGACTATCGCGGCGTCATCGGGGCCATCGCGGCCCTGGTGCGGGCCGCGGAGGAGGCGGCGGGCGTCTCGCCCGAGCGGGCCACGGTGGGCGTCGGCACGCCCGGCTCCGTGTCGCCGGTGACCGGGCGGATGCAGAACGCCAACTCCACCTGGCTGAACGACATGCCGTTCCGGGAAGACCTGGAGGCGGCGCTGGGGCGCAAGGTGCGCATGGAAAACGACGCCAATTGCCTGGCGCTGTCGGAAGCCCATGACGGCGCGGCGAAGGGGGCGGAAAGCGTGTTCGGCGTCATTCTCGGCACCGGCGTCGGCGGCGGGCTGATCTTTCGCGGGCAGGTCATCACCGGGGCCAACGCCATCGGCGGCGAATGGGGGCACAATCCCCTGCCCTGGCCCAAGTTCGGCGAAATGCCGGGGCCGGCCTGCTGGTGCGGGCGGCGCGGCTGCATCGAGACGTTCCTCTCCGGTCCGGCGCTGGAGCGGGAGCATTCGCGCATCACCCGCCGCCCCCTGTCGGCGAAGGACATCGCGGAAGGCGCACGCAAGGGAGACGAGGAATGCGCCGCCAGCATGCACCGCTACACCGAGCGGCTGGCCCGCGCGCTGGCGCACGTGGTGAACGTCTTCGATCCGGAAGTGATCGTGCTGGGCGGCGGGCTTTCCAACATCGACGCGCTCTATGACGACCTGCCCGGAATGATGGAAAAATGGATCTTCGCCGCCGCGCCGAGGGTGGACATCCGCCGGCCGGCGCATGGCGATGCTTCCGGCGTGCGCGGCGCGGCGCGGCTGTGGGGGTGATGGTCATTTTCTCGTCATGGATGGCGCGTAAGGATGCGGCGGGCGGATGGCAAGCAGGAATACGTAACATGGTGCATCGTGGCGTTCGATTCCTCGCCGTTTCCCTTTTCGGCCTGATCCTGTTGTTCGCTTTCTCCCCCGTGGCGCGGGCGGGGATGCTTTCCGACACCGAATTGCAGGGAAAGTCCTATCGTTCCTTCGAGCTGATCGCGCCGGTGCCGGACTTCTGCCGCAAGGTGTGCGAAAAGGACGGCGCCTGCAGGGGCTGGATGTTTTCATGGCCGGGCAAGAAGGGCAAGCGGGCGAAATGCTTCCTGTTTTCCGAGGTGACGGACAAGCGTCAGGACACCTGTTGCATCGCCGGGTTGCGGGAGAAGAAGGAACCATCCGCCACGGCGAAAGGCGATGACGCCACCAGCAGCGACGAAAGCAAACCCGCGCCGGAACAGGCCGGCGAGACGAGCGAAAAAACGGCGCGCCGTGAAACGCCCGCCGCCGCCCCCAAGGCGGCCGACACCACGGAGCGGCGCAAGGCGGAACCCGCCGCTCCGTCCCGACAGGTCGAGGCGCCGCCGCCCGCCGCGAGAACCGATAGCCCGGAAGCGCCCGATGCCGCGGCGCTGGCGGAAAAACGCGCCTTTTGCGATTCCTACGCCGAAACCGCCATGCAGGCGAACCGGCGGGCGCGCGGCCTGGGCTGCGGCTTCGCGGGCGGGCTGTGGGGCGCCAGCCGCAAGGGCTATTTCAACTGGTGCATGAAGAATCCGCCGCAAGCCGCGGAGAAAAACACCCGGCGCCGCGCTCTCGCCCTGCGCCGCTGCGAACGCGACGTGGCCATGGGCGCGCCGGCGGAACGAGGTCCGGCGTGGGAAGGCCATTTTCCGCCGTGGCCGGAGGAAGAGCCGCGCTCCCTTCCGCCGCGGGCCTATCCACCGCGCGGCGACGTTCCGCGCGGGCGCGGCCTGTGGCGGCGGGCGCGCTTCGCCTACAGCTGGCTCAAGCGCTCCGGGCCGGGGCCGCGCACCACGCCGTGGCGGCCCAGCCTTTCCGGCAAGTGCGTGCTGGTGCGCGCCTGCGACTGTCCGCAGGGCACCACCTGCCGCGTCTATGAACCGGGCAGCATCGCCATCGCCTGGCCGGCCGGCTGCGACGCCCCGCCGGCCTATTACGTGTGCCGGGTGCGGCGGCGGTGAGGTGCATTGCCAGCCCTTTCGCTCTCTGCTAGCCCGGTCAGGACACGAGGGAGCGGATCATGGCGGAAGAGACACCCACCATCCGGCTGGCGACGTGGAACGTGAATGGCATCCGGGCGCGGCTGGCCACGGTCACCGCCTGGCTGAAGGAGGCGGCGCCGGATGTCGCCTGCCTGCAGGAGATCAAGACCGAGGAGAAGAACTTCCCGCGCGAGGCCTTCGAGGATCTGGGCTACAATCTCGCCATTCACGGCCAGAAGGGCTTCAACGGGGTGGCCATCCTGTCGAAGCACCCGCTGGAAGACGTGACGAAGGGCCTGCCCACGTGGGAGGGCGAGGATCAGGCGCGCTATGTCGAGGCCGTGGTTTCCACCGAGGCCGGGGCGGTGCGGGTGGCCTCCGTCTACGCGCCGAACGGCAATCCGGTGGATTCGGAGAAGTTTCCCTACAAGCTGAAGTGGCTGGATGCGCTGAAAGGACACGCCGCCGCCCTGCTGCCGCTGGAAGAGAAATTCGCCCTGGGCGGGGATTACAACATCATCCCCACGCCGGCGGATGCGAAGAACCCGGAGAAGTGGGAGGGGGATGCGCTGTTTTCGCCACAGGCGCGGGCCGCCTACCGGCGGCTCATCAACCTCGGCCTCGTCGATGCGGCGCTTGCCTGCAAGGGCGATGCGGGCCAATTCACCTTCTGGGACTACCAGGGCGGGGCGTGGCAGAAAAACGACGGCATTCGCATCGACTTTTTCCTGCTCTCGCCACAGGCGGCGGACGCGATGATGGACGCCGGCACGGACAAGCGGGTGCGGGCGTGGGAGAAACCATCCGATCACGTGCCGCTGCTGGTGGAACTGGCGCCGTGAAGGTGGCGCGGACGGAGCCGTTGCTCAGGGATCCTTACGTGCGGCGAGGCGTTCCAACGCCGCCCCCAGGTCGCCGAAGCCGGTGAAGCGGCGCTCGTAGGCGAGGCCCAGGCGGCATGCCGCTTCGCGCGCCTTTTCGTCGAGATGCGGATCGTCCGTCTGCGCCAGATAGACGAGTTTCTCGTAGTTGCCGAAGCAGTCCTTCACCAGCTCCGGGTGTTCGTCCAGCATCATGCCCTTCCATATCAGGGTGTCGAAGTGACGCACCAGGTAGTCGGTGAGGAAATAGCCGCGCGCGTCCTGTTCCAGCCGCTGGAGAAACTCTTCCGTGCCGGAAAGGAAGGCGTAGCAGTGCGGACCGGGCAGGCGTTCCACGCCCGCTTCTTCCAGCACCCTGTCCAGCGCGCCGCCGGTGCCGCAGTCGCCATAGGCCACGAAAATGCGCTCATAGCCCTCGCGGCGGGCCTGGTCGATGCGCGCCCTCACGCCTTCCGGGATATGTTGCGGCGTGTTGTGCCAGATGGCGGGGAGGCAGTGCACGTCCAGCGTCTCGAAGCCCGGCCGCTTCTGCAACAGCATGATCTCGCGCGCCAGCGCGCCGCAGGCGATCACCAGCGTGCGCCCCGCGCCCTTTTCCGCCGTGGCCGCCAACTCCTCCTCCGGCGCCAGGCGCGCGCCCGGAGCCAGCGCCCGCCGCCGCGCCACCTTCTGGCGCTCTCGCAGGCGGGCGCGGCGCCCTCCCCGCCTTCCGCGTTTCTTGACTTCGCTCATTCGCCTGTCCAGTTATTTGCGGTCATTTCATCACCCTTCCACCCGTCCTGACGGCAACTATACAGGGAATCGCACCATGACCGCAGACAGCCATTCCGCCGGGCGGATGTCGTTCGATGTTTTCTTTTCCCGCGCCTTTCGGCCGTTCTTCTTCGGCGCGGGGCTGATGGGCGGGCTGATGCTGCTGTTCTGGCTCCTGATGCTGGCCGGGGCGGCGCAGCCGCCAACGCATCTCGCCCCGCGCGACTGGCATGTGCACGAGATGATCTTCGGCTATTTCGCCGCCGCCATGACCGGCTTCCTGCTCACCGCCGTGCCCAACTGGACGGGACGCATGCCACTTGCCGGCGGGCCGCTGATGCTGCTGTTCGGCCTGTGGCTGGCCGGGCGCGTGGCCATGTTCGTGTCCGCCGTCGTCCCCGCTCTCGCCATCGCCATCGACGCCGCCTACCTGCCGCTGCTGGCCTTTCTGGTGTGGCGCGAGATCGTCGCCGGCAACAACCGGCGCAACATCGTCGT
>Ga0256832_1003557_pt1 | contig 10588 bp, 9 predicted proteins | sample 134614metaG_FD_190534 | JGI IMG/M metagenome (GOLD analysis project Ga0256832, IMG submission 190534) | Hydrothermal vent microbial communities from Lau Basin, Pacific Ocean - 134-614 | ecosystem: Environmental > Aquatic > Marine > Hydrothermal vents | place: Pacific Ocean: Lau Basin | collected...
GCCCCGGCCTTTCTCCCCCATGAAGCCCGTGGCGTGGCAGTCGTCGTGGTGCACCATGGCACCGTATTCATCCGCCAGGTCACAGATATCGTCCAGGCGGGCGATGCTGCCGTCCATGGAGAACACCCCATCGGTGGTGATGAGCATGCGCCGGGCGCCGTTGCGGCGCGCTTCCTCCAGCTTGTCCCGCAGATCGTCCATGTCGCTGTTGCGGTAGCGGTAGCGGGCTGCCTTGCACAGGCGCACGCCGTCGATGATGGAAGCATGATTCAGTTCATCCGAGATCACCGCGTCTTCCGGCCCCAGCAGGGTTTCGAACAGGCCGGCATTGGCGTCGAAACAGGCGGCGTAGAGTATGCTGTCCTCCATGCCCAGAAACTCCGTAACCTTCTGCTCAAGCGCTTTGTGGATGTTCTGGGTGCCGCAGATGAAGCGCACCGAGGACAGGCCGTAACCCCACTGGTCGTAGCTGTCCCGGGCGGCCTGGATCAGCGCCGGATGACTGGCCAGGCCCAGGTAGTTGTTGGCGCACATATTCACCACCTCGCGGCCGTCGGCCAGGGTGATGTCGTTCATCTGCCGGGAGGCGATGACCCGCTCCTCCTTCCACAGGCCGGATTCACGGATGGCTTCCAGTTCCTGTTGCAGGCTTGCTCTCGTGGATTTAAAGCTCATGATGATTGCTACCTTGTTCAATTCTCCCTCTCCCTGCAGGGAGAGGGCCGGGGAGAGGGATGACCCTACTCCCAGCTCAACACCACTTTACCGGATTCACCCGAACGCATCACATCGAAGCCCTGCTGGAAATCCGTGTAGTGGAAACGGTGGGTGATGATCTTCTCCAGGGGCAGGCCGCTCTGATACATCATGGTGCCCTTGTACCAGGTCTCGAAGATCTCGCGGCCATAGATGCCCTTTATGCGCAGCCCCTTGAACACCACGTCATCCCAGTCGATGCCCGTGCCGTTGGGCAGGATGCCCAGCAGGGCGATGCCGCCGCCGTTGATCATCTTGGATAGCATTTCGCGGAAGGCGTCGGGGGAGCCGGACATCTCCAGGCCCACGTCGAAGCCTTCCAGTATGCCCAGGGCGCGCATCATGTCGCGGGTGATGGTTTCCTTGCTCACGTCGATGGGAATGGCCTTGGGCACGATGGTGCGGGCCAGGTTGAGGCGGTAGGGGTTGATGTCCGTGATGACAATATTGCGCGCCCCGCAGTGTGCCGCCACCATGGCTGCCATGATGCCGATGGGCCCGGCGCCGGTGATGAGCACGTCCTCGCCCACCATGTTGAAAGACAGGGCGGTGTGCACGGCGTTGCCGTAGGGGTCGAAACAGGCCAGCACGTCTGGCGGAATATGGGTGTTCGGACGATAGACGTTTTTGGCCGGAATCGACAGGTACTCGGCGAAACAGCCCGTGCGGTTCACCCCCACGCCGATAGTGTTGGGGCACAAATGACGCCGTCCCGCAAGGCAGTTGCGGCAGCGTTCGCAGACGATATGCCCCTCACCGGACACCAGGTCACCCACTTCCAGGCCCTCCACATTGGCGCCCAGCTCCACGATGGTGCCGGCAAACTCGTGGCCGATGGTCATGGGCACAGGAATGGTCTTGCGCGCCCAGTCGTCCCAGTTGTAGATGTGAATGTCCGTACCGCAGATGGCGGTCTTTTGGATCTTGATGAGCACGTCGTTGTTGCCGACTTCTGGTAATGGCACCTCTTCCAGCCACAGCCCTTCCTCGGCGTTTTTCTTTACCAGTGCCTTCATCGTTGTCATCGGCGGTGCCCTGCTATTTGATCGAGGTAATAGTATAACGCTGAATACCGCTGTCAGCGTGCTCTGTCCATGCGCCGGTAGCCGACAGCTTCCGTAATATGGGACAACTGGATGTCCGACGCGTTTTCCAGGTCGGCAATGGTGCGGGCCACGCGCAGGATGCGGTGATAGGCGCGGGCGGACAGGCCCAGTTTGTTCATGGCATGGAGGAGCAGGTTGCGGCAGTCATCGTCCAGGCGGCAGTGTTCTTCCAGGGCGCCGTTGCGCAGGTGGGCGTTGCTGCAGCCTTGGCGGTCAAGCTGCCGTTGATGGGCGGCGAGAACTTGTTTTCGTACTTCGGCACTGGTGGTTTCCTGTTTGCCAGCGTTCAGAATCGCTTCGGCGGGCTGGGCGGGAACCTGCACCTGCAAGTCGATGCGGTCCAGCAGGGGGCCGGAGATGCGCCCCTGGTATTTGGCCACCTGCTCGGCCGTGCAGCGGCAGGTTTTGACAGGATCGCCAAGATGGCCGCAGGGGCAGGGATTCATGGCTGCCACCAGCTGGAAACGGGCCGGGAAGCGGGCGCTGCGGCTGGCGCGGGAGATGTGGATATAGCCGGTTTCCAGGGGCTCACGCAAAACATCCAGCACGGCCCGGGGAAACTCGGCAACTTCGTCAAGGAACAAAATTCCTCCGTGGGCCAGGCTGATCTCTCCGGGCCTTGGATTACTGCCTCCCCCCACCAGGGCCACGGCAGAAGCGGTATGGTGTGGCGAGCGGATGTGGCGTTGTTTCCAGCGGGCGGGGTCGAAATCCTGTCCGCTGATGGACTGGATCATGGCGTGTTCCAGAGCCTGCTGTTCCGTCATGGGGGGCAGGATGCCCGGCAGCCGGTGGGCCAGCATGGATTTTCCACTGCCTGGCGGGCCACTGAACAACAGATTATGGGCGCCGGCGGCGGTGATGATCAGGGCGCGTTTGGCCTGGGCCTGGCCGCGCACGTCCGCCAGGTCAGGGGCGTCCGGGGCGGTTTCCGGGGCTTTCAGAGGGAGGCGTTCCGGGGCGATGGGTGCTTGTCCACACAGGTGATTGCTCAGCTGTAGTAGGTGTTCCACGGGATACAGTTCCACGTCCTGGGCAAGACTGGCTTCGGCCAGGTTGGCTCGGGGGATGAACAGCTTGTGCCCGGTGTCTCTGGCGGCCAGGGTGGCGGGGAGTACGCCGTTTACCGGGCGCACGTCGCCGGAGAGGTTCAGCTCGCCAAAGAATTCGCTGCCGCTTAGGGCTTGCGCTGGTATTTGCCCGCTGGCGCTGAGAATGCCAATGGCAATGGGCAGGTCGAAACGGCCGCCTTCCTTGGGCAGATCTGCCGGGGCGAGGTTCACGGTGATGCGCCGGGCGGGGAATTCGTAGCCGGCGTTGATCAGGGCGCTGCGTACCCGGTCGCGGCTTTCCTGCACGGCTTTTTCCGGCAAGCCCACGATGGTGAAAGCCGGCAGGCCGTTGGCCAGGTGGACTTCAACGGTGACCAGCGGGGCTTCGATGCCCACGCTGGCGCGGCAATAAGTGGTGGCAAGTGACATAACCTTCCCTGGTCAGTTCGTTTGAAAAAGCTTGAAATTCTTTCTCCCCCTCACCCTGGCCCTCTCCCCCAGGGGGAAACGGGGGCGGGGTGTGGCCAGTAAACCCACGGGCTCCTACAACACTCCCTCCCCCGCTTGCGGGGAGGGTTGGGGTGTGCGGACTATATCCTCCTCTCCCTGGCCCTATCCCCCGAGGGGAGAGCGGTATTCATTTATTTCCCAGTATTTTTTCCAGCTCCGCGACCTGTTTTTCCAGGGCCTCCAGTTTGGCCCGGGTGCGGGCGAGTACGGCAGCTTGTACATCAAACTCTTCCCGGGTGACCAGGTTCAGCTTGGCCAAGGCGCTTTCCAGGCCGCTACGCAGGTTGTGCTGCAGATCGTTCTGCATAGCCTGCAGACCTTTGGGAAGGTTCTGGGAGACCTTGCTGGAGATGTCATCGAGGATCTTCGGGTCGATCATTGTTGGCTGCCGGGCCGGGATACATGCCGTCAGACTAAACCATGGGTGATTTGTTTGTCCAGCCTTGGACGCTTCCCCGTGGTGGATATTGGGGCGGAATGCGCCAAATTGGTGCGCATCCAGGCTGATACTGAGGTTGGCAATAGGACAAAGACTCAGTAAGTAGTTGTATTTACTAGAATCATTGTGGTTGGCACGATAACTGCATTTCATACGCCCAGGTTAATCAATCAGTCGTCAAATTCAACAGACAACAACTGGAGTAAATGCATATGAAGATGAAAAAACTGGCTATCGCCTGTGGTGCAATTCTTATGGGCGCAACTTCCCTGGCGCAAGCCGAGCTGACCGCCAACATCGGTGTCACCAGCAACTACCTGTGGCGCGGTGTTACCCAGACCGGTGACGATGCTGCGGTTTCCGGCGGTATCGACTGGGCCCATGACAGCGGTTTCTACCTGGGCACCTGGGCTTCCAACATCGACTGGGGCAATGGTTCCGGCGCTGAGGTTGACTTCTATGGTGGTTTTGCCAACGAGATCGGCGATTTTGGCTATGACGTCGGACTGATCTACTACTACTACCCGACCTCAGGTTTTGAAGATTCCGATTTCACTGAATTGAGCCTGAGCGGTTCCTGGAAATTCCTGGAAGCCGGCATTGCCTACACCATCAATGGCCAGGCAGACAGCGACGGCCCCTTCTCTGATGGTGATCTCTACTACCATCTTTCCGCCAGCTTCGATGTTGCGGAGACCTGGAGCATCGGCGCTACCATCGGTCACTATGATTTTGATACCACCAAGGCTTTTGGCGATCTGGACTACACCCATGGCCAGATCGACGTGACCAAGAGCGCCGGCGACTGGGGCGATTTCACCATGACGGTATCCAAAGCGCAGGAAGAGTCCGGCAATGATGACACCAAGTTTGTCATTTCCTGGGCCAAATCCTTCTAAGCAGACAGAGGAACGAATATGAAACTGGTAACAGCAATCATCAAGCCGTTCAAACTGGACGATGTGCGTGAAGCACTGTCCGAAATCGGCGTAGCGGGCATCACTGTCACGGAAGTGAAGGGTTTTGGCCGCCAGAAGGGCCACACCGAGTTGTATCGTGGCGCGGAATACGTGGTGGATTTTCTGCCCAAGATCAAACTGGAAGCCGCCGTGAGCGCGGATCAGGTGGATGCGGTCATCGAGGCCATCACCAACGCGGCGCGTACCGGCAAGATCGGTGACGGCAAGATCTTCGTCAGTGAAGTCGAACAAACCATTCGTATCCGTACCGGCGAGACCGGCCCGGATGCGCTCTGATCACCTGGAGGGGTATATCGTGAACAACAAATCGATCAAACAGAAGGCATGGCGGTTTATGCTGCCAGTACTGGGGCTGATGCCCGCACTGGCTTCCGCTGAAGACACACTCAGTTCTGGCGATACCGCCTGGATGCTGACGGCTACCGCCCTGGTGCTGTTCATGACCATTCCTGGTCTGAGTCTTTTCTACGCGGGCATGGTTCGCGCCAAGAACGGCCTGTCAGTGATGATGCAGTGCTTTACCATTACCGCCGTGATGACGGTGATCTGGGCTGTCGTGGGTTACAGCATCGCTTTTGGCGGCGCGGGTGACTGGTGGGGTGGTCTGGACAAAATGTTCCTTAAGGGCGTGACTGTTGATGCCCTGTCCGGCAGCATACCCGAGACCGTTTTCATGGTCTTCCAGATGACCTTTGCCATCATTACCCCGGCGCTCATCGTTGGCGCGTTTGCCGAACGCATGAAGTTCTCTTCCATGCTCTGGTTCACCATGCTCTGGCTGGTGCTGGTTTATGCACCTATTGCCCATTGGGTCTGGGGCGACGGCGGCTGGCTTGGCGGCAAGGGTATTCTCGACTTCGCCGGTGGTACCGTTGTGCATATCAATGCGGGTGTGGCCGGTCTGATGGCTGCCATCATCGTTGGCAAGCGTAAGGGCTTCCCCCGCACAGCCATGCCTCCTCACAACCTGATGTTCACCCTCATGGGCGCAGCCATGCTGTGGGTAGGCTGGTTTGGTTTCAATGCCGGCTCCGAGCTGGCGGCTGATGGCACGGCCGGTATGGCCATGGCCGTTACCCAGATTGCCACCGCCATGGCGGCAGTGACCTGGATGCTGGCCGAATGGATGTCTCACGGCAAGCCCAGTGCTCTGGGTATTGCGTCCGGCGCCGTAGCTGGTCTGGTGGCCATTACCCCTGCTTCCGGATCTGCCGGTCCCATGGGTGCCCTGGCCATCGGCGCTGCCGCCGGCCTCGCCTGCTTCTTCTTTGTTGCCAAAATCAAGCCTTCACTGGGTCTTGATGATTCTCTGGACGCCTTTGGCGTACACGGTATTGGCGGCATCGTTGGCGCGCTGCTCACTGGCGTGTTCTGTGCTCCCAGCCTGGGTGGCGCGGGTTTTGCCGATGGAATTTCAAGCATCGGTGGTCAGGTCGCGGTACAGGCATTCGGCGTCGGCGCCACGCTGGTTTACACGGCGGTGATGAGCGCCATCATACTGTTCGCGCTCAAGGTCACCATTGGCCTGAGGGTCGATGAAGAAGCCGAAGTGGAAGGCCTGGATCTTTCTCAACACGATGAAAGAGCTTATATCCTCTGAGGAAACTCTGCAGGTAGGTTATTACAAAGCATCTAAGCACAAAGGCGCCTTCGGGCGCCTTTATTGCTTACAGGGAGGTAGGCGCATTGCGTGAGCAGAGTGGCTGGGGGCGGAGTCGAATGGGGAAGATGTCGGAAGGATTGCAGGATGTACGGGCCGAACAGGTCGGGGTCGGAGTCAAATATGGGGGGATGTCGGGAGATTCGATGGCATGGAACCGTCTGATCCTGTTCCTTGAGGCGGCTTGAGCGGAATTTGACTCCGACCCCTGGGCCGATGTCAGCCATTTCCTACAGTGTATTTTGGACGAGTCTGATAGTGGAAGATGGCAGGCGAATTTAAGATGAAACCGTGTTCAATAAGGTGAGGGCAGCCAAGGACGCTGCCGGAAAAGGAGTTCCAGCCTTTTGAATGCAAACCCCGGTCGCATGGAAGTGACCGGGGTTGTTTTATTGGACAAGGGACAGCGGGAGGGGCGTCGGGGTCGGAGTCAAATGGGCAGGATGTTGGGAGAATTCGACGGCATGGAACCGTCTGATTCCGTTTCCTGCAGCGGCTTGAGTGGAATTTGACTCCGACCCCTGTGGTGGATAGTCAGGCTGCAACCAGTCGTTCAATGTGTGGGTGACCCGAAGCCGATTTGCGTGCGTTGTCCAGATCATAGTCGGCCTGGAGTCCCAACCAGAATTTTTCCGATGTGCCAAGAGCCGCCGCAAGGCGCAAGGCTGTATCAGCGGTGATGGAGCGCTTGCCGTGGACAATCTCATTGATCCGGCGAGGTGGTACGTCCATGGCCCGAGCCAGGCGGTTCTGGCTGATGCCAAGCGGCTTGAGGAATTCTTCCAGAAGCACTTCACCGGGGTGTATGTTGTTCAGGGTTTCCATGTGTCCTTCCGTCAATGGTAATCGACAATTTGTACCTTTTCGGCGTTGCCGTTGCGCCAGACGAAACAGATACGCCACTGCTTGTTGATGCGGATACTCTGTTGTCCTTTTCGATTCCCTTTCAGGGGCTCGAGGCGGTTCGCCGGTGGAATACGAAGATCATCCAGCGTTTGGGCGTTGTTGAGCATACGCAGCTTGCGCCGGGCTACCTGCTGAATATCTCTTGGCAACTTGCGTGAAACCTGTCCCTGCCAGACGCGGGCAGTTTCCTTGTCCGCAAAATCCAGTATCATGACGCCAGTATAACGCATGGCGTTATAGCGAACAAGGGTTGGGGTCGGAGTCAAATGGGGAAGGTGTTGGAAGGATTCGACGGCGTAGAATCATCGGATTCCGTTTTCTGTAGCAGCTTGAGTGGAATTTGACTCCGACCCCTGGGGGGGCAAGGGCAGGTGGCAGGTTGGGGGCGGAGTCAAATGGGGAGGATGTTGGAAGGATTTGATGGCGTGGAACCGGCTGATGCCGTTCCTTGAGGCGGCTTGAGCGGAATTTGCCTCCGACCCCTGGGGGGCAAGGCCAGGCGGCAGGTCGGGGTCGGAGTCAAATGGGAAGGATGCTGGACGATTCGATGGCGTGGAACCGGCTGATGGCGTTCCTTGTAGCGGCTTGAGTGGAATTTGACTCCGACCCTTGGGCCAAATTTGACACCCATCCCTCCCCTTCGCTATTTTCGCTCATAGTGCGCGCGGCATCGCAAGGGGTCGGCGTCAAATATGTAGAATTTGACTCCGACCCCTCTCCTTAACAAGGCTCATGAACGAGGTATTTATTGATGTTGAATGGAAAGAAAAAGAACAATCTGGCCAGGCTGATTTCTTCTTTGCTGATGACCCCGATTTACACGGCTAAAGCGGATATCAACAGCTCAGGGAATGGTTTCGTTTCTTTGCCGGGTTCGGTTGTCAGCCAGGTAAGAAACTTTCAAAACGCCCATCCTGATGAAAACATTGCCGTCATCCGCGCGCAATTCGACCCCCGGCCGGCCGAGAACGGGAATGTTGCAAACGATGATGTGGTGGCGTTCAGGAGTTTCGACATAAAAAGGGCGAAAGACGGCGGTTCCGGTGAGGCGCCCAGCGTCCTGCACGTGGATGCGGACGGAACCATCAGCGCACCCGCGGTTTATGAGGCCCTGGCAGGCAACGACCCTGTTTCAGGCAGCATCTTCATCGTGGCGGCCGACCCGAACTTGCCGGATGCCTGCGACGAGAGCACGGCAAATGGCGACCAGAATTATTTTGGCTGGGAAAACAGGACGGGAAGTTCCGTCTGGCCCCACAAGCAACTGGCTGGAAGGGCGCACTGTTATTCCTCGGGGGGAGATGCGCTTACCCTGATCGACGTGTTTCCCAATGGAGGCGGCTGTGGCGCCGTTTTTGAAAAACTGGATGAACTGGGCATTGGCGGCAAGAACAGGCTGGACATCTGCTCCGCGGCACAGGGGCAGAATGGAAAGAATCTGGAACAGACCGCGGACAGGTTGATTTCTGTCGATGGAAACAACCTGCCCAATGGCGCTTTTCGGCCGGCCACTGTTGAACTGGGGGATACCATACTGGTTTCCAAAACCGGCTTTTCCAAGCTGAAGGTAAAGCCGGGAACCGAGGTTTATGAAATATATACCGACGGTTCCATGAAAAAGACCCTCATAAGCGACAGCGGGGAGTTCAACGTAAAACCCGGGTTCAGATACGCCATTACCGGCGCGCCGGGCAATCAGGACATTGAGGGAGGAAGCATAAGATCCCAGATCAGAACCTATTATGTGGATTCCTCTCATCTGGACCTGGATGCTTCGGATACTGTCGAGTGTTCCGAGTCTCAGTCTGAAATCACCCACAATGGCAGTGTTTCCAGTGCCTACATGGGGGTTCTGGAAGCGGACATCTTTGATGCAAACGGTATTCTGGTGGCGTCCCTGGAAAGCGGGCCCAATACCAGCCGATTCGACTACAGCGTCAGCCTGGATTGTCCGGAAGACGCGGGTGGCGTGAATGAGTACAGGATTTATGCCGCGGAGAAATTTCCTGACAGTTCAAGAGATGACAAACGATTTGGCCTCGAGGGGAAACTCATAAGCGTGACCAAAGCGGATGTCGCGCCGGTGGATCATGCGCCTTATTTTACGTCTCAACCAACAAATCTTGGTGGAAATGAGGGAGATAGTGTCGATTTAGTTAGTGCAAGTGGTGCTAGTTGTGTGGATCCTGATGGTGATGCAATTACATATAGTTCAAGTCCAGCAAGTCCATTTACCTTGCCTCAAACAGAACCAGGTGTTGGTGGTGTAGATACAGCATATAGAATTATTTGTACTGCAAATGGAAAGAGTGCATATAGTAACACTGCATACATAAAAAGCTGTGATAGTAGTGAGAATTATGCAAGTTTAGATAATTCTTGTGTTCCAAAAGATTTTTGATTTTTATTACTTAAAAATAAATCTTCAGGGGTCGGAGTCAAATCAAATCTTAACTTCAGGGGTCGGAGTTAACTTCAGGGGTCGGAGTCAAATTGCCCCAAGCTGTTGATTTTAGGCAACATCGCCCTGATTTGACTCCGACCCCTAGAGGCGCAATATGAATAACAATCATATTATTTTCTTAAATTCTTCCAACCTAGAAGATATCAAAGATAAAATCAATGACGGATCGTTAGTTACTTCCAATCACGCAGACTTGATTATAGTTTGCGATAAGAATTCATTGTATTTCAAGGATCTGGTTTTTTTAAGTAAGCTGATGGTTGATTATTTAGACTCTGAAATAAGAATCGGTCTGTGGGGTTTGCCCTATTGCGTATTACAGTTTATTTTGGGCCCGCCGTTATATTCGCATTTCCACAAAAAACTTATCCAAGAAAACGATCTATTTGAAATTCCAGAATTAAATCTTAATACAATTCAATTGGTGGAATGCAGGGATTGCATAAAATTTAACGCTTGTTATGGATTGGGCGTTTTGGAAAACAACTTACACAGGTGGCACTTCAGGCTAAAAAATGAAGCTCGTTTTAATGGCTTGCCTCAAAAGCTTAGATTTAGAGATCCTGAATTACTCAGGGTTCACAATCACTTTAAAGTCCCCGATAGGGGATCCGTAAATCCCACGCCTTTAGGCGGCAGGGTTGGAATGGTAAGCTTGATGCCATGCAGAATTACAAGCCTGGTGGCCACACGATATGGGATTGCAAGTACCACC
>Ga0256832_1003558_pt1 | contig 10584 bp, 11 predicted proteins | sample 134614metaG_FD_190534 | JGI IMG/M metagenome (GOLD analysis project Ga0256832, IMG submission 190534) | Hydrothermal vent microbial communities from Lau Basin, Pacific Ocean - 134-614 | ecosystem: Environmental > Aquatic > Marine > Hydrothermal vents | place: Pacific Ocean: Lau Basin | collected...
TGGAAGGATATACAGGGTTTATGATGATGGTATGTTTCTGGACATAACTGGAAATATCGGATACGAGAGGATTAAGGGGGCAGGCAAAAGGGTATTCATATTCTACAGGGGGGAGCTGTACGAATTCAGAGGCAGAAAAATATCCCGCGTGCTGGACAGGGAGACATACGATGTATTTCACATTTCGGGACACGTTTATGCCATAACGGATGCCGGCATAGTGGATGTGGATACCAGGGAGGAATTGCCCCTCACAAACAAAAGCTGGCTGGACAGATTCACAAGGGCAGATTCGGACGGCAGAACTGCCGCCATATGTACGAGATTCGGAGTACTCCTCTACGATGGCTCGTGGAAGAGATTCGAACATTCGATGGGAAGGGTAAAGGATTGCGATATAAGCGGCAAATTCGTCACAGGCACATCGGAGGATGGTATATGGATACTGAATACGGACAGGGGCACATGGGATGCCCCATATCAGAGGATTAAGGGTCCCCGGGGTGTGGAGATGAGCGGGGATACTATATACATCATGGCTCCAAAAGCCATATTTATATCGACCATCCCTTGAAACAGGCTCTGTCGAGAATTCTGTGTAAAGTTTTAAGGCAATTATACTCCAAGTCTCCTTTTTTTGAAGAGGATATCAGGTCCGAACATCCATGAGTTTCCTGCCCCATTTCTTCAAAAACTTGAGAGTCCTGAAATCCTCCGCCTCTTTCGTGTTTCCATTTTGCAAACCAGTTGCAGGGGCTAATTTCCTATCAAATTACTGTATAATTTTCCCATGGCAGAAAACAAAACTAAAAACACCCCGATAAAAAGAGAAGAAATCATAGAGGTCCTTAAAACCATTTACGACCCGGAAATACCCCTCAACATCTATGATCTGGGATTGATTTATGGGATAGAGATTTCGGAGGATGGGAAGGTTCATATACTCATGACATTGACAGCACCCGGATGCCCCATAGCAGATAGCCTGATATACGAGATAAAAGATAGGCTGATGCAGCTTGAGGGGGTAAAGGATGTGGAAGTGGAACTGACATTCGACCCCCCATGGACGCTGGAAAGGATTACAGAAGAAGGAAAGGAGATATTGAGGACATTCGGTTTCAACATCCAGTGAAACTTTCCCTGCTTCGTGATTTTTCACGGAGATGCTGTCGCTGGCATGTTCCCAATCTGGCTTTTCGAGCCAGTTATCAGAGGGGTTTCTAACCCACGCAGAGGTACATGGAGCAAGAAAACACTATCCTGAATATCCAAAAATTACGAGCACTTTGGCTCTTTTATTGAAAGCGATGGAGACTGCGCGGATACAGGCTTGAGCAGTAATACCCGGTTTCCCTGGGAATTGCAGGACGCTTCCCATATATTGCCTCCGGGAAGCTTTACCTTTGCCAGCAGTTATAACCTTTACTCCGGACAGTTTGACCGCAATCATGGCCTTTCCATAATACTGATGAATTCGTGAAGGAGGATAACGAAATCACCGAATTCCGCTGAAACTCCTCGAAACCCTGCTATTGAATCGAATAAACTTAAACTACAGGATAAATAAAAGTGCAACTATTCCTGCAATAATTATAAACAATGTAAAAATGAGCAGTAGATAGACCTTCCACCTGCCAGGATTAGCCTCCACCTCCTCGAATTCGAACTCTGCTTCACCCTCCTCCTCTATGGGAATGAACTGGGTAATTTTCGTCCCGGATACCTCCTCCTCCTGTACGTATCCTCCCCTTACGGAAAGATTCCTGTCGGGAATTTCCATATTCTCCAGCTGTATGGTTTCATCTTTCACCAGTCCGGTATCCAGGATTGCCTGTATGAACTCATAAGCGGACTGAAATCTCTCGGATGGCATCTTATGGATTGCCTTCATAACTATCTCATCCACCTGGGGAGGGACTTCGGGATTTTTCGATGAAGGGGGTGGAGGAACCTCTGAGAAAATCTTCCTCTGCAGAACCCAGATGGTCTGGTCTTTCTCTTCCTTATCGTCCCTTACAGCTTTCTTTACTCTATCCTTTTCCTCATCGCTCAATGCAAAGGGGGTTTTTCCCGTAAGCATTTCATAAAGCAGAACACCAACGGAATAAATGTCGCTCCTGTGATCCACCTTATCCCTGAACTGTTCTGGAGCCATGTATTCGGGCGTTCCGGGTATGCTCCTGCGCCTCTTCTGTGCCTGCATAACCAGGTCTGCTATTCCGAAGTCAAGGAGATATACCCTTCCATCGGTGGAAAGCATTATGTTTCCGGGCTTAATATCCCTGTGCACTATTCCCTTCCTGTGGGCATAATCGAGAGCCTTGAGGATTTCCACCGTTATCTTAAGCGCCTCCTCAACGGGCAGTGGACCTCTCTCCTGTATGTATTCGTCCAGAGTGACACCATTGACATAGTACATCACTATATAGAATCGACCCTTGTGCTCCCCGAAGTCGTAAACCTTCACGATATTTGGATGGTCCAGCTCCTGTGCGACCATCTGTGCTTCCCTGTAGAACATGGTTCTGGCATCCTCGCTGTCGGCGAATATGTCCTTAAGCACCTTGAGAGCCACCTTCCTCCTGAGGGTAATCTGTTCCGCCTCGAAGACATCTGCCATACCACCTGAGGCTATCTTTTTCCTGATTCTATACTTCCTTCCAACCGTTTCCCCTATGCTTATGGGCAGAAGAGCCTTTTTCTTCTCCTGGTCCTTCTGCTGCTCTGGAGTGCTCCCCTTCTCTTCCATATTCAAATTACCTCCATAAGGGCTTTTATCCTGTCCAGAAGACCGGCATCGGATTTCAAAACTTCTACCACCACGGCAGTTATATTATCTTCCCCACCCCGGTCGTTTGCGAGTTCTATTATCAGATCCACAGCCTCCTTTGGGGAGTACTTCTTCAAAATATCCTTCAATTCCTCCTGAGAGAAGTACAGGTAGGCACCATCGCTCAGCAGCAGGAACCTGTCACCATCCACCACGTATCCCGTATAGAGTTTCGGTATTACCGTCTCCTTATATCCAAGGGCTTTTGTTAAAACGTGTTTGGAGGGATGGGTTTCTGCATCTTCCGGGTCCAGTGCTCCCCTTCTTACCAGCTCCATAGCCTGGGTATCGTCTTCAGTAATCTGCCTGAAGAATTTCCCATATCTCAGCAGATAAGCCCTGGTATCCCCCACGTGAACCACGTAATACCGTTTTCCATGGAGGAATAGAGCCGTGAATGTGGTCATGGCTCCGTAATACTCGTCGCTCGTACTTACCCGATATGTATTTCTGCTCGCTTCGAGAAAAGCCTTCCTGAGGAGAACTTTTGGGTCCTTGATTTTTTTATAATTCTCCTTCACCACCTCCACGAACGTCTGAGTGGCTTCGTAGCTCGCTTTGTCCCCGGACATTCTCCCCCCCAGGCCATCCGCAACCACAAATAGCCCTATGGAGGGGTCTATTGCGAAGAAATCCTCATTTTTCGGTCTAACCTTCCCTACGTGTGTATTTCCAAAAGCTCTCCCCTTCACAGGTTACCACCTGATTATATTATACTATGAAGCGAACCAGCCCTTCATTGCCTCCTCGAAGAGGGATGCATACCTGGCAAGCATGGCGGTAACGATGCCGAGCGTCGCCTTTTCCCTGGATACTATCAGGTGAAGGTAGAATTCGCCATCGCTTATGGGTTTCGTAAGCACTATGTGTTGCTCGCTCAGACCGATAAGTGTGGACAGTCCGGTGGACGATATTGCCTCCATGGCTCTCATCTGATACCGGGCAGCCTCCATGCTGTAAGCAGCAGACACCTGAATATCCACATCCTCCGCAGCCTTGGACTCCACCACTGTGAGCCCTTCTTTCCCCTCCACTATAGCACCACCCAGGAATCCAGGCACATCCTCCTTCAGATTATCGAGCAACTCCTTTAGTTTTTCCATTATTACACCTCCTTGGATAGCAGTTCAATTATTCGCTTAACGACCCTCGAATACTCCACTCTTGCAAGTGATATGGACACGTTCTCGAGGGTTAAGATAACTATGTAATTTTCTTCGAACACCACGTAAACCAGCGTGGATGGTTCCCTCTCGATAAAACCGAGAATCACCTTGCCCACATCCAGCAATCCCCTGACGAGAGATATGTACTCACCACTGCCAAACAATAGATTTCCCGAAGCATCGTATATCTCTATGGAGCTTATCCTGGAATCCTGCGCAAGTATATCCTCCAGAACCACCAGCACATCCTCTGGAAGGGATACCACTTCTTCCGACCCGAGTGCCTCCTCCGGATTTTCCTCCACAATTCCGCTAAAAATGGAGCCTGAAAACTCGAAATCTTCACCCAGAGCCTCCTCAGAAGCCTCTATGTTTCCCGCAGACTCCTCATCGATCTCTGCAAATATTTCGAGCATTAGATTGCTAAAGGGTGTGGAAATGGTTCTCTTCGGAGGCTTCACCCCCTTATCGACAGAAAATGTACCTCCCTCCAGAGAAAATATGGTTTTCAAAGCATCCAGTCCCTCCTCTTCACCGAAAACAGCATGTACGATTTCACCCCCCTCTATATAAATTCTACCCGGTCCCGCACTGGATGAAATCCTTATCATGGCATCCGAGCGCTCCATATGGAGGATGTTCAGCATATCCGTTATGCTGAGTTCCTTAACCACTCCCTTGAACCCACCCTTCTCAAGCTTCTTGAGAACCTGAAGCAGATAATCGATATCGAAAGGCTTCTCGATGTACTCCACAGCGCCCCTCTCTATAGCAAGTCTCTCCAGCTCCTCGGAACCTCTGGCAGTCATGACTATGACCTTCAAGTCTCTGTTTATCTTCCTGGCATCCTCTATGAGGTCCAGACCGGATAGTTCGTCCATCTTTATGTCGGTTATCAGTATATCTGCTGGTTCGGTGGAAAGAACCTCCAGAGCTTTCCTGGGGCTGGATTCCGTAATGACCTCGTAACCATGCCTCTTCAGATATCTGGAAAGTCCGTAGAGTATATCTTCCTCGTCATCCACTATAAGCACTCTTCTCATTTAACTTCCCTCCCTTTAAAATAAAGGGTGAATTCTGTACCGGTATCCGGAGCACTCTTAACCTCCACAATGCCCTCGTTATCCTTTACAAGTTTATGGACAACGTATAGACCCAGGCCTGTTCCTTTCTCCTTCGTGGTATAAAAGGGATAGAAAATTCTCTCCAGCTCCTCCTGTGGAATCCCCCTGCCCGAATCGGAGACCTTTATATAACCGTACTTGTGATTGGTATCCGCAAACACATCCGACATGCCCGACTCGATCCTAACCCTGCATCCAGGAATTCCCTCGCATGCATCCAGTGCATTGAGTATTAGATTTATGAGAATCTGCTGGAGGTCCTTGGGATCCACGAATAGCTCTACCTCTTCCAGGGATACATACTCGACAGGAACACCCCTTTTATCCGCCTGGGGTCTCATAATGTCTATAACTTCCCTTATGATTTCGGAGACCCTGATATAACGGGGTCTGGATGAGGAGGGTTTACTGTAGAAGAGCAACTTGGTTATAAGCTCGTTTACCCTGTCCACCTGTCTGGATATTTTCTGTGCCATCATCTTCCTGGGTCCACTCAAATCCTGAGCCAGGGTCTGGGCGAGCACCTTCACGCTCGTGAGGGGATTTCTTATCTCATGGGCAAGGGAAGCCGCCATTATACCGACAGAAGATAGTCTATCCACCATGGACATGAGTTCCTGCATCTTCTTCTCACCCGTAATATCTCTGAATAGAAGGATATAACCGTTGAAAGAGCGCCTGAATGGCTTCACATGAACCAGAAACACCCTCTCATCTACCGATATTTCCAGCGACTTTTCTATCCCCTCCCCATTACGTATCTTCTCAAGAGCAGATAAAACAATAGACGGGAGTGCCTTCTGAAATCTGGAAGCGTATTTATTCCGGTAAATGATGCTATCCGTATCCTCATCGAACAAAACCACACCATAGTCTATAGAATTGATGATTTCTTCTGCAAGACCTGCCTGCCTTTCGGGCTTCAATGATACGAAATACCCCTTCTCCACAGGAACCACTCTCATGTAAAAGACGCTGGTTCCCCCCTCCTTCGTTATAACCGGAACCCTTATACTGAGGGGCTGAAATGTCCTGTGGGCTCCATAGAGTAGTTTTTCCACTATGGTCCTGTACTTCTCCGGAAAAATCTCCAGAAAGTTCTCCACCCCATCCCGAAGATATCTGCTGGCTTTCCTGTTCTTATCCCGAATTTTAAAAGAGAGGTCCACCTCTATCAGTATATCGCTGCTAAGGTCTATGAGCCTTCCTATAGAAACGACGCTCATACCACCTTCGCCTTCCTGGTAAGGTCCTTCATGATAATCTTTATGAGACCGTCCAGGGTTTCAAATACTCCCTTTCCCTCCTTAGCCACAGCCTCAAAATACGGAACATTCCAGTAATTTAAATCACTCTGGAGCTCTTCCACTGTGAGGATTCTGGGCAAATCCCTCTTATTGTACTGGAGGACCAGAGAAAGGGTTTCGATGGGGGTATTGTAGGATTTCAAAACCTCAATCATCTCATGCATAATCTGCCTGTTCGCCTCCCTCCTGTCTATAGCAGAATCGGCAACGAATACAATGCCGTCAGCTCCCTTCAATACCTGCTTTCTCGATGTCCTGTAAAACTCCTGCCCTGGTACTGTATAGAGATGAAATTTAACCTTGAACCCTCCCGGTGCTGTTAATTCGACGGGGAGAAAATCGAAGTACATGGTTCTCTCCCCCTTGGTGTCCACCGTCACCATCTCCCCCCTGAACCTGGGACTAACCTTCTTGTAAATTACCTTCAGGTTCGTGGTCTTCCCGCTCAATGCAGGACCATAATAAACTATTTTCACATGAATTTCCCTCTTCCTGTGGTCTATCAGCATAATCTCCTCCCCGGCAAAAGGCTACTGCTCTTCATCGAGAAGGTCAGTGAATGATAGCCCCTCGAGAAATGTGGTATCGCCTCCGAAGAGCTCCTGCACATCGGATTCCTGACCAGCCTTCTCGATTTCCTCCATGTGCTTCTGTATTGCTCCAGCAGCCTTCCTTACTTCCACGAGCAGCAGTCCCAGAGAAGCGTCAGTGGTAATGGAAAGAGCAAGCAGATATTCGCTGGATATCCTGTAAAGAAGTAGCATCTTATCCTTACCCTTCACATAAACCTCGGACAGGGAACCCCCCTTCAATTCGGAAAGAACGGTATCACCCAGCCCCACGAGAGCAGCAGATATGGCACCGAAGTTCTCCTCGTTGATCTCTCCACCCAGTTCGGATGCCATAACGATACCTTCCATGTTCGCCACAGCAGCAGCCCTTATCTGGGGCACTTTCCTTATGAGGTCCTGCAAAATAAGTTCCACCTTTTCCATAATTCACCCCCTTAATTTAGAAAAATATCCCGACGATGGACCCCATATGGGCACCGGGATAAAGGTTTTCCGCAATTACTATCTCCTCCACTGACTCCACGAGGAGATATGGTCCTTTAATCGCTTCGAAAAGTATATTCTTTTCCCTTGCATATTCCTCTGCGGACAGAACCCTCCTCCTTATGAAGCTCTCAAACAGGAAGGCGCCGTTTATTTTATCCAGACGACCGAGAGCCCTTCCCCCCATCTTGTCCACAGCTTCGTGAATCTCTTCCACGCTCGATTCCATCAGCCAGATGGTATCCCCCTCGCTCAGAAAAGCATTCAATCTTATTCCCTTCTCCGATATGTTCATGGGCAGGACAGACCTGAATATTCCCGGCTTGCTCCTGTCTGCAACCGCAAACTGGTACATATTGAGAATCCTCGATGCCTTGACGGGATCCCTGATGTCATCCTCGCCATAACCCTTTCTGGAAAGGACATCCAGCAATACATAGAATGCAGGCTCATCATCGAGGGAGGTAATCATGTCCCCTCTTATTCCCGTAATCTTGAAGGGTCTGACAGGATGGAAACCATGAGCCTGGTCGATATGAAGTCTAACATCCACCTGAAGTCGAACGAGAAATGCATGGTCCGTATAACTCTTACCATTGAAAACGAATGTCTGATATTCGAGCCTGTCGGGCTCTCCAATAACACCCCCCACGATTCCATGGAAGTTGTCGGAGAATTCCACCAGCGCATTGAATGTACTTTCCCCCGCAAGGGGTATGGAATTTGGGGCAAACACCATCAGGTAATTATACTCTTTGACAGAGGGTTTTTCCATAAGCTCCTTCACCGTCTCCTGAAGAGCTTTTCTGGAGCCAAGAGAAAAACCCTTTGCTATGCCCACATCTGCAACGAATTTGTCCGAAAACACACCGACAGCAACCCCGTGCTCGGAGCCGCCGCTGTAATCAGAAACGAAATCATTTATCAGTATGATGACAGGAGTATCGCCCAGAACACTGCTTATACCCTCGTAAACCTTTTTATAGTCATAATCCGGAGAAACAACTGCCACAGCAAGGGAATATCCAGGCTCCTGAAAGAGTCGAACGGCAGCCCGTGCAGCATCGACACCCGCGGCAAAGTTCTTTTCACTTGTGGAAAAACCCGTTGCGAAGTATCGGAACACTCCATCCATCAGCTGAGTTTTCGAAAACTCTATCCTCTCATTAAACTTTTCCATAACGGCTTCACAATTATAAAGGATTCTAAGAGAATGAGTGTGAAAAAAATCTTCTATGTTGGTGGTGTGGTGAGGGACAGATTGATGGGAAAGAAAACGGAAGATATCGATATGGTATTTATTCCCGGCGAAAACCTGGAAAACAGTATAAAGGAAGTGATAACTTATTTCGAAAAGAGGGGATACAGCCTGGTATTTCGAACCCGATTCAACACATTGAAATTCAAAAAAGGCGAAGAAATCATCGATGTGGCAATGGCAAGAAGGGAAAAGTATCGCTACCCGGCGGCTCTTCCGGAGGTGGAGCCTGCAAGAAGCATAGAGGAGGACCTCTCCAGAAGGGATTTTACCATAAATGCAATGGCGATGGATGAAGAGGGGCATATAATAGACCCCTTCGGTGGAAGGGAGCATATAAAAAAGAGAATTCTCATTCCCATATCCAGTTTCATCGATGACCCCACGAGAATCTTCAGGGGAATAAGGTACGCAAGGAGGTTCCACTTCAGGTACTCCCATCGGTTTATGGAGCAGATGGCACGGGGGAAGAGATACATTCCCCACCTTTCCTTCGCCCGGATAAAGAACGAACTGGGAAGAATCACTCTGGAGGAGCAGCGCATGTGGATGTGGTTCGATATCATCAGGTGGAAACTCCTGGGGGAGGGGGAAATACCGCCCCTCATCTGGAAGATGGAAAAGCATATCCCGTATGAAAAGGAATACTGGATAGTATTCTATACAGCTCTGAATCTGAAATTCCACAGGAAGGATGGGATAACCAGACGGGAGAGGGCATTCATGGAGGCGTTGAATCTGGAGAGGGTAAAAGACAGAATGAAACTACACAGGTTCCTCTACAACAGGGACATATACATTGCCCTCCTTCTCTATATAAGAACCGGGGACGGATTCTTCCTGAAGTACTTCGAGAGGAGGAATTCGTGTAGAAAATCCATCGACAGGAACCTGAGGGGAGAGGAATTCCACAGAGAGTGGCTCAGATGCATAGAAGAAGATTAATCCCTGCCACACTTCTCCAGTGCATGCAGCCTCCTCAACCCCCTGACGAAACTATGGGCATAGGGCGAAATTTTTTCTGAAGCCCGGAATTCCATCAGAGAAGCCTCCTTCAGATGTCCATCATCATCCAGGAGAATATAACCCGAACTCACTATCCGGGGGAGGGCGGAAATCCCTTCAGGAACAATGGAAATATCGTTCAGGGCAGCAAAAAGACTGTCCATAAACACCTTCAGGTCATCTGCGGGCTGGTAGTCCCCCTCGAAAATCCTGAACAGCATAAGGTGGAGTCCCCTGTCGTACAGTCTCACAGCCACAATATCCACGGGAGCATCAGAGAGGAAAAGGGGCTCGTACCCCATGGAGATGAATCTTTCCAGAAGCCATTTTTCCGGAGAAGATGGAGAGCGCACCGAAAAACCCATTCTTCTGAGCAATCTCACGATCCAGTCCATTCGAGAATTTTACTGAAATCGAATTCCTCATGGCAAGAGTGAAACAGGCAGGAGTTCGAAAACAGCACCGGTCTCTTCCGTCGAATAAACCCATTATAATTTCTCCCATGCCAAGCAAATCCGACAGGGAAAAGCCTCCTCGCGAACTGCTGGAAATTCTTGCGTGTCCGGTATGTAAAGGCTCCCTCGAATACGACGAAGAGGAAAACAAACTGATATGCCATAAGTGCCGCCTGAAATTTCCCATCAGGGAAGGAATCCCCATAATGCTGGAAGAAGAGGCAGAGAAGTTCTGAATCCATGATATTCCTCCTCATCAGCCAGGGCATAAACGTCGTAAGCAATTCGGAGAAGGAGATAAGGATAATATACGAAAACATCCTGAATGCACCCGCATCCTACCCGGTGGCAATTCCACCCGATGCAGATGTCGATGTGAAA
>Ga0256832_1003559_pt1 | contig 10580 bp, 21 predicted proteins | sample 134614metaG_FD_190534 | JGI IMG/M metagenome (GOLD analysis project Ga0256832, IMG submission 190534) | Hydrothermal vent microbial communities from Lau Basin, Pacific Ocean - 134-614 | ecosystem: Environmental > Aquatic > Marine > Hydrothermal vents | place: Pacific Ocean: Lau Basin | collected...
GTTTATGTTTATAATGATTTTAACGACTTTGTTTATTTACAAAAAAATAAAGCATCAAAAACATTACCAAAAACGGAAATTTATGGCAAAAGATATCAAAATCCAGAGTTTAAATTTGAACGTCGAGATCTTAAAAATTATTTAGAGCTTTATAGTAAAAATTCTTTTGATAAACTTTCGCCCGAAACGAAGAAATTATTTTATTCTTATTCACTAGATCATCCGGGTGATATTCGTAAACTTGAAACGATTATTCATAATGCTAAAACAAATGATAATCCTCTAGTTTACAAACTCATACGAATTATGCAAAGAGAAGGATTTTCTGATATTAAATCCTTCTTAGAATATCTTGACAGAAAATGGAAAAAAATTCGCAAAGAAGAATAATTATTCTTCATTAAATGCTTTTTTAACTAACTCAACACCTTTATCAATTTTATCTCGTAATTCTTGAGCTTTAGCTTTTCCTTCAGGAGTTTGTGCTTTATCAAGTTTTGAACTATGCTTAGCTTTTTCAGCCTTTTCTAAATAATGAGATAAAAATGCATTGATAAATTCATCGGCATTATGATAATCTTTAAGATTGAACTTGCCATAAAGATCATTTAGCTCAAAACTTTTAGCAAGGCCTTTAATTGTATGAACAATATCAGAAACCTGAATATTATCTGGATTAAGTCCGGGGTATCTCTTTAGCTCCGGATCAACTTTAAGTCCTTTAAGAGACCCATAAACATTTTTATAAATAAATTTTAGAATGTCAAGTCCAAAATTACGTATATCTTTTGTTACTTCGATAACCTTATCTGGTTTTCTGCCACGTTGAAAATTTATTGGCTCACCATTTTTCATTTTCATCAAAACAGCCGATTGCAAACTCATATTCATAATTTCGCCAAGTGTTGAATACAAGTTACCCATAATTAAACCTTTAACCCCGCGCATTGGAGTCTTGCGCCAACGATCCCAATCGCTTAGGCGCTCAGTGGTCCAGAGTAAATCAACTTGAACATAAGCATCATCACCAATTTTGAAAATTGGATGACCATTATTTGGTTTTCCGCGATCATAATAATACGGTGGTTTATTGGTTGAAAGAAATTCATCAATTAATGCGTTATAGTGTTTAGCGAGTTGAAATGATGACATTCCTTCTTTGTGTGGTGCGATCATTTGCATATCGACATCACCGTATTCAGTATCCGGATCGTCAACATTGTAATACGCTGAGCTACCTAAAGGATGACCCATTTTAACTGGATCTTCGCCTTTGGAGCGGAGGTAATCATTGAAATCGTCAACAAAACGTTTCACAATTTTCAGAGTTGATTTAATAACAGACGGAGTTAAACGTGTGCGTTGGGTTATAACATCTTCCCAACCACCCTCATTGAGAGATTCACCGATAAATGGATATCTTAGCTTCTGAAGAGAATAGAATTTGCCATCGTCTAATCTAACTAACCCTTTTTTTATCTGTACGATTTTGTGTTGATGGCCGGTATCTTTAACTTCAACCCAATCGCCAACGCCTAAATATTGCGACGAACCAAATACTTTGATTCCTTTAGGTGTAATTTTAACTAAGTCACCTTTTACGAAACCAACGGTTTCGATTATAAATTCGTCTGATCTCATTTAAATATATCTCAAATGTATTTTTATATTTATCAACAAACCTCTCGTATTCGACAAATCGAGGTTTTCTTTTTGGTGAAGATTTTAATTTTTCCCAAAATTTTTGTTTTGAATTATTAAAACGGAATATCCTTATCATCTGGACCAGAACCTTCGCGTAACCATTTTTTTAATAATTCGGCATTAATTTCTTGTTCTGAGTTAATTACCAAATAACCATTGTCTTTAAGAAATTGTTTTGCTTTCATTATTTCTATATTTTTGATTTCTTCAGCACGCAATCGTTCCAGACGATCTTTCCAGGTTTCGTATGAGTGATGGTCGAATTTAAAATTGTCATCTACAAAAGTAAGATATTCAATTAAATCATTTAACTCAAATTCGAGATCATTTAGACGATCAATAATTTTCTTTTCCATATTAAAATCCTATTATTAATTGATATGTAATTAGAAGTGTTGATAGATGTATAGCTTGATCAAAACCAATTATCACAAAAAACCAATGTCTTTGATTTTTCTTCCAAAGATAGCTTGTTGCTTTCGACGTAAAATAATCTGTTATAAAATGAGCGATACCGTTTAGAATTGCAAAAAATAATCCAAACCAAAAGAATGGAATGGTGTAAATGATTACGTGTGTTAATAACCATTTTACTGATGTACTTTTATTTATTGCCATCTTATTTGATTGCAAAATAAAATCAGCAATAAAATGAAGCCAGATTAACATCAAAATATTTTCTATCATACACAAATTTTAATCTATAAAAAAATAAATAGCAATTTTTTTGGTATAAATAATATTATGCTTTTAGATAAACTTACATCACCAGTTAAATTTTACATTTATTTAGGTCTTGGTATTCTTTTGTTAGCTGCGATTGGCAGCGCAATTTGGTATTACAATTGGTCGCAATCTGAAATTAAAACACTTCGTGAAAATAATGCCAAACTCTTAATGGCCGTTCAGGAAAACGAAAAAACAATCAAATCTTTAAGAGATAGTGCATCACGAATGCAAAGTGTACTAACCGAAACCAACAAAAAATTTCAAAAAACAAGAGAAGAAAATAATAGATTAAAAGAAATTTTAAGTAGACATGATATTGGATACTTAGCATCTCGTAAACCAAAATTAGTTGAAAAGATTATAAACAAAGGAACTGATGATGCTGGTCGTTGTTTTGAGATTTTAAGTGGTTCGCCATTATCACAATCCGAATTAAATGCAACAAAACCAAGCCAGATTAACAAAATTTGTTCTAATATTGCAAATCCAAATTACAAGAAGAAACAATGAAAATTTTATTATTATTACCATTATTATTTTTGGTGGGATGCGGTTCAAAGCCAATACAGATTTCAACAAAACCTGTTGAACCAATTCCATTGGTAATTCCATCGGTTGATCAATACAAACATCGAAAGATCAAGTGGATTATTGTTACTCCAGAAAATGCTAAGAAAGTTTTCGAAGATCTTCAGAAGAAAGGACAACCTGTAGTGTTATTTGCATTAACAAGCAAAGGTTACGAAAATCTTAGCTTAAATACCAGTGATCAAATTAAAATTACCTCTCAATTAAGGGCAGTTATCGAAGCCTATAAAAAATATTATCTTCTAAAGACAAAAGAAAACAATAATAAAAATCTCTCAAAAAAATAATTCATTTTGGTAAATACTTGTGTTAGATACCTGACAGGAGTTCAAAATGAGTAATAAAGAAAAGTGGCTCAATGTAGCTGAACTTTTTGATGCATTCCGATTAGTACCACGACTTGTCCTTGCTGCAATTCTTTTATTTGCCGGATGGTATATTTTTGATATAACCCAATGGTATATGAATTTACCGGCTGAAGAAAGAACTGGTATGGTTAGCGGATTTGTTGGAATAAGTGTACCAGCTGTATTTGGTTTAGCCGGAAAAGTTGCTGATTGGTACCTTAAAACTGGCCGAAAGTGGACAGATTAAGAAATTTCGCTATTTAAATATTTCATCAATGATTTTTTGTACATGTTAAGAACAATCGATTCGGGGTTGTTAATTGCTCGATGAATTAATCCTTTATATTTTTTATCAATGTTTATATTGTGAGAATTTTCTAGGCCCCAGGCACGTATTTTAGGAGCAAACTGTTTTACAAGTCTATCTTTAACTATAGATAAAACTTTGTCAGTTGAATTTATCATATCTTTTTGTAGAATTTTATGAATTTCATAATCTATAGATTCGAAAATTAAATAATGGTTAAAAATTTCTTTTGATTGCATCTATATATTCCTTTTGAAATTATTTATCACACGAAATCTTTCTCCATATTTCTAATTTAATTGCTACTTCCCACGCTTCCCTAAATGTTCCAGTATTAGCAACAAAAACCTCACCATAAATTTTATATTGGGTGTTATTTTCAAAAGTGTAATCTTTAGAATAATCCCATGGCCACCAAGCACCGCCCGTATGGTCGCTTCTGTAATAAATCATAAAAATATTTAGCCAAAAAATAAGGGTCGAACTTACGACCCTTATGTTTATCCTTCTTATAGTATTTCGTTCTATCTCGATGTGTTGCTGGTTTGTTATATTGATTGATAACCCTTGCAACTGGATTTTTATGTCGTTTCTTCATGATAAGATCCTTGTTTAAGAGTGAGAATTATTTTAACCTGTTCAAATGATTTTTTGTTTTTTGGTTTACCAAATGAATCGTGCGCAACTAAATCATAACATTTATAACAAAATATACCATTCAACCCATGATAATTCATTAGAGTCCAAAAGTTATTTTTAACAGTCCTTGAACATACCACACATTTTTTCAAATCTTTCTCCAAAATCTAATATACCTATTAGCACCTTGACTGTCAACTATAAAATTACCAATTTTGATATTTCCTTCATCGTCTTTATATGGTAAATCACGAATAATAAATACACCTTTCAATGGCATGTTTTCAATAGATGACAATGGTCCAGGAACTACACTATTTGGGTTGTCAGGATCAATTGCATAAATTTCCCATGCTTCAAATGATGGAAGATCCAGTCCGTGTTGTTGAAACAATTTTTTAATTTTTTGTAAAGTAACTTCACCAATTGGTTTACGTTCCAAATCACTCCAATAGGATGGCTTTTCAATTAGTTTAATTCCGTTATCAATTAAGATATTGTAACCTTCAGAACCAAATGCTTGTGCTATACTAGTTTTTTTGGCGTTTTGAATTTGAGGTTTTGGACCACCTTTAAGGCTAAAATCACCTTTAACAATATTATCATCTTCGTTTATGAACTCTTTTGAACGCATCACATATTCCTTTATGTGTATTTATCAATATCATCGTCATCATATTCTTCTTCATAATAATATCGAGGATCTGATTTATAATCTGGGTATTTAATGCGAGAAATTAGATGCTTACCATCGTTATAATATTCAACTTCGGGTTCAATTGGCTTCATTGATTCAGGAACAAATTTTGTCATTATTTTCTCCTGGCAATGCTTATATATATCTAATTGTCCTCGTGTTTAATTATTTCAAATGATCTGGCAATAGCGCACGAAAAATTTACTTCGTGCTCAGTACCTCGATGAAAACATTGGTTTGCTTGTGCAATTTCGCATTCATTTTTATACGGACATTCTGTGTGAGCCAGGATTAACCCATTTATCAATTCACTCATTATTGTTTCCTCAAATTTTCAAAAAACTGAAGTCTTTTAATTAGTAAAGGATTTGCAAATTGCATAACCGGTTTTTCATTTGAATTTTTTGCCGAAGAATAAAATTTGTAATAAAAACCTCCAAAGAAAAATAATAGAATACTGACAAGTAGACAAATTAGTAAACATACTATCAGAAAAAAAGTTTTCTCCCAAGTTGGCAGTTTAGTCTTTAAAACAAAATCCAAAAGATTTTTATTAAGAAGTAGTATTCGTGACCATGATTCGAGAACGAAATACCAAAACGGCACAAATTTCAAATCATTATAAATTATGTTCTTAAATATTTTCATGGTTATTCAATATATCAATGACGTCAATCAACTGCCTCGCAGCATCAAAGTCACCAATTTCAGTTATAACTGAAAGACAAAGTTGGCTAATTCACTATTGATCTTAACCCTTAGCTCATGTGCAACATCAACCGCTTCAATTCCTCCATACTTCAGTAACTGCATACATTCTTTCATTTGCCCCACGCTGAGGTCTTTGCGAGCCGTAACGACGAGGAAATCCACTTCACCATCGATTAACGCTTCAACATCTTCCTTTGCTACAGCAAGAGGCGAATGTGCAGCATTTGATGTCCTTTGATTACTGCGATTTTGTCGACTGAGCGATTTGCGTCGAGAAGTTTCAAACGAATTTTCATTGTATTTTCCTTTCGTTGTAAGAATAATTTGCAATTAAAATGCCGTTACAATCGACCATGTAGATGCAGCCGGCAGTTGAACATTCATGCTTTCAAGGATTTCGAATTTCAAATTGAATGCTTCCCAAGCCGTTTCTTCGTTAGGTGCTTGAATCGTGATAGTTACTGCGTCGGTTGAGTCTGGTTGAAAAACGTAAGTATTCATTATGATTCCTCTCGCTTTTTGCAATTCTGATAGTAACCAGCAGCGCGATGACGATCAATCTGCATACTGTTGGCAATTGCGCTGATAATATCCTGGCGATTGTTAGTGGTCTTACGCATCTCGCGATAAATCAGCAAGGCGTGAGCAATCTTGGTACCGGGTCGAGGCTCTTTCATTTTCTTACTCTCCTGTTTCTTCGGGGTAGATTTAGTTTGAAACATTACTGTAGCTTTATTGTTTGAAACCTTGCCTGCGCATCCAACATATTGAAGCGGATTTTCACGACCACATTTCGAATGAAAATACCGACTACCTTGTTGAATTTTCTTATGGCGATGCGGACCAAGCGGAATTAGTTTTTTACAAGTTGGACATTCATAAACAAACTTGGTTTTATGATTAGCCACTTTACTTGTATCCATGTCATGGCATCGAGTTGGCTCATAACCAAGTTTCCGCATAATTTCCTTCCAATAGTAACCATGCGGTGAATGAAACTTGCCTTTACGCTCGTAACCATAGATATGAGCTTTAGCAAGATGAGCAACTTCATGAGGGATTGTATCTTCCATATACCTATCCCAATTATCAACCAGGAGTCCTTCGTTGAAATTAACAACCCAAGACGAAGAATCGGCAATTCCGGCGGCTCGACCTTTCAGGCTAAATTGAACCTTGGGCACTGCCATGTCAACATTATACAGTTCGTTGATTTGAGCTACAAGTTCTTTAACCTTAATAATAACCTGGCCTTTTTGCTCTGCACTCAACATGTTGAACTCCGTTGGTTAATTGTTAAGTATAAGTATAATGGATGCTGCAAAAAGAACAACCTTTTTACAAATGAAGAATTCCTTAGAAATCAATAACTTACAATTTTTTTGAAATTCTAGTAAAATCAATAACTTAACGGTCTAATAAAATCAATGACTTACATATCCTCTTGAATTATGTCTAAATAGCGTTCAATTGACGGGTACAGTTTAATCATTGTTGCTAATTTGTCGCCATATATAATGATTTCATCTTCTTTAAAATTTACATAAAAAGGGGATTGAATTTTTAATAACTTCTGAAGTGTTCTTCCAGTTTGACGTAATTCACAAGGAAAATGATGTGGGGTTATAACTTTCGAAAATGCCAAGTGACCTTTTCTCGTTAAACGCAATCCTTTTGGCCACCACCATAACTTGTATGCTATTTCAGGATCTAATTCTAAATTTTTTAATTCTTTAAGAACTTCATTGGTAATTTCTTTTTTATTCATTTTTGGGATAGACCGTTTCGACTGCTTCTAATCTTACAACGGTGAAATCATTAGTCTTAAATTGCTTATTTAATTTTTTAGCAAGATTGATAGCATGTCCTTTATTTGAAAAAGAAACTTTCTTATATTTTGGCCCTGGATATTGAACCAGCATATTTTGCGTTTTTAAATTAATAGGGCGACCTTGGTAATAAACAGCCCAAATCCCGTCGCTTGCAATAATTTGATCAGTTTTATAAGTATCTTTATTTGTAATTTCGTTAAGAATGATTGGTTTTGGTCTTGCCACTTTTATTCCTTCTATATAATTATAGTAATATTTATCTTACCAATCGTTTCCTTTGATTATAATCTCATTGATGTTATTATTTTTCGAATGCAATTCTTCAAGTACCAATAAAAGTTTTGTTATGTCAGCATGTAAATCTTTTGCTTCTTGTAAGCTCATCGTTAGATTTTTTGCTTGTCTTGATTCAAGCATTTTAATTTTATCGATAAATTTATTGATATGAATCATTTTTGAAAAATATTATCAAATTCGTTAATTGACGGTTTCTTTTTGTACGGACCTTTGTATTTGTTTCGCTCAAGAGTAATTAACTTTGGACAGAATTCAATAACTTCTGTACCGTTATAGGATATTTTGTAGTATCCCGCAGCAAACCACGATTTGCTTTTTAGTGATTTGGTATATAAAGGGAGATTATATTTCATATTCCACACCGCATTAAATGCAATACTATCGGTAGGAAACCCGTGAACATTGTTTGACATAACATCATGTGAATTTTTAATCTTCGTAAATTCTATTAAACCTAATTTTTTTAATTCATCAAGAGAATTTAATTTTTTTGGTTCGCTTCCATAGATTTTTATTTCAACTTTGTTATCGGTATCAATTTTTAATTGACCAATTTTGATATTATTTTTTTGTAATATCCAATATTGATCTTCAATTACTGGTTTTGCTTTGATCATTCATTACTCCAACAATGTATCCTTGATATGGTTTTGACAACCATTTGATAATCTCATCGCTATTTTTTTCGGCGAGATTAAATAAATCATGTTGACCGCAGAATTTCATAAAATGAAATGCAATATCTTTAGTCGATAATGATTTTAATTTATTCAAAAGTAAAACATCAATTATACCTTTATCGACTTGATCTTTAACATATTGCGGTTGTTTTGACAAATCAATTAAAGTACAATTTCTTTCGTAATCATCTAAAACACGATGTTCTTCATCATTATGATCAATCCATCGCTGAAGCATTAAATTATTCCAATTGAACCCTTTTTTGTCCATATCTGCAAATGCTTCGAGCAATCCAGTTTTATTTTTTGAACCTTTTTTACGAACACCCGGAAAGGCACTAAACACATTATCTGATCGATCCCCGCGCATACATTTTTCAAATAAAATCCATTTCGGATCGCCAATTTTTTTATGTTCGTGTGTTTTTTTATCGATAACCGGATTCATATTATCATCAAAGTTTCCTTCTAATGTTATGAGCTCTTTAGTAATTCCGTTATACATATGAACATTATCCGAAATTAACTGATAAAAGTCTGTGTCGCTACTTAAAATAATATGATGATCATCGGGATGTAAATTAATCCAACGCGAAATAATATCGTCGGCTTCTGCTATATCAACCTGAATTACACTACAATTAGTTTTTTTATCAAAATATTCAATAAAATCATCAAATACCTCAAAGAATAATTCGTCTTCTTCAATTTCAGATTCTGTTCTCTTTTGTCGTTCGTCAGCACGTTGTTTTTTGTATGGAGGATAAAACTCTTTACGCCAATTTTTATGGCCATCGAGTGCAAATACCACATGATCAACGCCTTCGAGTTTTGCAATTTTATTTGTTGCTGCAATCATGATATGCATTGCTAAACCAACTCGGTCTGTGAGCGTTGCAGACCTTGGCGCAATATGTCTTGCACGAAAAAAAAGATTCATTGAATCAACAAGTATATATTTCATAATATTTCATTATCTATAATATATTTTAATAAATGTTTTGCCCACGCTGCGTGAGCTTCGGGACCATAATGGTAATTCGAAACAATTACATGATCATATCCTTGTGCTTGAAGCCATCCATCAAAAGTTTCTTCAGGCAAATAAGGATTTATGTATGACTTTCCAAAATCATATCTTTCTTCTTTAGGAATATCAATAAACGAATTATTTCCGTTGAAAAAAATATGAGTAAACCCCAGTTCATTTAAATATTCGTGAAAGTCAATAATTTTTCTAAATGCTTCTTTTGTTTTTTCTTTCCAATCTATTTCTGAGATCCATTCTTTATATTTTAATTTATAACCTTCTGGAACATCGTCGATTCCGCTTGCATTTACTTGATAGTATGTTCCATCGATTAACCATTCTTCTCTTTCCCAAGTCGACCATTGAATAATCATTAATACATCTGATGGTTTAACAGTATTGGAAATTTCATTAATCCATTCTTTAGTAGTTCTTATAATTCTATCATTGCTACTTGCACTTTCAGCCCTTGTCATAAATGTCATTTTCAAAAGATGCGAAAGAGATACACCCCACGACACTTTAAGATTATCTGGATGGGGTTGTCTTTTTAAGTAGGCATATAGAGGATCATCTTCTGCAAATGCATAGGTATTAACCGCTTCAGCTGCGGCGGTATGACTATCACCATTAACAAATAAAATCATTCTTTAATTATTCACTATTCAGACAATTTTTCTAATTTAACAGTCATTCGTATTCTCTCTTTCCGTTTCCAATGTCTCGAGATTTAACAGGATGAAGATCAGCCGCTGACTGTTCATACGTTTCGAGAACGATATTCCTACAAACATCTGTAAACCATTGATCAACTAGATCAGCATCTGTTTTCCCTTGATATCCAAATCTTATTAAATTTGCAATGAATTTATCGTTCCAATCTAATTCTATAGAACCATTTGATAAATTATTAAAGTCAACATCTAAATTTACAATTGCAACCCATGGTTCTCCATTTTCAGTTGCTTCTTTTTTTTCTTTTTCAAGCAAAGCCAAGTGTTTTTCGATATCTTTTTTTG
>Ga0256832_1003560_pt1 | contig 10578 bp, 6 predicted proteins | sample 134614metaG_FD_190534 | JGI IMG/M metagenome (GOLD analysis project Ga0256832, IMG submission 190534) | Hydrothermal vent microbial communities from Lau Basin, Pacific Ocean - 134-614 | ecosystem: Environmental > Aquatic > Marine > Hydrothermal vents | place: Pacific Ocean: Lau Basin | collected...
AAAAAAACTTTGCAGGCCGGTTCAAGCCCAGCGGAACCGGCTGCGGCGCGGTCGCAGTGGCTGAAAATTCATGGGCGACGAGTATGAGCGCGACTGAGCTGAGTTCAAGAAGATGCCGAGCGGAAACCCGTTATCGCGCCGACTGCCCGGGCGGGCGCGCGCGAACCAGCAGCCACATCACCCACTGTGTCAGCGCCATCGTCAACAGTACCGCCGCGGCGAAGGCATAGACCCCTTCGTGTACCTCGGCGTCGGCGAGGCCGCCGAGCTTGATGCTGACGATCATCAGCGCGACGACGAAGACATCGAGCATCGACCACTTGCCGACCACCACCAGCCAGTGCAGTGGTCGATGCGCGCCCGTGGCATCGATGTCGACGCGGTTGGTCATGTAGGCCAGCAATGCGAACTTCAGCACCGGCAGCAGGATGCTGAACAGGGCAATGATCGCGAACAGTCCCCATTCCCCTTCCTCGCGCAGCTGGGCCAGCCCGGACGCCAGCGAGACGGTGTTACGGAACACCCACAGCTTCTCGACCGTCAGCAAGGGCCAGAAGATACCGAGCAGCAGCAGACAGCAGCCGATCACCAGGCCGATGTCGATGAACAGCGTCTGCAAAGGAAAACAATCCTTCAGGCGCCGGGGCTTGTGCTGGTTCATCCTTCTTCTCCGGGTTGGTGGTGCGCCAAGGTGATCGCCGGACCGCTCTCGTGGGCGAACGCACGCGCAACGCACAGATCCCCGACCGCTGCGAGTTCGCCGTCGAGGTAGAGCAGCGGGGTCCAGACGCGACGCCATGGGGGCACGCCGCGCCACTGGAAGATCTCTTTCAGACTGAGGCGATGCTCACGCCCGGCGGGTACCAGGGTCTCGCCGCCCCGACGGTAGCGCACCTCGCGTCGCGCCCGTCGCCAACATGCCGGGTCGATACCGGGTCCATTGGCGGTCACGATGTCCAGCAAGGCGCCATCGGGCAATGCCAGCGGGGCTTCGTCACACCAGGGGATCGCCCTCTTCGGCGGCGCGCCTGGAGCGCGCGTCGGCAGCAGGTGGATCCGGTCTCGGTAGCGACGCAACTCGTGGCCGGCATCGAGACGCGCTGCCGGCTGGCGGTCGGCGCGGGCGTCGAGCAGCATTGCGAGCGCGGCACGCAGGCGGCGCTCGGGGGGCATCGGCGCGCCCCGACGGCGCAGCCAGTCGCGCAGCAACGCTTGACGTTCGGGCTCATCGAGCTCGCGCAGCGCGCGGCACGCAAGCGTTTCTCCGCTCCCTGCGTGGGCCGGTTGGCGCGCGAGCAGGCCCTCGAGCGCCTGTTGCTGTTGCGCGCACAGCCGCGCGCTACGCGACAAGGTGGTGGCGGCGCCGGGCCAGCGCTCCTCAAGGAGCGGCATCACGCGCTGACGCAAGTAGTTACGGTCCAGCGACAGATCGGCATTGGTCGGGTCTTGGTTCCACTCGACGCCACGCGCCTCGGCCCACGCGCGCAAGTGCTCGCGGCGCAACCCAAGCAATGGACGCGCGAGCCAGCCGGGTCCTAGGCGGCGCAGTTCCGGCATCGCCGCAAGCCCCCTCGGCCCGGCGCCTCGCAACAGTTGCAGCAGCAGGGTCTCGGCCTGATCATCGGCATGCTGCGCGGTCAGCAGCAGGTCCCCGGGACGCATGCGCGCGCGCAACGCGGCATAGCGGACATCGCGCGCGGCGGCCTCGACGCCACGCCCGCGCGGCTTGACCTCGACATCAATTCGTTCAAAAGGCACGCCGAGCCGCCGCGCGCGCGCGGCACAGAAGGCGGCAACGGCATCGGCTTGCGCATGCAGGCCATGGTGAACGTGCAGCGCAAACAACGGCGCTTCCGGCGTCAGTTCGCGCAGGGCATGGAGTAATACGCTGGAATCGAGCCCGCCGCTGTAGGCGATCAGCAAACGTTTGCGCGCGGGCAATGCGGCAAGCCGCGCGGCAAGGAAGGCAGGCAGCTCCATGCGCCCGGCGCGCGCGGGGTCAGGCCCCTGGCTCTTCGAACTCACCGTAGCTCATCAGCCGTTTGTAGCGGTTCTCGAGCAGGCTTTCGAGGGATTGGCCGGAGAGGCGTTCGAGGTTGTTTTCCAACGCTTGGCGCAGGTTTTTCATCGTGCCCTTGGGATCACGGTGGGCGCCTCCGAGCGGTTCGGGCACGATCTCGTCGATCAGGCCGAGCTCGGCGAGGCGGTCGGAGGTGATCGCCATCGCTTCGGCCGCCGCGGCGGCCTTGTCCGGGCTTTTCCAGAGGATCGCCGCGCAGCCTTCCGGCGAGATCACCGAGTAGGTGGAGTAGCGTAACATCATGATGTGATCGCCCACGCCGATCGCCAGGGCCCCGCCGGAACCGCCTTCGCCGATCACGGTGCAGATGATCGGCGTGCGCAGGCCGCTCATTTCGAACAGGTTGCGCGCGATGGCCTCGCTCTGACCCCGTTCTTCGGCGCCGACGCCGGGATAGGCGCCGGGGGTGTCGATGAAGGTCAGGATCGGCAGGCCGAAGCGCTCGGCCAGCTTCATCAGGCGCAACGCCTTGCGATAGCCTTCGGGACGCGGCATGCCGAAGTTGCGTTTGATCTTTTCATTGGTGTCGCGCCCTTTCTGATGACCTATGACCATCAGCGGGCGCCCGCCGAGACGGCCGATGCCGCCGATGATGGCCTTGTCGTCGGCGAACGCGCGATCCCCATGCAGTTCTTCGAAATCGGTGAACAGGGCGTCGATGTAGTCTTGGGTGTAGGGACGTTTCGGGTGGCGCGAGAGTTGCGAGATCTGCCACGGACTGAGGCCGGAGAAGATCTTCTCGGTCAGCGTGCGGCTCTTCTGCTGGAGCTTGGAGATCTCTTCCTGGATGTTGATTTCGTTGTCGCTGCCGAGCAGCCGCAATTCTTCGATCTTGGCTTCGAGTTCCGCAATGGGTTGTTCGAATTCGAGAAAGTTCAGGTCCATCGGAGCGCCCGGGCTGATGTCGATTAGTATCTGATTATATCATGCCCCGGGAGCGGTCTCGACGCGCGAGCGCGCGATGCGCGCGCCGTGGCGATCCCGCGCGTATCCGACGCGAACGGAGACGACCCCGGGGTAACGGCGCAATCGACGGATGAGTTCGTCTTCAGGGCGCACGCGCCAGGCGTCGGAGAAGCGCCAAACCCCCTCGGCCGACGCGTGACGGTAGTGCCATGCAAACTGGCAGGGGCCGCCGCGAAAGGGCTCGAGCAGCCGCGCAAGCCCCGCTGTCCATTCGGCCGGCGCGGCTTCGATCGCTTGCTGCTCGCAGCTCAGCGTCAACGAGGCGGCATAGGCGGCGCGCGCTTCCTCGAAGCGCATCACGCGCTCGGCGCGCAGACTCAGGCTCTCGCGGTAATCGTCCCAACTCAGCCTGCCCTCGATGACGAGAATGGCATCGTTGCGCAACAGCTCGCGGTATTCTTCGTAAACCTGACTGAACAGGGTGGCCTCGATGCGCCCGGTGCGGTCATCCAGCGTCACCGAACCCATCGCGCCGCGCTGGGTCTGGATGTGGCGCGTCCCGATCACCAGTCCGGCGACAACCACGTTGCGGGCATCGCCGCGCTTGCGTTCGGGTTCCGGCTGGCCTTCCGCGGCGATCTGGCCAAGACGTTGGGTGACGATCGAGCCCAGTTCGCTCTCATACTGGTCGATCGGGTGGCCGGTGAGATACAGGCCGAGGGTTTCCTTCTCGCCCTGAAGGCGTTGTTCGTCTTCCCACTCCTCGCTCACGGCCGGCACCACCTGGGCCAACTCCGTGGCGCCCGGATCATCGCCCATGCCGAACAGATCGTTCTGTCCGGCGGCGAGGGTCTCGGCATGCTGTTCCGCCAGTTTGATCGCCAGGGGCAGCTGCGCCATCAGGGTCGCGCGGTTGGCGCCGAGGTCGTCGAGCGCGCCGGCGCGGATCAGGCTTTCCATCACGCGCCGGTTGACCTTGCGCGGATCGACGCGCCGGCAGAAGTCGAACAGGTCGCGAAAAAGGCCTTCCTGATCGCGCGCGGCGATGATGCTTTCGATCGCGGTCTCGCCGACGCCCTTGATCGCGCCAAGACCATAGACCACGGTTTCGTCATCGGCGATGCTGAAACGGTAGCGTGAATGGTTGACGTGCGGCGGCGTGACCTTCAGCCCCATGTCGCGGCATTCCTCGATCAGCACCACAACCTTGTCGGTGTTGTCGAGATCGGCCGACAGCACCGCGGCCATGAAGGCCGCCGGGTAATGAGCCTTCATCCACATGGTCTGGTAAGAGACCAATGCGTAGGCGGCAGAATGCGATTTGTTGAAGCCATAGCCGGCGAACTTGGCCATCAGATCGAAGATGTAGTTGGCGACCTCTTCATCCACGCCGCGCTCTACCGCGCCCTTGCGGAAGATCTCGCCCTGCTTGTCCATCTCTTCTTTCTTCTTCTTGCCCATCGCGCGGCGCAGAAGATCCGCGCCGCCAAGCGAATAGCCGGCCAGCACCTGGGCGATCTGCATGACCTGCTCCTGGTACAGGATCACTCCGTAGGTGGGTTGCAGGATCGGCTCCAGATCGGGATGCGGATAGGTGACCTCGGCGCGGCCGTGCTTGCGATTGATGAAATCGTCGACCATGCCGGATTGCAATGGGCCGGGACGATACAATGCCACCAGCGCGGTAATGTCGTCGAAGCAGTCGGGTTGCAGCTTCTTGATCAATTCTTTCATGCCGCGCGATTCGAGCTGGAATACCGCCGTGGTGCGCGCGCTTTTCAAAAGATCGAAGGACGCCCGATCGTCCATCGGGATACGCGCGATGTCGATCGGCTCTTCGCCGGCGGCGCGGCGACGCTCGTTGACGGTCTGCAAGGCCCAATCGATGATGGTCAGCGTGCGCAAACCGAGGAAGTCGAACTTCACCAGGCCGACGGCCTCCACATCGTCCTTGTCGAACTGGGTCACCAGGTTGGAGCCGTCCGGCTCGCAATACAGCGGCGTGAAGTCGGTCAACACGGTGGGCGCGATGACCACGCCGCCGGCATGTTTGCCGGCGTTGCGGGTGATGCCTTCCAGCGACAGCGCCATATCGATCAGGCCGGTGACCTCTTCCTCGTTCTCATACAGCTTGCGCAGCTCGTCGCTCTCCTCCAGCGCCTTGGTCAGGGTCATGCCGAGTTCGAATGGCACCAGCTTGGCGATGCGATCGGTAAAGCCGAACGGAAAGCCCATCACGCGCCCGACATCCCGCACCACCGCCTTCGCCGCCATGGTGCCGTAGGTGATGATCTGCGACACCGAATCACGACCGTAGCGCCCGGCGACATAATCGATCACGCGATCGCGCCCTTCCATGCAGAAATCGACATCGAAATCCGGCATCGAGACGCGCTCGGGATTCAGAAAGCGCTCGAACAGCAGATCGTGCTCGAGCGGATCCAGATCGGTGATCTTCAGCGCGTAGGCGACCAGCGAACCGGCTCCCGAACCGCGTCCCGGCCCGACCGGAATGCCGTTGTTCTTCGACCACTGGATGAAATCGGCGACGATCAGGAAGTAACCGGGAAAGCCCATCGAGTTGATCACATCCAGCTCGATGCGCAGACGCTCGTCATAGGGTTGGCGCCGCGTGGCGAAATCCTCGGCCTCGGGATCCAGGATCGCTTGCAGGCGCTCCTCCAGTCCGCGCTCGGCCTGCTGGCAGAAGAACGCCTCGATGCTCATGCCTTCGGGCAGCGGGAAATCCGGCAGGAAGTTCTTCCCCAGCGTCAACTCGACGTTACAACGCTGCGCGATCACCACGCTGTTGGCCAACGCCTCCGGGATATCGGCGAACAGCGCCTCCATCTCCCGCTGGCCGCGCAGATACTGATGCGGGCTGTAGCGGCGCTCACGGCGGGGATCGTCCAGCGTGCGTCCCTCGTGGATGCAGACCCGCACCTCGTGCGCCTGGAAATCCGCCTCGCGCATGAAACAGACATCGTTGGTGGCGACCACCGGCACGGCGCGGCCGGTAGCCAACGCCACCGCCGCATGCAGGTAATCCTCCTCTCCGGCGCGACCGGTACGGATCAGCTCGAGGTAGAAGCGATCGCCGAACAAAGACACCCAGCCATCAAGCAGGGCCTCGGCGCCCGCCACGTCGCCAGCCAGCAGACGGCGACCGATATCCCCCTCGCGCGCGCCCGACAGCGCGATCAGGCCGACGCAACTCGCCTCGTCCAGCCATTCACGCTCCATCATCGCGCGTCCCAGGTGCTGCCCCTCCTGATAAGCGCGCGAAACCAGCCGCGTGAGGTTGCGGTAACCCTCGTTGCTTTGCGCCAGCAGCACCAAGCGAAACGGCTTGGCCGGATCATCCGGATCCCGCAACCAGGCATCCACCCCGATCACCGGCTTCACCCCGGCGGCCAGCGCCGCCTTGTAGAAGCGCACCATCGCGAACAGATTGGATTGATCGGTCAACCCCACCGCCGGCATCCCGTCCTCGGCGGCCGCCGCGACCAACTCCTTGACCCGAACCAGGCCGTCGACCAGCGAATACTCGGAATGCACGCGAAGATGAACGAACGACGGCTGCATCGACAGGCTCCGGAAGGCAAGGCAGGGGAGAGAAAACTACCCCTCTCGCGAGGCGCTGACAAGCGCCATCCATGCAACCCCCAGGACAATCGCGCTTCATTTCGCTTGACGTTTCCTGATTTCAAAGGCTTGGCGCTGTCGCCCGATCCGCTCGCTTGATCGAACCTACGCCCATATGGCAAAAAAACCGCTGTAGGCCGGTTCAAGTACCGCGGAACCGGCTGCGGCGGTGCCGCGCAATGGCGTCGCTGCCCGATCCGCTGCGCTTGATCGGGCCTACGCCCTGTCGGGTCAATGGCATTTATACTCGCCGTCCATGATTTTCGGCCACTGCGGCCGAAAATCATGGGCCGACGAGTATATTTACGGCGTTTTTCCGAGCCGACACCACCCCGGCCGAAACTGGAATGACGGCCCCTTGATGCAGCCCCCCACGGGTAAAAAAATCGCCCGCGCGGACTTGACCCGACATGATCCCAGCGGTATGATGCGCCGCTCAATTCCCCGGTAGCTCAGTCGGTAGAGCGGGTGACTGTTAATCACTAGGTCGGCAGTTCGAGCCTGTCCCGGGGAGCCAAACCAATAAAAGCCGGTCGGGTGCGCCCGACCGGCTTTTTTGTTGCCGACGCCCCAGGGTTTCACCGACGGGACCGCGGAGGACGCTCCTCCGCCGGCTCAGACGTTGAAGCGGAAATGGATCACATCGCCGTCCTGAACGATGTATTCCTTGCCTTCCAGGCGCATGCGGCCTGCGTCGCGGGCGCCCTGCTCACCGCCGTGGGCGACGAAATCCTCGTAGGAGATGACTTCGGCGCGGATGAAGCCGCGCTCGAAATCGGTGTGGATGACGCCAGCGGCCTGTGGCGCGGTAGCGCCGACCGGGATGGTCCAGGCGCGCACCTCCTTGACCCCGGCGGTAAAATAGGTTTGCAGACCGAGCAAGCGGTAACCGGCGCGCACGACGCGATCCAGGCCGGGTTCATCCAACCCCATCTCGGCCAGGAATTCCTGCTTCTCGTCCGCTTCTAGGCGGGCGATCTCGGCTTCCAGCGCGGCGCACACCGGCACCACCTCGGCACCTTCGGCGGCGGCGTGCTCGCGCACCGCGTCGAGGTAGGGGTTGTCGTCGAAACCCTCTTCGTCGACGTTGGCGATGTACAGCGTCGGCTTGACGGTCAACAAGTGTAACTCGCGCAACGATTCCAATTGTTCGTCATCGAGACCCATCGACCGCACCGGACGGCCTTCGTCCAGATGTTTGCGCACGCTTTCGAGGAAATCCTTGCGCGCGATGATCTTCTTGTCGCCGGTTTTGGCCTGGCGCACCAGCTTGTCATGGGCCTTGCCGACGGTTTCGAGATCGGCCAATGCCAGCTCGGTATCAATCACCTCGATATCATCGAGTGGGCTGACCCTGCCGGCGACGTGAACCACATCGTCATTCTCAAAGCAGCGCACGACGTGACAGATGGCATCGGTCTCGCGAATGTTGGCAAGAAACTTGTTGCCAAGCCCCTCCCCCTTGGAAGCGCCGGCCACCAGTCCGGCGATGTCGACGAACTGCATCGTCGTTGGCAGAACGTTTTGCGGCTGAACGATGCCCGCGAGCACATCGAGACGCGGATCGGCCACCGGCACGACACCGACGTTCGGATCGATGGTGCAGAACGGATAGTTCTCGGCGGCAATGCCGGCCTCGGTCAGTGAATTGAAGAGTGTCGACTTGCCGACATTGGGCAAACCGACGATACCGCATTTGAATCCCATCGGGAGTCTCCGTCCAGCCGTGAAAAGCCGCACAGGATAACCGATTTGTCCTCGACCGGCGAATGCGCGTGTTACCCTGTTACCCACTGCGCTGTCCTCTTTGTGGCACCGGGAGAGGCCATGGCAGAGGAGGGTATTCCGATTACCAGGATAACAGTTCATCCCTGCGGAAGTGGGGAACGCCGTCCTGAAGTATCCGCTAGTTGCAGTAATGGCGGTTCATCCCCACGGGCGTGGGGAACGCCGTGCCGCGCGCCCCCGGCTGGATCACACCACCCGGTTCATCCCCACGGACGTGGGGAACGCTTGCAAGTCTGGTGTTTTGGTTTTGGTAAAAACGGTTCATCCCCACGGGCGTGGGGAACGCGGCGAGGGCCGCATCACCCAGGGGCGGGTCGATCGGTTCATCCCCACGGGCGTGGGGAACGCCAGCGGCAGCAACCGGCACCAGCAGGGGGCGACGGTTCATCCCCACGGACGTGGGGAACGCGTTTCCGCTCGGGTTTCCAGGCTCGCGGCTTCCGGTTCATCCCCACGGACGTGGGGAACGCTGTTTCACGTGTAACCGGATCACGAGGGCGCCCGGTTCATCCCCACGGACGTGGGGAACGCCCCCGGGTTTTCATCATCGAGGCGGGCAATTCCGGTTCATCCCCACGGACGTGGGGAACGCACGCAACGCAAAGATCACGTCCATTCACGTCCCGGTTCATCCCCACGGACGTGGGGAACGCCAGACGCCAGCGGAATAGGTACGGACGATGCACGGTTCATCCCCACGGACGTGGGGAACGCGTCGATGGAAGCGGCAACATCTGGCGGCCAAACGGTTCATCCCCACGGACGTGGGGAACGCCCGGTGGGCCAGTTGCGGGTTTTGAATTTCCGCGGTTCATCCCCACGGACGTGGGGAACGCTGTTTTGATTGCCTCGTTGGTGCCGGTGGTGGCGGTTCATCCCCACGGACGTGGGGAACGCAAAACGCATCAACAGCCAGCATTGGCGAGTCCCGGTTCATCCCCACGGACGTGGGGAACGCGATGGTGAGCGGTGGCAGGGCTACTGTTTCGCTCGGTTCATCCCCACGGACGTGGGGAACGCTGCGTCGGGCCTGCCCGGCGTGCGGAAACAACCGGTTCATCCCCACGGACGTGGGGAACGCCCCATCATCAGCGGCGGGCTGTTTGGCGGGAACGGTTCATCCCCACGGACGTGGGGAACGCAGGTGCGCGGCGCCAACGATGGCCGATATGGCCGGTTCATCCCCACGGACGTGGGGAACGCGTAATGACCAGGTTGCCCGCTCGTATGAGCGGGCGGTTCATCCCCACGGACGTGGGGAACGCAGTTCTTTTACGCGCATGACATTCGTCATGAGCGGTTCATCCCCACGGACGTGGGGAACGCGTCGCCGAAGACGGGCCGAAATAAAAAACCGCCGGTTCATCCCCACGGACGTGGGGAACGCGCCTAACGGATCTCCGATGTCTGCCTCGTAACCGGTTCATCCCCACGGACGTGGGGAACGCTAGATCACGGTCTCCGTGGTCATGCCCTCTACCGGTTCATCCCCACGGACGTGGGGAACGCCAAAGTAATCATAACCACCGACCCCGAATCGCCGGTTCATCCCCACGGACGTGGGGAACGCAAGACCCCATACTATGAGCAGATCGCCAAGACCGGTTCATCCCCACGGACGTGGGGAACGCTCATGGCACGATAGGGGTGACTGCTGTAAACACGGTTCATCCCCACGGACGTGGGGAACGCTTCACACTGATGGACGCAATGAGGACCATCAGCGGTTCATCCCCACGGACGTGGGGAACGCTCAAGCCTCCGCAGCAATTTTTTGCCATAATGCGGTTCATCCCCACGGACGTGGGGAACGCGTTGTCAGTTTTTTGTAAGAGTGGTATACTCGTTCGGTTCATCCCCACGGACGTGGGGAACGCACCAATCATAACCGATTGATGTTAAAGAGAAAATGCAGCCTGAAAAATTCTACCGATTTTTCCGGATTTCGAGGCTCTCGGTAAATAGCTGATTTTCAAGGATTCCTGATTGTTAAAGAGCGTTTTCATGGCGAGTTTTCCTCTTCTACGGGGAAGAACTCGACCAGGCGCAGGCCGTCGTGGTCGATGGGCATGCGCCGATTCTTGCCAAGTGTCTGAAAATCAAAGCCGGATTCGGTGTTGGTCTGCCAGGCCATGACGATATTGCCGTCTTCCATCAGG
>Ga0256832_1003561_pt1 | contig 10578 bp, 7 predicted proteins | sample 134614metaG_FD_190534 | JGI IMG/M metagenome (GOLD analysis project Ga0256832, IMG submission 190534) | Hydrothermal vent microbial communities from Lau Basin, Pacific Ocean - 134-614 | ecosystem: Environmental > Aquatic > Marine > Hydrothermal vents | place: Pacific Ocean: Lau Basin | collected...
ATAATTGGGGGCGATTATTTTATCCAGAATAACCTTGGGTTCGTATAGCGAGGGGGTGTCATGTTGCGGGATATAAACCGATATGCCGCTGATGGTACCAATCCATAAACGGCCCATGGAATCAAGGGTCATGGCATTGATATTAAGTTCATCGCCCACCAGCCCGTCCGGAGTGGTATAATGCCGGAACTGTCCTTTCCGGTAGCTGTAAAATCCCTTGGAGGTGCCGATGTACAGGGTTGTATCACCGCTATTGGCAAAGGCCCAGCTTGTTTTTTGAGGAAATCCGGTTTCCGGGGGATGGTTCTCCATTTTTCCCTGAAAATAGGTAACCAGACCTTTGATCCCGCCAAACCAGAGGGTGTCCCTGAAGAGAATGCCACTGTAATAATAATTACTGATCAGGCCGTCCTCAACGGTATATTGACTTATGGTATCCTGTGTTACATGGAAGATTCCATCGCCATAGGAGGGTATCCAGACGGATGAGTCGGGCATGGGCACCAGTGTCCAGCAGCCGATACTGGAAAGGGGTTCAAAGGTCTCTATTTTGACCGGATCGGTAGAGGTGATACGGGCAATGCCATGATTGGTAGCCAGCCAGATGGTACCATCCGCGGATTTTTTGATATCACGGATATAATTTCCCGGGAGCCCGTCTTCCTTGGTGTAAAGAGTTATTTTTCCGCCGCTTTCATGGAACAGGCCGTCCCTGCTTCCGTACCAGCTATCCTTGCCGTCAAAATAAAACCGCCGCACCGATGCATGATTAAAGGCTTGAGGCCGGTACTCTTCGATCTTCATATCCGGGCTTATTTTATAAACACCCCGGCTTTGAACACCAACCCACATTTCATCGTTTTTTGTACCTAAGGAAAAGATATAGGTATTGGGTAGTCCGTGCTTGCGGGTAAAAGAGAGAAAATTTTGTTGGGCCAGCTCGCTGGCACCACCGTTGGTACCAAACCACAAATTCTGTTCCCGGTCCTGAAAGATGCGCATGACCTTATCATTAATCAGGCCGTTGTAAGAGTCTAAAACGGATAGTTCACCGTTGTTAAACTTTACGGCACCCAGGCGTGTCGCCGCCCAGATGGCGCCGTCCCGGGTTTGGATAATATGATAAATACGGTTGGATGGCAGACCATTGCTTAGGTCATAATGTTTTAAAACCGTCAGTTGCTTATCCTCAATGCGGATGATATAAATACCGGTACGGCAACCAAGCCAGACCGTGCCGTCATCCAGGGGGAGAATGCTGCGTATTTCAGGGTCAGGCAGTCCTGATTCGCGGTTAAAAATGGTTGTGTCCCCGTTTTGAATATAGGCCAGGCCCACATCGTAAATGGCTACAAGAATGGAACGGTCCTTTTGCAAGGCGATATCGCGCACATAGTGAATGTTTGTATCGCGGTGTAAGCGCCGTTTTTTAAACCCCTTTCCGGGATGATAAATGATTATGGCCGAGCTGTCCGTTCCGAACCAGATTTCATCGCCAATCTGTTCAATGGCATATATGCTGCCGCCAATGGGATCCTCTACAAAATAGGCGTTAATTTCCGGCCGGTCACGTTTCCCGGCATTGATATGAATAATACCGTTGCCGATGGTCCCCAGCCACAGATGGCCTTCGGGGTCTTCATGTATGGCGAATACGGCGTCGGATTTTTTATGGGTCGGGGGACTGTCAAACAAAGAAAAATCATGGCCGTCATAACGCGTCAGGCCGGCGGCCGTGCCCAGCCAGATGTAGCCGTTACGATCCTGAATGATATCATATACCTGTGATTGCGGCAGACCGTCGCTAACGCTAAAGTTTTGAAATTGCCAATCCTGCCCGGAAAGGGGCAGAGCAACAACAAATAACAGGGCAGATTTTAAAAATTGATTCAAGTTAAACACCATTCGCTGATACAGGCTTATCAGGATTTTCGGTAAAAAGGCTGTACGGTAAAGAAAAAAACTTCTTTTCAGTGTTTTTGGCCAAAGAATAGCAACCTCTTTATGTTTTTATTTGTCGTTGGCTTTTATAAATTTGGTAAATTCGACGATAAGCCTGAACTGATCGATAAATCCCATGGAGAGAGTATGATTGAATTTAATGAAGAACACAGGATGGTGCGGCAGATGGTGCGCGAGTTTGCTCAAAAAGAGATGGCGCCCATCGCCATTGAAATAGATGAAGAAGAGCGCTTTCCGGTAGAAACGTTTGAAAAAATGAAAGAGTTGCACCTGTTGGGGCTTCCCTTTAGTGAAGAGTACGGCGGGGCCGGCATGGATCAGATTTCCTATGCCATTGCCCTGGAGGAACTGGCCCGCGTTTGTGCTTCCACCGCCTTGTCCTATTCGGCCCATATTTCACTGGCCGGGATGCCTCTGGCTTTTTTTGGCACGGAGGAACAAAAACAAAAATACCTGGTACCTCTGGCCCGGGGTGAGAAGCTGGGTTCCTTCGGTCTGACCGAACCCGGCGCGGGCAGTGATGCCGGCGGAACGCGCACAACGGCCGTAAAAGACGGAAACGACTATATCCTGAACGGCTCCAAGATATTCATCACCAATGCCGCCTATGCCGATATCTTTATCGTTACGGCGGTCACCGACTCCGGAAAGGGGACCCGGGGGATTTCCAGTTTTATTCTGGAAAAGGGCATGGCCGGTTTTGAAATCGGGAAAAAGGAAAAAAAGCTGGGTATGCGGGCTTCCCCCACCAGCATGCTCCATTTTACCGATGTGCGTGTACCGGCGGAAAATCTGCTGGGCAAACTTAACGAAGGATATAAACAGTTTTTAATAACCCTGGACGGGGGAAGGGTGGGCATCGCCGCCCAAACGCTGGGTATTGCCAAAGCGGCCTTCGAAAAAAGCATGCAATACGCCCGTGAGCGTGAACAGTTCGGTGCGGCGCTCAACCACTTTCAGGCCATTCAGTTCATGCTGGCCGACATGCAAACCAAAATCAGCGCCGCCGAGCATTTGGTTTATCACGCCGCGCAATTGCGTAATGACGGCAAACCTTATAAATTGGAAGCTTCCATGGCCAAGTTGTTTACATCGGAAATGGCCATGGAGGTAACCAAAAACGCAATCCAGATACATGGCGGATACGGATACACTAAGGAGTATGAAGTCGAGCGTTACTGGCGGGATGCCAAACTGATGGAAATCGGCGAAGGCACTTCGGAAGTGCAACGCATGGTGATATTCCGTGAAGTCTTAAAGAAAGCACAATTAAAATAAATGCAGATATCGTCGCTTTGGAAAAAGCTTTTACAAACCTTTGACAAAAAGCCCGATGGGTCCGCCTCACTTAGAGAGCTGATCAATAAAGGGGCTTATTTCCTGCTGATGGTGGTGGCCATCCCCTTGTTGTTATCCACCGATAACAGCATCCAGTATACGGACGTCAAAATAGGCAGTGTGGCTACCAAAAAGGTGGTGGCTCCCTTCAACTTCTTTATTTTGAAAACAAAAGAAGAATTGAAAAAAGAGCGGGATGAGGCCGTGGCCCGGGTTCCCGCTTATTTCAGCTACAAGCCAGAGCCGGAAAAAAAAGGTCTGGAAAAACTGAAACAGGTATTGGCCTATGTCCGGTCGGATAATCTGGAAAAACAGTTTTCCGATTCTTCCGGTACAATACTCACCCGCCATAACCGTATCTTCCGGGATTCCCTCGGTATTTCGGTCACAACACAATATTACAGTCAGTTTAACCGTTTTCTTCAGGGTAAACGGCTGGGAACGTTCGCCACAAACTGGTGGAAAAAACGTTTTAAAAAAGGGGTGGTGGATCTCCGGGAAAAGGACATCGATCGTGATGAGGTGATTCTGATCCGCGATGATATCGAACACCGTCTGCGGCGGGATCAGTTGGTGAATCTGGATTCGGCCATTGTCGACTTTGTGACCGCCCTGGAAAAAAGGTACCAGGATCCCCCCAGGGAAGCCTGGCGGGTGGTACTGGCTCAAACCTTAAAACCCAATTTCTACTTTGATCCCAAAAAAACGGAAAGCGAACGGCAAAAAGCCATCAACAGCGTAAGCCTGACCAAGGATATGGTTTATGAAAATGAGCGGATTGTCGACGCCAACGAACGGATCGATGAAGAAATCTATCAAAAACTGTATAGCCTGGAAGTGGCCCGGGTGGAACGCAGCAAAAAAGAGGGCAACTGGCAGCCGATCATCGCCAAGCTGGGTCGCTTTATGCTGGCCGCCGCCATTCTGTTCGTAGTGGGGCTTTATCTCTTTTCTTTCCGGAAAAAAATATTCTACGATAACAAAAAATTACTTCTGGTCACCTTAATTATTATCCTCAATATTGTCATTGCCGCCGTTATTTCCGGTCCGCTCAACTGGCCGGTTTATGTCATACCGACGACCATCGGCTCCATGCTCACGGCAATTCTTATCGATTCGGGCATCGGTTTTGTGGTCACCGTGGCCATCGCCCTGCTTTTGGGCGGTATCCAGGGCGGAGGATATGATATTACCATGCTGACCATCGTCAGCGGGATGATCTCCATCTTTGCCGTTTATGAAATCCGGAACCGCAATCAGATTTTCAAAGCGGTGCTGTATATCGCTTTATCCTATCTGTGGATCATCGGCGCCTTAACCTTTTTACGTTTTGACAGCCTGAACAGCATGGCCCGGATTTTTACCTACAACCTTTTGCCCAACGCGGTATTCGCGCCCCTGGTCACCTATATGATTCTGGAAGTTTTTGAACGGGGCTTTGATATAACAACCGATGTTCGTCTGCTGGAGCTTTCCGATTTGAACCATCCTTTGTTAAAAGAATTGTCCATTAAAGCACCGGGAACGTTTCATCACAGCATGGTGGTGGGCAACCTGGCGGAAGCGGCCGCGGAAGAGATAGGAGAAAATTCCCTGCTGGCCCGGGTCGGTGCATATTACCATGATATCGGTAAAATGGAAAAACCGGAATACTTTGTGGAAAACCAGATGGATGCCAAAAACAGGCACAGTGAACTGAAACCCAATATGAGCGCTCTTATTCTGGTTTCCCATGTAAAAACAGGCCTGGAACTGGCCGAACAGTACAAGCTCCCCGGACGTATCCGCGATTTTATCGCCGAACATCACGGTACCACCCTGATGAATTTCTTTTACAATAAAGCGGTGGCCCTGGCCGGTGACAAGGATAATGTCAATGAATCGGATTTTCGCTATCCGGGCCCCAAGCCGCAAAGCAAGGCCACGGCCATCGTGATGATGGCCGATACCGTGGAAGCGGCGACGCGCACGTTGCAAAACCCGACCCCTTCGCGTATCCGCGCCTTTGTGGAAGGTCTGGTGGATGCCAAGTACCGTGATGGGCAGTTTGATGAGTGTGATATCACCTTTAAGGAGGTCAAACAGAGCATCGATGCTTTCATGCCCATACTTTACGGGGTTTTCCAGCACAGGATTGAATACCCCGGCGCGGGAGGAAAAGCGGTAAAAAGCGGCGGCAAGGAGAAAAACAGGGATAAAAACGGTAACGGTTCAAAGGCGGCCAATGGAAATCGCCCTGCATAATACCCACCCGGATATCAACCTGGAAGAGGAAACCGTCACCGAGCTTGTCCGGAAGGTGAGCCGTGACCTGTCTCTGAAAATGGCATCCTGTACGGTCATTTGCACGGATGACACCCTGATCAGCGATCTGCACAATACTTATTTTAATGATCCCGACACCACCGATGTCATTACCTTCGATTTGGGCGAGGATGCCGTTGAAGGGGAAATTTATGTTTGTGTGGATCAGGCAGCCCGCCAGGCAAAGGAATTCGGGGTTAGCACGCCGAATGAGATTCGCCGGCTTATCATTCACGGTCTGTTACACCTGGCCGGCTATGACGACCGGGAAGAAGCCGACCGGCGGGAAATGAAAGAGCTGGAAAACCGTCTTTACGGGCAGACGCCCTCCTGGTAAGCGGCGGTCTTTTGGCCCGGTTAAAAAACTTCGTTTACGGAAGCATGGTTAATATCATATTAAGGAACGGATCATGAAGCTCGAGTTACGTGCGTTGGTGCTGATATTCGTATTCTGTGGCGCGGCCCTGGCCGGACAGGATGATTTATATATGGCCACAAATTACCAGAAGGTCTATTCAAAGGGGGAAACACGCCGCCCGGATGGCCGGCCCGGCTCCGGTTACTGGATCAACCGGGCCTCCTATAAGATCGATGTAACGGTTTATCCTGCAACCCGTTTGCTAAAAGGCCGGGCGGAAATAGAATACAGCAATGACAGCCCGGATACCCTTAAACTGCTGGTTATGCGTCTCTATCAGGATATTTACCGTCAGGGCAATGCCCGCAATTCGGCCATGGACCCGCTGGCGGTAACCGAGGGTATGGAAATCCTGCGTTTAAAGGTCGGTGATGTACGGATTGATACCGATGATCCGGCGGGCGCGGCCCAAAGACGGGGCACCAATCTGTTTATAAAGCTGGAAAGTCCGCTGTTGCCGGGAGAAAAACGGCGGCTGGAGATTGACTGGAAATATTATATTGCCGAAAAATCACGCATACGCTCCGGCATGTATGATAAAAGCAGCGCCTTTGTGGCCTATTGGTATCCGCAGATGGCGGTTTACGATGATGTGTTCGGCTGGGATGTCCTCAACTATACCGGTTTGCAGGAGTTCTATAACGACTTTCACGACTATGACGTCCGCATCAGCTTACCGGCAGGGTACAGTGTCTGGGCAACCGGAATTTTACAGAATCCCGGGGAAATCCTGCCTTCCGAGCAATATGAGCTGTGGAAGCAGGCCTTCCGGTCGGATGAAACGCGCTCTTTGTTATCGCAAAAAATTTTGGACGAAGACAGCGTGATGATTAACGAGGGGGGCGCGGCCTGGCATTTCAGGGCCGGTCATGTGCCGGACTTTGCCTTTGCCTTTAGCGATCATTATGCCTGGGACATCCGCTCGGTAGAGGTGGAACCCGGCCGCCGGGCCCTTATACAGGCCGCTTACCCCAAGGATGACGAAAACTCCTTCGATGTGTGTGAGATCGCCGCCGAAAGTATTGCCTTCCTTTCCGGGGAATTCCCGGCCATACCTTATCCCTATCGTGCCATGACCGTTTTTATAAGCAAGAACGGCGGCGGTATGGAGTTTCCCATGATCGTCAATGACGGGTCGGTAAAAAAACATGCCCGGCGTGTCAGTCTGACCTCCCATGAAATCACCCACACCTATTTTCCCTTTATGATGGGTATAAATGAGCGCCGTTTTGCCTTTATGGATGAGGGCATGGCGGTGATGTTGCCCTTTCAGGCGCAACTGGCCCTGGCGCCGGAGGAAAATGTCATCGTGCGCCGGGTGAAGGGGTACAATAAAATCGGAGGAAGCATCTTCGATTTGCCGATGATGATCCCCTCCTATGAGTTAACCGGCCGCGCCTACCGCAATGCTTCCTATAACCGTCCCGGGATGGCTTATGAATATCTGCGTGAAATGCTGGGGGATAAGGTCTTTTTAAAGGCCCTGCATGACTATGTGGAAAACTGGCAGGGGAAACATCCCTTGCCCTATGATTTTTTCAATACCTTCAACCGTGTAAGCGGAGAAAATCTGAACTGGTACTGGAAACCGTGGTTTTTTGAATTTGCCTATGCCGACCTGGCTTTGGGCCCAATAAACCAAACCGCCGCCGGTCTGGATATCGTGGTTAAAAATGTAGGCGGCCTGCCGCTGCCGGTACGTATCGCCGTTACCGGTGAGGACGGACGGGAAAAGATTGTGGAAAAAACAGCCGCCGTCTGGCGCCGGGGGCAAGATGCGGTGACCATCCATGTGGATGAAATCAACAAGCCGGTCAAAGTGCTTTTAGGCGGCGAGACCATCCTCGATGCCGACAAAAACAATAATATACAGGAAAACTTTTAGGGAGATGGACTGGTGCAAAAAATTCTGATTACGGGCGGAGCCGGTTTTATCGGCTCCAACCTGATACATTACTTGATAGAAAATGAAGTGGCCAAAGTGCTGAATGTGGATTTGCTGACCTATGCCGGTAACCGCGCATCCTTGAGAAAGATTGAAAATTCGCCTTTGTACCATTTTGAGCGGGCCGATATCCGTGACCATGAAATGATGGCCCGCCTGTTTGAGGCCTTTGGCCCCGACCGTGTGATGCATCTGGCGGCGGAGTCCCATGTGGATCGTTCCATAGACGGTCCGGCCGATTTTCTGAACACCAATATCATCGGCACCTATACCATGCTCGATACCGCCAGGAGTTATTGGGAAAGGCTGAGCGCGGACTCAAAAGAGCGTTTCCGTTTTTTGCATATCTCCACCGATGAGGTCTTCGGCTCCCTGGGGCGGGAGGGCATGTTCCATGAAGATACGCCCTATGATCCCCGTTCGCCCTATTCGGCCAGCAAGGCTTCCAGCGATCACCTGGTGCGCGCCTGGCAGCATACCTACGGCCTGCCGGTACTGATCACCAATTGTTCCAATAATTACGGTCCCTATCAGTATCCCGAAAAACTGATTCCCGTTATCATCCTGAACGCCCTGCAGGGAAAGCCCATACCGGTATACGGTCAGGGGGAAAATATCCGCGACTGGCTCTATGTGGAAGATCATGTACGGGCCTTGATCCGTGTGCTGGAGCAAGGCACAACGGGAGAGACCTACCTCATTGGTGGAAATAATGAGCAGACCAATATCGATGTCGTGCATAAGATTTGCAGTCTGCTGGACAGACACAAACCCCGCGAGGACGGGCGTCCCTACGGGGAGTTGATCACTTTTGTCGCCGACCGGCCGGGACATGATATGCGTTACGCCATAGATGCCTCTAAAATTAAAAGGGAGCTGGACTGGGAGCCTAAACACGATTTTGACAGCGGCATGGAAAAAACGGTATTGTGGTATCTCAATAACCTGGACTGGTGTAACGAGGTGCTTCACGGCGTTTATAACCTGGAGCGCATAGGTTTGGGGGAAAAACGATGAAAGGTATTATTCTTGCCGGCGGCAGCGGCACCCGTCTGCATCCGGCCACCATGTCCGTCAGCAAACAACTTTTACCGGTATATGATAAGCCGATGATCTATTATCCCTTATCCACATTGATGCTGGCCGGTATCCGTGAAATTCTGATCATCACCACGCCCCAGGACCGGGAGCAGTTTCAAAGACTGCTTGGAGACGGAAGACAGTGGGGAGTTGAGTTGACCTATGCCGTGCAGCCCAAACCGGAAGGACTGGCCCAGGCCTTTATTATCGGTGATGCCTTTGTGGGCAGGGACAGCGTGGCCCTGGTGCTGGGGGATAATATTTTCTTTGGTCACGGTCTGCCGGAAAAATTGAAAAGCGCCGTCGGGCAGAAGACGGGAGCCACCGTTTTCGGCTATTATGTTAAGGACCCCGAGCGATATGGTGTGGTGGCCTTTAATGAAAAAGGCAAAGCGGTCAGCATTGAGGAAAAACCGGAAAAGCCAAAATCAAATTATGCCGTTACCGGTCTCTATTTCTATGACAATGATGTGATCGATATCGCCCGCAACATAAAACCCTCGCCGCGAGGCGAACTGGAAATTACCGATGTCAACCGGGTCTATCTGGAACGCAACCGCTTGCATGTGCAACTGCTGGGGCGGGGCTATGCCTGGCTGGATACGGGAACCCATGCCTCGCTGGTGGATGCCACGCTGTTTATCAAAACCATCGAAGACCGGCAGGGGCTGAAGATCGGTTGCGTGGAGGAGATCGCCTGGCGCATGGGTTTTATCGATGCGGCCGGTTTGGAAAAACTGATCGAACCCATGTTAAAAAGCGGGTACGGGCAATATCTGCAAAGCCTGTTGACGCCATAGGGCGCTTTTTTCAAATAAAGACTTCCGGTAAAAATTGTTTTGCTGTGTACCGCCGTTTGATCTCCCCTTTGGGCAGGGCAATCTTACCGGGTCATGTTGAAAAAACGCCTCTTCGATAATCCGGGCTTAGGTTTTAAAAAGGTTTGTAACAGAAAAAGCCCGCCATGGGCGGGCTTTTTCTGTTAGAAGGATATTACATACCCGGCCGCGGCCCGGCCATGCCTTTGGGGCCGCAGGACTTTTTGCCACCTCTGTGCGGCGGACGGCTGTCAAATACAATCCTTTGTTCATCGCTTAAAAGCCGCCGTACCTGCTGCCGCTTTTCAGCCCGCAGTTTGGCTATTTTTGCCTTCAGCGAGGCGATTTCGTCGATCAAAGCGTTGACCGCTTTCATATTGACCGGGGACGCCGTTTGCAGGCTGCGCAGGCGGGCCCGCTTTTCCCCTATGCTGTTCTTGATGGGCAGCGCCTTTTTCATCATATCAAGACGCAAGGCCTTGATCTGTTCCTTTTGCTCATCCGTCAGGTTGGGGATGTTTTTAAACATCATATTCCCGTCAGGGCTGTGTCCCCTCATCATTTGCGGGTGGTGCATACCTCTTTGACCCGGCATGGGCTGAGCGGACAGAAAGGATGTGCTGAACATCAGGCTCAGCGCCACCGTGATTAATATGGATCGCTTCATAAAATTCTCCTATGATAAAATCTTGAATGTTATGAAGATTTCAGTA
>Ga0256832_1003562_pt1 | contig 10578 bp, 9 predicted proteins | sample 134614metaG_FD_190534 | JGI IMG/M metagenome (GOLD analysis project Ga0256832, IMG submission 190534) | Hydrothermal vent microbial communities from Lau Basin, Pacific Ocean - 134-614 | ecosystem: Environmental > Aquatic > Marine > Hydrothermal vents | place: Pacific Ocean: Lau Basin | collected...
ATGAAGAACCCCATGAGACAGGAACATGAGGATAACAATGCCCATTACGAGCAGACCCACAGTAAGAAGATTATGATCAGTTATTTGATATTCTTCCCTCAATTTGGCAATATGAGCCCGTATGTCCGTCACTTTAGCCTTCATATACTCCCGTCCATAGAAAAATTTATTATAAACAAAGAGCACAATCATGGAAATTACACATACGGGAGTGAGATTTATGACAAATTGACCAAAAGTGAGTCCTGCATAAGAACCAATCATGATATTAGGAGGATCACCGATGAGGGTAGCAGTTCCTCCTACATTCGAGGCGATCACTTCAGGGATCAACAAGGCCAAAGGAGATATACCCAGGGACAATGCAATCTCAATACTCACCGGTGTTAGAAGTAGCATGGTGGTAACATTATCAAGGAAAGCAGAAGATACGGCCGTAAAGGTCATCAAAATTATGGCAAGCACCATTACATTTCCCCTGGCAAGCTCGTAGCACTTGTAGGCAGTCCATTGAAATATCCCGGTATTTTTGAGTATCCCGACTATGATCATCATTCCCATCAACAAAAAAATTACATTCATATCTATGGCCCTAATAGCAGCTTCATAGCTCATGATGTGATACTCTGGATTGAAAGTACCTATGGTGTAGCTGATTACCAGCATTATCCCAGCCCCTAACATGGCTGCCAAAGTTCTATGAAGAATCTCGAAAGAAATAAGGGCATATGCCAAAACAAAGACAATTGTGGCAATCCAAAAGGCAGGACCAGTAGTCCTCTTGATCTCAAGGTCTGCCCTTACCATGAGTTCATTTCCCTTCTGGGCCATATCTTCTGGATTAATGACAAAAGTGGCGTGTTCATAGCTGGGTTTAAATGCCTTGATGGTTATCTTTTGTTGGCTAAAATCTATGTCACCAGGTAATTGAACTCTGGCCTGAAAAGTGCCATCGGCCTCAGTTATTACCTTGACATCACTGCCACCATGGGCGTGACCGTGTTCACTAAGTAAATGGGCTAGCTTGCCATCAACCAGAATTTCCAGCTCAACGTCCCCAACTCCAACTTTGTGGGGATTTGTTATCTTTCCGAAAATTTCGAGCACGTACCCTGTCTTGGTCAAACTCTCCGAACCCTGTTTTTCAGGATGTGCTGAAATTGCCTGTCTCGGAGAACAAAAAACTAAAAACAGCGCAAATAAAAGAGGGGTTGATAGCATAAAGAAAGCCTTGCCTCCAGTCATCATTTCATGCCTCCCTTAGTAAAACAAATACATCATTGTCAACATAACTACCAAAAAGAGTACTGTCATGCCAGCCCCGGCCTTTGCATAATCTATAGTCCTATATCCTCCTGGCCGCATAATTAATGCATTTACTTGGTGTGTAGGGAGAACAAATGTATTGGAGGCAGAAAGTGCAACTGTAAGGGCTGCCATCCTTGGATCAGCCCCAGCCTTGACAGCCATGCTTATGGCAAGGGGCACTAGCAATACTGTGGCCCCTACATTTGAAACAACCAGGGTAAAAAAAGAAGTCATAATTCCAACAACAGCTAAGAATACTATCGGAGGTACAGAGCCTAGGGCATTCATTATAGTGGTTGCTATATATTCAGCGGTCCCTGTCTTTTGAAACGCCAATCCAAGTGGGATAAGACCGCCTAATAAAAATACTGTCATCCAATCCACTGACTCATAAGCCTCATCTATGGTCATGACTTTTGTAAGCACCATGCCAAGGGCACCAGTTAAAAGACATATTGAAAGAGAAATTTTTAGTTCAGGATGTCCCAATTTCGTTACCACTGGATTCCAAAACATTACAAGCCCAATGGCCACAAGCAACCACATAACCGCTGTTCTTGCCTTTTCTGTTCGCATTATCTCGCCTTTTACCTCTGTAGTAAAGGTAAAAGTCTGTTTGCCCTTTAGCCTATGAAAATGTTCCCATCTTCCAAACAACAAGATTGCATCCCCAGGCTTAAGCTCAATATCTGCAATGTTTTCTAAGGTACAGCTACCTCCCCGGCAGACTGCTATGGGATTCACCTGATACGTTTTTCTGAAATTTACCTCTGCAAGCGTCTTGTTAACTAATTCAGACCTAGGGGTAATAATACCCTCAAGCACACCAGCATTGTTCGGTGAAAGGTCCTCAGCAAATACTTCCAAGTCATCTTTAAGCCTAAGCCCAAAGTCTTCAACAAATTGTCTTATTGCCTTTTCATTCCCTATAACAGCTATTACGTCACCTGGGCCAAACCTTTCGGACCTAACTGGCGCAAAATTCTTGCTTTTATGCTTGGAGTCGTATATAGCTACAACAGCAACTTGGTATTTTGGCCTCAAACCCATATCTTCAAGAGTACCTCTATCTTTATAAGTATCGGGGATTTCAATCTCGTAAATGCCACTTATTTCCTTGTAAGTATCTGCTATAGCATCTGGGATGAATTGACCTTCTGATTCTCCTGATGTCTTGGGTAAGATAAAGCGTCCAAAGAGCATGAAATACAGAATGGCACTTGCTACCAATGCGAGGCCTATAGGGGTTTGAGTAAAAAGTCCAAGCGTCTCTATGGGTTCTTGTGTAATCCCAAGTTGATTCGCCTGCTCGATTAGATCGTTCAACAATATAGTTGGGCTAGCACCAACCAATGTTACCGTCCCACCAATGATGGCGCAAAATCCCATGGGCATCAAAATTCTTGATACGGGGATATTCACTTGTCTGCTGATCCTGATGGCTGCCGGCATAAATAGTGCCGCAGCACCAATATTCTGCATAAAACTAGATATCAAGGCCACGGTACCAGCAATGAGGGCCATTATCCTAGTCTCTGCCTTTCCTGCAAAACGCAATATATATCTTGCGAGAACATTCATACAACCTGTCTTATCAAGGCCTGCACCGATTATTATGACCGCTATAATGGAAACAACCGCATTGGAACTAAGTCCGCTGATGGCTTCTTTTGGACTAACCAGTCCCAAAAGAGGCAATAAGACCATCATGATTATACCAACCACATCTACTCGAACCCATTCAAAAACAAATAATAAGATTGCAAAAACCAAGACCCCCATTACGAGTATCATCTGGCCAGTGAGTTGCATGGACTGTATTTGTCCCCCTTCAGCCCCCCAAACCAAGCCGGAACAACCCAGAAGGCATGACAAGGACAGCAAAATTAATTTCATATTCTACCTCCCAAAAAAAATGGCAGTATCCCACAAGGTACTGCCATATAATAAGATTAATTTATAATATAATTTTTAATCTTTTACAACTAAAACTGGCACATCCACCATGGCAATCACTTTTTCTGTAACACTGCCCAAAATCAACCTATTCAGCCCCCTCTTACCTCTTGATCCAATGACTACCATGGATGCCTGAACTTCGTCTACGCACCTTTTAATACCAATATGCGGTTCCCCTTCTGTTATTTTCAAGGAACACCTAACATTATTTGCCAAACATCTTTTTTCTGCACTTTCAAGTAGGCCTTCTGCCTTTGCCCTGAGTTCTGAAACCGCTTCTTCTGGCAAAGAAAAGAATTTTCCATATGTAAAAATGACATTTAGCACCATTAATTCGGTCTCTGTATCGCGGACAAATTCTATAGCCTTTTGAAGAGCAGATTGACTAAAAGGAGAACCATCGTAAGCTACCAAGATCGGGCCATCAGTATTGAATGAGGTTGGGGGAATTACCAAAACATCTCTTGAAGTACTATTCAATACCCGCTGAGTAACGCTCCCTATAAAGACCCTTTCTACATCTGAAAGCCCTTTCCTTCCCATTACTATGAGGTTACAATGGTTGGTCTCTGCATAGGCCGTGATTTGTTGGTCGGGAATACCTGTTAACAAGGTGGCTTTTATAGGGACATTACATGATTCCGCCTCCTCTTTGGCCTTTTTTAATATCTCTTCTCCCTTGGCCTGAATATCACCTTTGATGTTTCCAAATATATCCATATCCCCTTCATATTCGGGGATGACAGTAACAATATGCAAGGCGTCAACACCCTGTATTTTACAGGCAATAGACAAAGCAAGGCTTGACGACTCAGATCCATCGTAGGGAACCAGTACACTTTTATAACCTTTTATCACCATCATCTTTATCCCCTTTATCAATTGGTCCCTTGCCTCGCCTGGAGCATACCCCTTATCATAGCGGCTGAAATTATTATTCCAGCGGTTCCAAGAGCTGCAACAAGGGCCCAAAAGCTAATGGAGTTGAGAAGTGATGCCGTACTAGGATCGAGGGGGGCCCTCAGACCAAGGTCTGCCAGGTATCCGGGTATTTTCGCCCCCCTACTTACAGCAACAATAAGCATCACAGAACCCATGACAATTTTTATCATATAATCCTTGACATACGTTGTGCCCAGGGCACCAAGCTGTACCCCAATTAGCGATGCAGCGAGGATCAAAAGGGTAAGCCTGATATCGATCAGACCACTCAGGCCCCATTGAATAGAGCCCCACATACCCATGCAAAAAGCAATCACCAACTCAGTAGCACTTGCCACCATAGCCGATGCGCCTATTACATAGATTAGTCCTGGAACTCCTATAAAACCACCCACTGCAATAGTTGCGGCCAGCATACCAGTGGCTACCCCTACTGGTATAGTGAACCATGCTGAAATCTTTATGCCAGCAGTTTTAAAATGGATCATTGGAGGTAGATTGATACTCTGAAGTTTTTTGGCTATCTTGGTGGTCTCTGCCTCTTTACCACCCTTTGCAAGTTTGTAGGCGTCCAGAAACACATATATTCCAACCACCACAAGCACGATAACAAACATCAGACTTACATATAGGTTGGAACCAGCATTTCCCCAGTGATTCAATATGTATTTTTGAATTTGAATCCCTATCTGGACACCAATAATTGCAGTTGCCGCCATGAATAGGCCTAATTTTATGTCTGCCTGGCCGTATTTCCATCTCTTATATGCTCCAACCATGGCCTTTGGAAATTTATGGCACATATTGGAAGCCACTGCCACTGCTCCAGGGGCGCCCAGGGACATCATGGATGGAGTTAGGACGAAGGCACCACCTGAACCAATAAATCCACTTAAAAGTCCTCCAATAAGGCCCACCACGAGAAGAGCTATTATTTTGGCTGGTGTAAGATCCATGAACATTATAGAAACGCTCTTGACTTCATTGGTAATTTCATGGGTCTTTTCATCCGTTATGAGACTCACTAGGACTTTTCTTTCAAGTGGAATCTCCTCTAAGTCCACATGTTCTGACAAGATTAAATGTTTGATCTCACCTGTACCATCGACCTTGAAGTCCGCCGTACGATCTTTGTTGACCTTTACAAATACTCCCTTGAGCATATTTTTGGGTGGTCCTCCACCCCCGCCTGCCCATGCAGTACTCACAACGAAGATAAAACCAAGTGCAAGAACAAAACACATAAACAACTTTTTCATTTTTTTCCTCCCTTCTCCGTCTCAAATCTCTTAGTGGCTACTTTTTGCTTCAATGCCTAACAGGGACAAAAGATTACTGGCAAAGGCTCCATGAACGAATGAAAATACTAGAGCAGTTCCAACAGGATAAATTGTGTGCCATCCACCCATGGTATAAGTGGTAGTAATCCAATCCTCATTGGAAAAAACCAAATAGTAAAGCAACCCTGAAAGAGCTCCAAAGATTAAAGTCTTGATGGCCAAAGGCCCTTTTGCTTTTTGTTTTTTCATAATGAAACCTTCCTCCTTTTCAAAATGAATCACCATTCACAAGCAAGCCATGTTTTAGACCCAACAAGACTTTGTGTCAAGTTCCCTTCATGCATTGACATATCATTGGGAATTTAATACAAAAAATTTAAAATCTCCTAAACTGAAACTTGCATGGAGGAATTATGTTTCAGATTGAAAAAATTCTTTTCCCCACCGATCTGTCAGATGCAACATCGAGCCTTGCTCCCTTAGTAAAACAAATTACTGAACTATTTCATGCTGAATTACACGTCATTTCAGTTATAGCAAATCCAATTTCACAGGACATAATTTCACATGATCTTATCGACATCCCCAATTTCCATGAGTATCAAAAAGAATTGAATGCTATGCTGGAGGAGAAATTAAGAAGTTTTGTGGAGGAGTTTTTCACGGATCTAGACAAAAAAACTACCTCTATTGTGAGAGGGGACCCTGCAGAGGCCATAATACATTATTCCAAAGACAACTCCATAGATCTCATAATAATGGGCTCAATAACTAAGCCAGGCCTTGTAGGAAGAATATTTGGAGGGACTGCCCATAAAGTAGCAGCAAATGCAACATGTCCTGTTATGTCAGTAAATCCATTCAAAATAAAAAAATAGTATTCAGGAGGAGTAATGGGGGACTTGGAGAAAAAAACGCTGTTGCAGGAAATTATCGATAGTATCCCAGGCGCAATTTTGGTCATCCTAGTGGCTGTTGCAGCCTTTTTCATAGCTCCATTCTTGCAGAAATATCCTCTTTTCAAGACTTATCTAGAATTGAAGGATTTCATATTAGCGATTTTGATGGGTATCCTGATCAAGAATACAGTTGGAATATCAAAGATATTTGAACCAGGTCTTCGTTTTTCCACAATCCTTACAAAAACGGGTATAGTGGTCATGGGTGCCAAATATTCCATGATGGGCCTTGTAAAAGTTGGAGGACCTGCACTTTTTTACATCGCAGTGTTCTTGTTTGGAACAGCTATAATCATGATGTGGGTAGGAGAGCGCTTCAAAGTACCAACCCCCCTTGCGGCATGTTTAGCATCGGGACTTTCTGTTTGTGGCGTATCAGCTACCATTGCCATAGCACCAGCTGTGAGGGCTAGAAATCGTGACATGGCATATTCTATAGCTGTTGTATTGATGTTTGGCCTATTGGCCCTTTTGGTCTTTCCGCCGATAGGGCGAATACTTCACCTTAGCGACACCCAATATGGAGCATTTTGTGGAGTCGGCATCGTGAACTCAGCTCAGGTATTGGCTGCTGGATTTGGTTACAGTGAAGGGGCAGGCCTGGTTGCAGGCATTTACAACATAGGCAGAGTGATATTCCTACCTTTTGTAGTCCTTATGCTTGCAATTATGGCAGCCAACAGAGAGGCAAAGGAAGGTCGTGAAGGCAACGTGGAAATAAACAAATGGAAGATAATAAAGGACAAGTTTCCCATATTCGTCCTAGGATTTTTGGCAGTGGTTGCATTAAATACTATGGGGTTTCTTTCAAAGCCTGAGATAAAGCTTGCCAAGACCTTTATGAACTGGTGCTTTCTTTTAGGTTTTGCAAGCATTGGGCTTACCACTAGGCTGGCAGATCTGAAGGCAGCTGGACTCTCTGGCTTTTTTATGGGATTTTTAGTGGCTGGAGCCAAGGCCGCTATTGCCCTGATAGTTGTGCTTTCTTTTTTGGATTAAATAAAGGAGTAGCTGGAAATGTTAAACTGGTTTAAAAATCTTTCAAAATCAAGGAAACAAGACCTTGCAGTTATCATAATGGGAATGCTCCTAGTCTTTCTTGCAAAACTTTTGAAATAGTGAAACCCAGTATAGTTTTGACTATAATTGGGCCAGGATATGACAAAGAGTTATTGGCGCAAGTTGACTATTCAGCCATCCTTGCAAGGGCCCTCAAGAGATACCTGATAATAGCTTATATATCTGATGATCAACTTGCACATTATGGACATTTTGATCCATTAGCCACAGACAAGGACAAAGATGCATTTATTTACCACGTAAAATCAAATAACCTGGCTTTCACATCAAAGGTCTTTGAAGACATAAAGGAAAAACTACACAAGAGACATCCACTGGATTATGATTTTTTTGATATGCCTCTTTCAAAAGAAAAATATGCCTTAAAGGCTCTTTCAGACCAGTATGATATTGATCTTACAATAATTTCCAAAAAGCGCCTTAAGACCATGTTTTTTTCAAAAAAGATGATTGTCCCTTCATGGATATGCAATTTAAGTTCAAGGCTCCTTCTGTTCGAATCATGGTAGGTTCAAGATGAAACGGACAATCGCCATAGGAGACATTCACGGAGCAAGCGACAAACTCTCCACCCTTTTGGAAAGGCTTTCCCCTGGAAAAGAGGACAGGCTTATTTTTATCGGCGACTATATTGACCGTGGGGCTAATTCTAAAGGTGTCATTGAGCAGATAATCGAGCTTAAAAGGCGGGGCTACGATGTTATAGCCCTTTTGGGAAACCATGAAAAGCTCTTGTTAGACTATGCTGAGAACCCAGATGAGGGGCTGGTCCCCTACTTAAGGCAACATGGCATTGAACAAACCCTTGAAAGTTATGGGGAGAAAGATCTTAGCCAAATACCTGATCTTTCTTTTATGCCAGTGGAACATAGAAAGTTTTTGAGAAACCTCAAAACTTATCATTTGGAAGAAAAATATCTATTCGTACATGCGGGTATTAGACCTGACAGGCCGATTCAAGAGCAAACACCCAGTGATTTTTGTGAGATTAGAGATGTTTTTTTAAAGGCTCAAGATGATTTTGGCCATATAGTAGTATTTGGCCATACCCCTTTTGAGTCCCCGTTAGTTACAAAAAACAAAATAGGTATAGATACAGGTGCTGTCTATGGCCATCTTCTGACTGCGTTAATTCTCCCTGAAATGGAATTCATACACGCATAGGGAAAATCATTCAGCCGATGAGTCCCTTTTTCTCCAATGCCTCAACAACCCCTTTTAGCTGATAGTCTCCATTCCAAAAGGCATCGGCTACAAGATGTGGAGTTTCATCATTTATCATGGCAGCATCAATAAGCCGGGTAAACCCCAGAAGGCGTCCGATGACCACAAGTTTTTCTTCGATGAGCTCCTGTGGAGCATATTCGAACGCTGCATTTACGAGGTCGCCTTTTACATCTATAAAAAAATCTGCCCGTTCAAGTATCTCTCCTATAGCTATTGCCCGGCGATGACGCTGAGTCATTGTGGTGCCACCGCCCTTAAAACGGAATTTTACATAGTTACCCCTTTGGTCAACACCGCACACGGTGTCCACCATGGTGAAATGGAAATCCATCCTTGCATTGAGATTTAAATAATCCCGTGCCACAATGACATAATTGGGTTTGCCTAACTCACGTCCTGATCGGGCATCGGACATCCATCTACCAACTGTAGAGCTAACATCACCAACTAGAGGTGGGGGGCCCGCCCATCTAAGACCTGGTGTGGAAATACCTTTCCAGAGGGCCTTAAATGGTCTGCTCGAAATCTCCTCTGGTGTGATGGATCGCCGCCTGTCCGTTGGCTTTATGATTCCTCCACCAAGATCGATTATATGAAGGAAAAATGGAATATCACTTTTGAGTTTATAGACGACTCCACTAGTCCCCTCAAGCAACTCATCTCCAGCTTCAAAGACGGCTAAAACGGCCTTTTCATGGACGTAGCGCACAATATCATGGAAGGATCTACATTCCATTATGGAAAAGGAAGGCCCATATGCATCGGTCAAATGAAGTTTTACAGTAAGCTCTCTGAGCTCTTCCATTGCATGATTTTTTTCTTTTTTATCTTTTGGTTCTAGAATCTTTTCTTGTTTTTTCTCTGGAATCTCTTTGAGGGCGCTTTCAATTTCTTCTTTTTCAGCTTCATAAACTTTTCCGCTATTTCCATCCACCACCACCCATTGGCCATCGTCGAGCTTATCCATAACATCCACAAGCCCTACCAACATGGGTTTATTATACTCTCTGGCAACACATGAAAGGTGATCAGCAGGGTTACCAAAATCCACCAACACCCCTTGAACTCTGTTTAATACCCTGGCAGCATCCACAAGGCTTCGATGAAGCACGATAACAGTGGGTTTTTCTGGTAACGCTTCAAGATCAGCGCTGGTCTTGATCTTTTTCACCATGCCTATTGCTCTACCCCTGGAGGTCACAAGTCCACTGGCAATTGCAGAGCGATTTTCCCCCTTATCAATATCTTTTGGCTGTGACTTTAAATCCATCACGAGAGGCCTTGACTGAATTATCCAGATAGTGCCTTCTCCATCTATAGCCCACTCGACGTCTTGAGGAACACCGTAGTATTTTTCAATCTCTTTCCCCAGAATCACTAGGTCCCTAACCTGTTTTTCCGAGAGAGCAGGCACATTCTGCATGGACTCTTCCACCTCTTTTTCAACCACTCCGCCAGATGGATCAAGATTCAAATATTTCACTTTTTTTGAGATTGTAGGGGCCTCCAGGTACAATTTTTCATCAGGGTTCCTAAGAGGCCTATAGACATCTACCATTGATTGACCTGATACCACTAGGTCTCCAAGCCCATAGGCTGCTGTTATCAACATCTGTTTTTGTTCAATATCATTAGGATCTACGGAAAATAAGACCCCTGCTTTTTGTGCATTGATCATCTCAACACACAATACAGACATATTGAAATCAAGAGGTCTCAGCCCCCTTCCAATCCTATATGCCAGGCTTCTTGCGCTAAAATTACTGGCTATAACCTCCTTTATGGCACTTTTGAGCCCATCAAAGTCTCTAACATTTAGCACT
>Ga0256832_1003564_pt1 | contig 10573 bp, 6 predicted proteins | sample 134614metaG_FD_190534 | JGI IMG/M metagenome (GOLD analysis project Ga0256832, IMG submission 190534) | Hydrothermal vent microbial communities from Lau Basin, Pacific Ocean - 134-614 | ecosystem: Environmental > Aquatic > Marine > Hydrothermal vents | place: Pacific Ocean: Lau Basin | collected...
CGCCGACAAGAGGTGCACGTCGATGTCGACCTCCCCGCGATCGAGCACACGGATCCACAGCTCGCGGGGCACCGCGAGCTCCAGGCGGTAGAGGTACTCGGGCCCGCTCTCGTCCTGCGTGGCGGCACAGCCCGAGTAGACATCGAGGTCGCGGTGCGTGCCAAAGGCCGTGTTCGCGGCGTGCGTGAAGGGCAAGCGGTCGATGACGAAGGGGGCCTCGGGCGAACCGTCGCCGTCGAGGGCAGGCCCCGCGGGGTCCGGAGCGGCGGCTTCGTCGAGCGCCCGGCGCGTTCGGTCGAGGGCCTCGACGCTCACGAGGTTGCGGACGTTGAACCCGCCCGCGAGGCCTTCGGCGCGGAAGTCGCACGCCCCCGAGCCCGCGACCGAGGGATGCACGCCGTCGTCCCCGAGCCCCCGGTTGGGCAGCGATTGCAGAGCGAAGTGCAGGTCGACGAGGGGCACCTGCCGCGCCTGTGCGATCGCCCGCACGGCGAGGTTGAAGCGAGGCACCCGCGCATCGATCGCGGCGTCGTCGGCCCGCGCCGGGATCGTGCTCAGCACCGGCACCACGCCGCGATCCAGCAGCGCGTCGACGACGTCGAAGAGGCTCTCGGCATAATCCTCGAGGGAAACGAAACCTACGTCGTTGGTGCCGAACATCACGAGGGCCTCGGCTGGCGCGATCGCCTCGACCTCCTGTTCGATCGGGCTCGGCGTCCCTTCCAGAGCGCGGCCCGCGGTCCATCCGACCCCGGCCGCAGCGCTCACCCGCTCGTAGGGCGTGGTCCCGGCGGCGTCGCCGGCACGGAAGTGGTCGAGGGTGGGCCGCAGCTCGTCGCGACCGTCGAGGTTCGGTGTTCCCGCGAGACATCGCAGGAAGGCGTCGCTGACGGTGATCGAATCGCCGACCTTGGCGAACACATCGTCCCGGAGCTCCGCGCCACGGCTCCGAATCGAGCGCAGGTTCTCGACGACGAAGGGGGTGAGTGGCGAATGCGTCCGCTCCACGGCGTACCTCGCCGGGTGCAGGCGCTCAGGCCCGGTGTCTGCGCCGCCGTCGAGGGCGGCGTCCCGACCCACGCCGGCGTCCGCCGCGCCATCCGAGGGCGTCGCCGCGTCGCGGGCGTCGATGAGGGTCACGTCGTCGCCGCAGCCTCCGGTCCCTGCGGTGACGGCCGCGAGGACTCCTAGCACCCAAGCTCGCATCTGCTCATGGTGCGCGCGATCGGGCCCGCGGTCGATGCCGAACCCCGATCGATACCAAGCCCGCAAGACGCTCGTTGGACCCGCCCGTGGTACCTTTGGAAGGGGTGATTGGGGGAGCCAGGCGATGTTGACGTTCCTCGTGGGCCCCTACGGGGTGCGACAGGAAGCGGCGCGCAGGCACCTCGCCGAACGCCTCGGCGAGGCCTTGGGGCAGCGGGTCGAGGTGGAAGCCGTGCCCAGCTACGGAGGACTCGTCGAGGTCTTCGCCAAGGGCCGCGCCCACTTCGCCTGGCTGCCGCCGGCGGTCTACGTGCGTTGCTACCGAGAGCACGATGCCCAGCTGCTGCTCTGCGGTGTGCGCGCTCGACGGGCGCAGTTCCGAGGATGCCTCTTCGTGCGCGCCGACGCCTCACTCGAGTCCGTCGACGAGCTGGCGGGAGCCCGGGTCGGCTGGGTCGACGGGCTGTCCTGCGGCGGCTTCCTCTTCCCGCGGCTGGCGCTCCGCGAGCGAGGCCACGACCCCGATGTCTACTTCTCATCGCAGCGCTTTTTCGAAGATCATCCCTCGGTCGTGCGTGCGGTGGACTCGGGCGAGATCGACGTCGGCGCGACCTTCCTCCACCTCGCCGCACAGAACGAGCACGCTCCCTTTCTCGGCACCGGGTGGGAGCTCGAGGTGCCGCGGGAGCGGATGCGCGCGCTGCTCGTCAGCGAGCCGATCCCAGCCGACACCCTGGTCGCCGCCCCACACGTCGACCGCGCGGTCGCTCTGCGATTCACCGAGTGCGTGCAGGGAATGCACGACTCGAAGGAGGGGCGGACGCTCTTGCGAGAGCTCTTCGGCGTCGAGCGCTTCGAGCCGGGGTTGCCCTCCCGCTACGCCGCCGTCGAGCGGGCCCTCGGGGACCGCGGACCCCGAGGCGACTGAAACGCCAAAGCGCTTGCCACAGCGCCCGGGAGTCTTATGGTGCGGCCGGTCCAGCGTCTATGGCCAAACGCGACTACTACGAGGTCCTCGGGGTGGCCCGGGGCGTGGGCGCGGCGGAGCTGAAGCGAGCCTACCGCAAGCTCGCGCTGAAGCATCACCCCGACCGCAATCAGGACGACCCGGAGGCAGCCGAACGCTTCAAGGAGGTGTCGGAGGCCTACCAGGTTCTGAGCGACCCCGACAAACGCGAGGTCTACGACCGCTTTGGGCACGAGGGGCTCCGCGGCGGCGGCGCGGGGTTTCAGGACGTCGGCGACATCTTCACCCACTTCCAGGACATCTTCGGCGACTTCTTCGGGGGCGGCATGGGGGGCTTCGGTGGCCGCCGCCGCCGGGATGGGCCCACCCGAGGCGGGGACGTTCGCACCCGCATCGAGCTCACCCTGGAGGAGGCGGTCTTCGGCGCCGAACGCGAGATCGAGCTGCGGCACCCCACGCCCTGCGGCGACTGCCGTGGTACGGGGGCCAAGAACGGCGAGCTCACGACCTGCGCGAGCTGCGGCGGCCGGGGGCAGGTGGCCCATCGACGCGGCGCCTTCGTGCTCCAGACCACCTGCTCGGCCTGTCGCGGCACGGGCACGACGATCGGCGCACCCTGCGAGACCTGCAAGGGGCGCGGCGAGGTCGCGAGCGAGCGGAAGGTCCGCGTCAACATCCCGCCGGGCATCGACCACGGTCAGACCCTCCGCCTCGCGGGCCAAGGTCAGGCGGGCGCCCGCGGCGGGCCGCCGGGCAATCTCTACGTCGAGGTGGTGGTCCAACCCGACGAGCGCTTCGAGCGCGACGGCCTGGACCTGGTCTACGAGGTCAACCTCTCGTTCCCCCAGGCGGCGCTCGGCGCGAAGGTTCAGGTGCCGAGCCTCCGCTCCGGCGAGGAGCCCGTCGAGCTGCGCATCCCGCCGGGCGTTCAGCCCGGAGAGACGCTGGTCATCCGAGGCGCGGGCGTGCCGCGCCTCGACGGCCGCGGACGGGGCGACCTCGTGTGCGTCGTGCAAGTCGAAGTGCCCAAGGAGCTCTCCCCCCGGGCCCAGGAGCTCATCGAGGAGCTGGCCAAGACCTTCGAGACGGCCTGACCTCCAGACGGCGGCTGCCTTCGAGACGGCCTGACCTCCAGACGGCGCCGGCTGCCTTCGCCACGGCCTTCCGAGCTGCCGGAGGCGCCGGTTCAACGCAGCCGCGCGGGGATCTCGGGGAGCCGACCTTCGTCGAGCCAGGCATACACGCCCCAGGTCTGCAGCACCCGTCGCGTGTAGCGCCGGGTCTCGTCGTAGGGGATGCGCTCGACGAACTCGTCGAAGGGGAGATGGCCGCGCTCCCGGAGCCATCGATCGACAGCACCGTGGCCGGCGTTGTAGGCGGCGGGCACGAGGCCGGGGTTCGCGTAGCGATCCCGCAGGTAGCGCATGTAGCGCGTGCCGACGGCAAGGTTCACCTCGGGGTCCCGGAGGGTGCGCGCATCGATGGGGACATCGAGGTCGCGGCCGAAGCGGCGCGCGGTCGGCAAGATGAGCTGCACGAGCCCGTAGGCATGCGCCCACGAGACGGCGCGTGGGTTGAAGGAGCTCTCCTCGCGGGCGATCGCCCGCACGAACGAGGCGGGGACGTCCGGTCCCGTGGCGGTGTCTTCGATGAGAGGCCAGAAGGCGCGCGGGTAGGCGAGGCGCCAGCGCAGCCAGGCGTCCCCCACCGGGGGCAACGCGCGGAACTCGGCGTGGCGGCGTCGCACCAGCCGGGTCACCTTCGGGAGCGCGCCGGCGCCGGCGTAGACCGCGGCCGCGACCCAGACCAAGGCATCACGGTCCGGCGAAGCGGCCAGCTCGCGGTCCGCGAGCTCGAGCTCCCCGACCGCCGCCAACTCGACGAAGCGCGCGAACCACGGCTCGTCCATCGCCCCCACCCACGGAAACGTCTCGACCGCTCGCTCGGCGCGCATGGCTGCCAGCACAGCCGACGCCCGCTCGTCGTCGAGCTCCCGGAGCCGCTGGAGCGCCTGCTGCGCGTAGTAGGACAGGGGCCACCGGCGAGCGAGGGCCGCGAAGGCCTCTTGGGCCTCCTCGCCGCGCCCCAGCGCCTGGAGGGTCCGCGCCCGCCAGTACGCCGCGCGGCCGTGGAGGTCTTCGGTCTCTTCGCCTGTGCCGTCCGCGGCGCGCGCCAACCACCGCAGCGCCTCGGCGTGCTGCCCCTCGGCGCGGGCGTGCATGGCGAGGCGAAAGAGCCCCTCGCCCACCATGTCCCCGTCGGGGTAGCGCTCCACCAACGTCCGCAGGCGGGCGACCATGTCCTCGGTGTCGCCGGCGTACATCTGCGTGAGGGCCGCCCAAAAGACGGCGTCGTCCGCCAGGCGATGCTCCGGCGCCTCCCGCAAAAGTGCCTCGTATTGCGCGAGGGCTCGCGCCCGGTCCCCGGTCTGGGCGTACGCGCGACCGGCTTTGTAGCGGGCCCAGGCACGCACGTCCGAATCGGCGCAGCCCTCGGCGACGGCCCGCATGTGCTCGGCGCCTTCCGCGCGGCGGCGACGCCGCAGCATCGCCTTGCCCTGACCCAAGAGCGCCCGGCAGCGCGCCGCGTCGTCGTCCCGGAGGCGGCGGGCGAGCTCGGCGTACGCCGCTTCGGCCTCGGCGTGGTGCATCGCACCGTAGAGCGCGTCGGCGCGGGCGAAGAGGTCCTCGGTGGACGGCCGGGTCAAGGCCCGCCGCCGCTCGGCCGGGAGGGACGCGAGCACCTCCGCGGCGCGGGCCGCCGCCTGCGCGCCGATCCGGGCCTTGGGCGCCCGGCTCGCGATGCGGCGAAACAGCGCCAGCGCCTCCTCCCGAGCGGCCGCGTCCTCGGACCGCGCCAGGTGCTCGGCCAGCGGGAAGGCCGCGGAGGCGGCACCGATGTGCGCGGGAGCCTCGGCGACGAGCTCGCGCAGCAGGTCCACGGCGGCCTCGTCCCCCGTGGCGAGGAGCGCCCGCGCGTGCACCCGGCGGGCTTGCGCGCGGCCTGCCCAAGGGTAACCGATCTGCGTGGCGGCGAGCTCAGCGGCCGCCGCGGGGTCGTCGTCGGCCAAGCTCTCGGCGAGGCGGAGCGTCGCCCAAGGAGCGAGGGGGTGGTCGCTCTCGCCGAGGGCCCGCAGCTGAGCGCGCTCGGCCTCCGAGTCGCCCGCGGCGGCGGCGGCGCGGGCAAGCAACCACCGCAAGCGGCCGGCCTCCCGGGGATCGGCCTCGGCGAGGGCTTCGGCCAGTCGCGCCCGCGCCTCCTGCGGATCGCTCTCCAGGGCCTGTCGGACCGCACGGACCGTTTCGCTCGGAACAACGGACGAGGCGTCGAAGACCCGCGGCGGAGGCGCCGGAGAGTGGGTCGGCGGCGCCGGCGGTGGCCTCGAGGGCTGGGCCTGGCCGCAGCTCGCGTAGGTTAACAGCGCCAACAGCGCCCCGATCCGTCGACCCATCCTCATGGAAACCTAGAGAGCCACGGGTCGGGCGTCCATTTTGTGCGCTCGCCTTCCGTGCACCGTGCCGGCCAGCGCTCAGCGGCCATGGCGGGCGCTCGTCAGCTCGTCGGCCTCGTCCTCGGCTCTGAGTTCGGCCTTGCGCCGCCGCTCGGCGAGCCAGCGCTGGTAGTGCTTTTCGACCGCTTCGTGCTGCGCGCGGGCCTGGGCGAGGGCTTCCCGTGCCGCCCCCGTCGCCCGCCGGCGTTCGCCGAGGGTGTCGATCGCCTGCTGCACCTTGCCGCGCAGCGTCTCGGCCTCGGACGCGCGCCGGTCGAGAAAAGCCCGACCGCGCAGGAAATCATCGACGCTGCGGGCCTCCAACCGCCCTTCCCGATCCTGAGCGTCGCGGGTCCCGCGTTCGTGGGCCTCCAGTGCGGCGCGAGCCTCTTCGAGGGCACGCTCGGCGGCGGCCTCTCGCGCGAGGGCCTCGGCCAAGGCGCGCTTGGCGTCCTCGAGCTCCTCGGAGCGAAGCTGGCGCGCGGCCTCGAGGGGATAGCTCACGCTCCGAAAGATAGCCTGCGCTCAGACGCCTTGGGAGGCCCCGGCGACGGAATCGCGTATCGCGTCCTGCTCGTCATGCTCCGGCACGAAGGCCGTCGCGTCTCGAAACGCGGCGCTGTCGATGACGACGGGCGAAGAGGCCGAGCCCCGTGAAGAAGCGCGCCAGCGCGCCCCGCCGTAGGGGTCGATGCCGTAGCGATTGAAGGGCAGGTCCGACGGCCCTTCCACCGCGCTGGATCACGCACTAACGTCGGCTCCTCATGAGCATTCAGCGAGTCGGCATCATGACCGGCGGCGGCGACTGCCCGGGCCTCAACGCGGTCATCCGGGCCTTCGTCAACGTCGGCAAGCGAACCTATGGGTGGGAGATCCTCGGCATCGAGGACGCCTTCAATGGGCTCATCGACACCGATTACAAGTTCCCCCGGGGCAACCGCTGGCTGGAGCTCGAAGACGTGCGGGGCATCATCGAGCTCGGCGGCACGATCCTGGGCACCTCGAACCGCTCCGACCCGTTCAACTACGTGGTCAAAGAAAACGGTGTCGAGCGCACCGTCGACGTCTCGGACGTCGTCATGGAGAACTACGCGCGCCTCGGCCTGGACGCCCTGGTCTCCATCGGAGGCGACGGCTCGATGAGCATCGCCAAGAAGTTCATCGACAAAGGCATGCGCGTCGTCGGTGTGCCCAAGACCATCGACAACGACCTTGGCGGCACCGACCAGACCTTCGGCTTCGACACCGCGCTCAATGTGGCGACGGAAGCCATCGACCGGATCCGCGACACCGCCGAGAGCCACGATCGCGTGATGCTCGTGGAGGTCATGGGGCGCGACGCCGGCTGGATCGCACTGCACGCCGGCATCGCCGGCGGCGCCGACGCGATCTTGATCCCGGAAATCCCCTACGCGCTCGAGCCCATCGCCCAGATGATCGAGATGCGACGAGCACGCGGGACGACCTACAGCATCATCGTCGTCGCCGAGGGTGCGCGGCCCCGCGGCGGCGAGTCGAGCGTCGTGGAGAAGAAGCTCGGCGCCATGCCACGGCTCATGGGCGCCGCAGGGCGTGTGGCCACGGGACTCGAGACCATGGTGGACGCAGACATGCGGGTCACGGTGCTCGGTCACATCCAGCGCGGAGGCGCGCCAACGGCGTTCGACCGGGTCCTCGGCACCCGCTTCGGCGAGATGGCCGCCGAGCTCGTCGCGGCCGAGAAGTTCGGCTGCATGGCGTCACTCCGCGCCGGGCGCATCGAAGCCGTACCCATCGAAGAAGCCATCGCCCGGCCCAAGCGGGTCGACCCCACCGGCCAGCTCGTCACCACCGCGCGGGCGGTCGGGGTGCGCTTCGGCGACGGCGTGACGCGCCACTCCCTCGTGGCCCCCCCGAAGACCGAATAGCCTTTCCCAACAGCTCTCCGTGCGCCTCACGCCTGGAGCACCCCTGCGCGGTGCAGCACCTCGAAAACACAGGGGCACGCAAGCGGGAGCCATCGCGGTCGAATCCTGGCGCGGACCGCTGGAAGTCCGCCCAAGGACCTCTGCGCGCGCCTCGCGGCCCGGAGCCTGCGGCATGGCGCCTCAGGCGCCCGATCGCGACCTCTTCTCGAACGTGAACTCGCCCTGCTTGGCGTCCACACCGATGACATCGCCGGGCCCATAGCCGCCCTCGAGCAGCACCTGCGCCATGGGGTCTTGGAGCTGCTTGAGGATGACCCGCCGCAACGGCCGCGCACCGAAAGCCGGCTCGTAACCGAGCTCGACGAGGAGGTCCTTCGCGCCGTCCGTCACCTCGAGCCCGATGCGCCGGTGCGCCAGCAGCTTGCCCAGGTTGCGCAGCTGGATCTCGGCGATACCGAGGAGGTCCTCCTTGCCCAGGGGGTTGAAGATGACCACGTCGTCGATGCGGTTGAGGAACTCCGGGCGGTAGTGCTTGTGGACCTCTTCGAGCACCTTCTCCTTGAGCTCCTCGTTGCTGCCCTCGTGGTCGAGGATGAGGTGGCTGCCGACGTTGCTCGTCATGATGATGACGGTGTCCTGGAAGTACGCCGGACGACCGCGGGAGTCCGTCAGCCGCCCGTCGTCGAGGACCTGCAGGCAGATGTTGAAGACGTCCGGATGCGCCTTCTCCATCTCGTCGAAGAGCACCACGGAGTAGGGACGCTGGCGCACGGCCTCCGTGAGGAAACCGCCAGCGTCCGAGTCCTTGTAGCCGGGGGGCGCACCGAGCAGCCGCGCCACCATGTGCTTCTCCATGAACTCGGACATGTCCAGGCGAGTCAAGCTCGCCTCGTCGTCGAAGAGGAACTCCGCGAGGGCCTTGGCGAGCTCCGTTTTGCCGACGCCGGTCGGCCCCAAGAACAAGAAGCTGCCGATGGGGCGGCGGGGGTCCCGAAGACCGACGCGCCCCCGACGCACAGCTCTGCTGATCGCCGCGACGGCGTGGTCTTGCCCGATGACGCGCTGCTGGAGCATCTCCTCCATGCGCAGCAGCTTCGTCGTCTCTTCCTCCATCATCTTGGAGACGGGCACCCCGGTCCACAGCGCGACGACGTCGGCGACATCCTGCGGCTGCACCGTGTCGCGCACCATCATGGTCGCCTCGTCGATGTCCTCGAGCCCCTCGCTCGCTTCGGCGAGCTGCTTCTCGAGGAGGGGGATGGTCCCGAAGCGGAGCTCGCCGGCGCGGGCGTGGTCACCGCTGGCGCGGACCTGCTCGAGCTCGCGGTTGGCGGCGCTGAGCTCCTCCTTGAGCCGGCGCACCTCACCGACGCTCTTGAGCTCCTTGGCCCAACGCGCGCGCAGCTCCTCGATGCGAGGGCGCAGCTCCTCGGCCTCGGCCTCCAGCTTCTCCCGGCTCGCCACCGAGTCGGCGTCGTGGTCGTCCTGGAGCGAGCGGATCTGGATCTCCAGAGCTTCGAGACGTCGTCGCAGCCGGTCCAGCTCGCTCGGCTCGCTCTCCATCTCGACGCGCACCCGGGCGGCCGCCTCGTCGATGAGGTCGATGGCGCTCTTGGGGAGCTGCACTCCGGGGACGTAGCGCCGCCCGAAGGTCACCGCCGCGACGAGGGCAGGGTCGCTGATGCGCACGCCGTGGTCGATCTCGAAACGGCCCACGACGCCACGCAGCACGGCGACGGCCTCCTCGAAGGTGGGTGGCTCGACGGGGATGGCCACGAAGCGCCGAGCGAGGTTCGAGTCCTCGTCGAAGGCCTTGCGGACGGCGTCCGGCGTCGCGACCGCGATGGCCCGGACCTCCCCGCGACCGAGGGCGGCGGCGATCAGCTCGCCGGCGCCGGCGGCACGTCCGCTGAGAGCCGCGAGGTCCGGGATGAAGAGGATGATCTCGCCGGCGGAGTCGCGGACGGCGTCGAGGATCGCGCGCGTCCGCTCCTCGAGCTGCCCGCGGAGCGACGCCCCCGCGACGAGGGACCCCATCTCCAGCGCCACGATCCGCTTGCCCTTGAGCATCGAAGGCACGTCGCCCACAGAAATACGCTGCGCCAGCGCCTGCACGATCGCGGTCTTGCCGATGCCCGCCTCGCCGACGAGCAGCGGGTTGTTTTCCCGCCGCCGCGCCAGCACCTGGAGCATGCGCCGGAGCTCCGCGTCGCGCCCCACCGTCGGGTCGAACTTGCCCTGCGCTGCCAGCCGCGTCAGATCGCGACCGAACTCCTCGATGGGGTCGCCGAAATCACGCCCTCCGGAGCGCCGCCGCGGACTCGCCGCCGGCGCGGAAGGCTCCTGCCCGACCTTCGCGCCGCCGAAGGTCGCCCGCAAAATGGGCGCGCTCAGGCCCACCGCCGCAAACGCCTCCTTGATGCGGCCCTCCGTCTCTTGAGCGCACGCGAGCATGAGGTGCCGGGTGCCCACGGGCACGCCGCCGTCCCGAGCCGCCTCCCCCTCGGCCCGCCCCAGCAGGTCGAGGGTGCGCGGCGAGAGGTACGACTTCCCGTCACGCACAGCGGGGATCTTGCGAAGCAAGAGCTCCGTCTCGACCAGCAGGTCGGTCGGATCGATCCCCGCGCGACCGAGGGCGTCTTCGATGGCGCGGTCCCGCTCGATGAGCTCGTAGAGCAGGTGCAGCGGCTCGACCTCGGGGTGGTTGCGCTCGTCCGCGAGCGCCTGGGCGGCCGCGATGGCCTGCTTGGCGGTCTTCGTGTAGGCCTCGAGCCTCAACGTCAGCGTGCTCATGGGGGCCGCAGCCTACCACCGGCTCGCCGCAGGCAAAGGGGTTCGGGTCTCGTGGAGCAACGCCCTGCCCCGGAGCGGCCCCCCTGGGCTCGGTGCCGGTCTCCCCTGGCAGCGCGGGAGGCTTGCGGACCGACCGAGCTTGCGGGATCGTGGCGACGTGAGCCGTGCCCTGGACGAGCGACTGCGGGCGTTGCGCGACAGCTACCGGTC
>Ga0256832_1003565_pt1 | contig 10573 bp, 8 predicted proteins | sample 134614metaG_FD_190534 | JGI IMG/M metagenome (GOLD analysis project Ga0256832, IMG submission 190534) | Hydrothermal vent microbial communities from Lau Basin, Pacific Ocean - 134-614 | ecosystem: Environmental > Aquatic > Marine > Hydrothermal vents | place: Pacific Ocean: Lau Basin | collected...
GAAACATAACCTTCCAGCCCTTCTGCCAGAAGCGCTTGCACCAGTCCAGATCCTCGCAGTGGAGAAAGTAGCCCTCATCGAGTGGGCCGACATCATCCAGCGCCTCACGGCGGACGAACATGCAGGCACCCGAGATCGCGTCCACCTCGATGGGGTGCTCGGGCAGTGGCGCATCGACTTTGTTGATGCCGGCGCCGCGCTTGCCGAACAGCGTGGAAAGGGCCGCCAGCGGCGTCGGTTCATCGCGCCGACAGCCGCGTTGTTCGGAGCCATCCTCGTTGAGAATGCGGGGGCCGCACATGCCGACATCGGGGCGGTGTTCCATGAATGTCATCAATCTCTCTATGCTTTCACACTGGATAATGCCGTCGGGGTTAAGGAAGAGTATGTAGGGAGTTCTGGCAATAGGGAGGCAGTGGTTGTTGGCGACAGCAAAGCCTAAGTTTCGGCCATTTCGAATGATCTTTAAGCGTGGATCTTGTGGTAATGCTCGGAGGCTGCTGTCACTGGAGCCGTTGTCTGAGATGACGATTCGAGAAACGGATGGGCATGAAAGCCCGGACTCCACGCAATCGCGTAAGAGTGAGCCCGTATTGAAGTTGACGATGATGACCGTAACAGCAGGTTTGTTCATGCCCGTCCCATTAGAAGGTAATGGTTATAGCAGATAGTCGTCTAGCCCTGTCTCGCAACGTTAGCCTGAATGCGTTGCGGCTGGTTGCATGGTCGAGCCTGGGTCACTACTATAGCCCTCCCTTCACTGCTTTGGGTTATTATTCCTTTGGTCGAGCTGCCTTGCAATGCCGCCCAATACATGGCCGCCACAGCTGATTGGGTTTGATGGTAAAGGGTCAGTCCGTTTTATGGCGGGGTGTGGGTAGGCCAGTAGCGTGGATCCAGTGTGTTTGCCCAGAGACGAAACTGGGAAAAGCAAATGTATGTTACTTGGTCGCATAATTGGGCGACGAGTCTCGAGTTGGACAGTTTGTTTGTCAAGCTATTTAGATCTTGCGCTATTGCCTAGAACCCGCTTGTCGCCCTTTGTCTTGGGGAGGGTAAGTATGGCTGTCTATGTGGAAAGCGTTGGCATGATATAAATTCTGCAGGTTGTTTCTATTACTGCGAATGAGGGAGTCTGAATGCGTCCGCTATAGGCTGAGTCGCTTGTCAACAGGGGGGCGGTAGATCTTCACCGATACATCGCCTTTGTGGTAAGGCTTCTTCTGTGAAAAATCAGATGATTGTGTTTGGCTAGGCTCGGTTTGCTGTACTTATGGTGCATGGCATGGCATCCGTGTGTTTTGCAGCCCGTTGGTCTGGTGGTTGTTCTAGTAAATGAGGCGCTCGATTGGATTCATATTCACCATTTTCGGTATCACCAAGATTCCTTTTAAGGAGTGTTTGGGAGAACCGTCAGTTGATAGCGCAACTGACATCAAGGGAGATAATTGGTCGATATCGTGGCTCAGTACTGGGTGTTTTCTGGTCGTTTGTTACCCCGGTGTTCATGCTCGCGATTTATACTTTCGTATTTAGCGTTGTGTTTAAGGCGCGATGGGGGTTGGCAGGGGGGGAGTCAAAGGCGGAGTTCGCACTGCTTTTGTTTGCCGGGCTTATCGTATTCAACCTTTTCTCAGAATGTCTGACTCGCGCACCTTCACTTATATTGTCGCATGCTACCTACGTAAAGAAAGTTGTTTTTCCGCTCGAGATCTTGCCATGGGTTAGCATGGGATCAGCCTTGTTTCATGCCGCTATCAGCTTGCTTGTATGGTTGATCGCTTATGGGGTGTTTTACGGTCATCCTCATGTTTCAGTGCTATTGCTGCCAGTTGTACTGTTCCCATTTGTTCTTTTGGTGATGGGGTTGTCTTGGTTTCTTGCGTCGTTAGGGGTTTATCTGCGGGATATTTCAAATTTGATCGGAACGTTGTTGACGGTCTTGATGTTTCTGTCTCCAATATTTTACCCAGTTTCTGCTTTACCTGAAAAATACCGCGTATACCTATATCTGAACCCTTTGACCCCAGTCGTCGAGCAGGTTCGCAATATCCTATATTGGGGTGGTGGGGTCAATTGGGCTGCATATGTTTTGTATGCGCTGATGTCCCTGGCGGTAGCTTTGATGGGGTTTGTCTGGTTCCAAAATACCCGAAGAGGATTTGCCGATGTCCTCTGATGCTGTTATCAAGGTAGAGAATCTGAGCAAATGTTACCAGATTTATGAGTCTCCCCGAGATCGTTTGAAGCAGTATATCATGCCTAAATTACGCTCCTTTTTTGGGGGGAAGGAGGTGCGGTACTATCGGGAGTTCTGGGCTTTGAAAGATGTGAGTTTCGAAGTTGGCAAGGGGCAGACGGTGGGGGTTCTTGGAAAAAATGGGGCGGGGAAGTCAACCTTGCTGCAGATTCTATGTGGAACTCTCAATCCAACCTCGGGGCGTGTCGAGGTAAACGGCCGAGTAGCAGCATTGCTTGAGTTGGGTGCAGGCTTTAGTCCGGAATTTACTGGGTTGGAAAATGTCTATCTTAATGGGCAGTTGCTTGGGCTTAGCAAAAAAGACATTGATAGCAAGATTGAGGAGATTCGTGAGTTTGCGGATATAGGGGATTTTTTCTATCAGCCGGTAAAGACCTATTCCAGCGGCATGTTTGCTCGGTTAGCTTTTTCTGTCGCAGTGCATGTCGACCCTGATGTCCTGGTTGTCGATGAAGCGCTAAGTGTGGGGGATTCATGGTTTCAGCACAAATCGATTGATCGCATGAAGCGCCTGATGTCAAATGGGTGTACGGTTTTATTTGTAAGTCACTCGATTGACTCGGTAAGAGCAATATGTGAAAACGCAATCTGGCTAGAGAATGGAAGGATTAGGCTTATTGGCGATTCGCGGTCGGTGACGAACGAGTATATGAATGAAGTGTTCATCGAGCACAACAGGATAACTCTTGCTGCGACGGGCAATCAGAAAGGTAAGAAAGGTAACGAGGGAGAAGGGCAGGATTCGAACGACTCATGTTCTAGCCATGGAGCGCGTCGGCGGTTTCAATCGGCTGGGAGTCGTCTTGACGCACGGTCGGTTCTTGAGGTCAGGGAGGTATCGATCAGAGATGGTGATGGGGATAAAGTCGAGTTTCTGCGTCAAGGTGACCCGTTTACGATTATGGTAGATATTGATTTTCTTCAGAATGTTGAAGATGTCAGTGTTGGATTTGTTATCAAGGATCAGTTCGGGCAGGAACTCACCGGAGAAAGTTTGTTCAATAATTATAGAAAAAGTTTCCATTTTCAGGCTGGCGAGTCGGTCAAGGTATGTTTTTCTTCAACGATGCTTTTTCGCGGTGGGCAATCGTATTCTCTGGCGTTGCGTATTAACCAGGTTTCGGAGTGGGACCGAAGCGATAACGTGCTGATCTATGCTGACGATCTTGCTGCCGTTATTGAAGTTGTTTCTGATGGCGAATCCCCGATGTGGTTCATGTTTAAGCAAGAGTTTTCCGTCGAAGTGGTTTATGGCTAGGTTGATTTTCTATACTGATGAAGCGTCTATGGCGCTTGTCACCGGTCGGAAACCCGTTGTGATACTTGTTGGTGGTGACTTTGGGTATGCTAATTTTGGGGATGTGCTGCAGCTGAAGAGCGTTGTCAATTTTTATCGCGCTCAAACAGATCTGAACCCAGTTCCAGTATATTCTCTAGAGGCTATTCCAGATTCGGGCTATGTCGATCGAATAAAAAAATTGATCGGTGTAGATGCTTTGCTTTTTTTGTCCGCTGAAGCTGTTGATGTTGCTCGTCTTGGGCTAATTCCTGTGCCTAGTATCTCATGCTTGAGTGTCGTTCATCTTTATGGCGGTGGTTATTTGAACGATCGGTGGGGAGAGTATGTTCTTGACGTGGCGGAATGCTTTTTGGATAAGAGTGAATGTATCACCTATCTTATTAGCGGACAACAGGTTGGAGAGAAAGTCAGGGCGAGACTGCTCGACCATATTGACAGATTTCGACCTAGGCTTGTTGGGGTTAGGGATTTTGAGTCTCTCGATCGGCTTGAAAGTTGGGGTGTGCCCGCGCGGTTTTCGTTCGATGACGCCTATGAGCCGTTGCTTGATCTTGCGAATCAAGTTCCAAAGATAAGGAAGAATCGTGTTATTGGGCACATAAACCTCTCGCCCTATGCTTCTGACAGTGTCGGTGAGAAGGCCCAAATGCTAGTCGCTGCTTTTCGCGAGATCATGGTGCGTTATCCGGAACACGAGCTCGTGATGGTAAACGCATACAACGATAGGCGCTCCGCGGTAATGGACTCGCTGGCGTCGATTGTGGAGCTCGAAAACGAGTTTCCATATAAGGATTACTGCGTTCTTGATCTCGTGGATGGGGCCTATTCTGGAAATATTTCTAGGCCTGAGTTGCTCTCGTCGGAGGTGGCCGTATCCTGCTCGTATCATGTCACGCTGTTTTTGCATATTGCAGGTGTGCCGTGCTGGTTGTTTGCGCAAAACGCGTATTATGACCAGAAAGCGGGGGCTTTAAATGGCATGGAAAGCTATGAGGAATTTCTTCAAAAACCGGTTATACCTGACTATTCGGAACGCATTGATTTGCGGGAGGCATGGCTGAGGGAGCTTGGTAATGTAATTGAAGTCAGAGGTCCTGAGGTCGATGCAATAGCTTTATCGCTAGATGTGGATGCTATTGATTCTCTTTCTCCCTTTAAATTTAAACCGCGGGGGCATGAGGCTTTGGAGCGTCAGCTTGCGGAGCAGGCGGAGCAGCTGCAGGAGTTGCGTAACTATTGTGACGATTTGCGCTCTTCCCTGCAGCAAAGTTTGGCTTACCAGGAGGAGCTTGAGCGATCGCGAAGGGCGCAGTCTGGGCAGATCGACGAGTTGCGTTCGTATGTTGATTCTCTTGAAGCCAGAAGTAATGCGCTTGCTGTTGAACTTGATCAGGCTCATCGAATTCTGGGTTCACGCAAGGAGTTGATTAAATTCATTGTGCGGAGTCGAAGATGAATAAGCTGTCAATCTGGATTCTTACCTCTGAGTTCCCTCCGATGTACGGTGGGGGGATCAGTACTTACTGTCATGAATCCGGACTTGCATGGTCGATGTGTGGCCATAGGGTAAAGGTGTTTACGAGAGCAGATCCTGCCCAGGAGGGGCGGGCTGTCGAGGATATAGGGGAGCGGTATAGCGTAATTAGAGTCCCGATAGTCGCCGAACCAGCAATTCAGAATGCACTCGGGTTCTGGCATTTGATGTCATATTGTCTTGCGGATGAGGTTGTTCGTGAAATACGAGAGAGAAATGATGCGCCTGACATGATCGAGGTTCAGGATTATGGTGCTCTCGGTTACTTTTTGCTGAAACGCAAACTCGCCGGCTGTGAAGAGTTGGTCTCTACAAAAATCGTTGTGTATACACATACCCCGGTATTCGAGCTTGTTAAGGTTAATCAGGAATCTTCTTATCTGTTTCCCAATTATTGGTTGGGTCAGTGTGAAAAATTTTGCCTTCAAGCAGCTGACTCCGTAATTAGTCCATCAAGATTTTTGAAAAGGCATCTTGAATCGTACTGTCGTGATGACATTAAGGTTATTCCGTATCCGTTTTTTTTGGGGGGGGCAGTATCTTCAGCACCGAAACCCGTGCGGGAGCCAGAATTTGATTGTGTCTATGCAGGCAGGCTTGAGTATCGAAAAGGCGTGCTCCAATTGCTGGCAGCCTTTAAGGGTATATGGGATTCTGGAGAAAAGGTAACGCTGCATATGGTCGGAGGGGATACTCAGTGGGTGCCTCGAAGAACGAGTATGAAGAGTTATATAGAGAAGCTTTATTCTCGCTATATAAAGGATGGTTTGATCACTTTTAGTGATGCTGTTCCTCCTGACGTACTCCCGTCGGTATTTTCTTCAGGAAAAGTAGTTGTTATCCCTTCTATCTATGAAAATTTCCCATATGTTTGTATGCAGGCCATGGGGCTGGGTAACGTTGTTTTGGTTTCGGCTTCTGGGGGGCAGGCCGAAATGGTTGGGGGTGACGCATCTTGCGGCCTGGTTTTCGACTGGGATGAACCGGGGTCGTTTTCGAAACAGTTGAAACGACTTTTGAGGAAGTCTTCTGATGAGCTCGTGGCCATGGGAGACGCCGCGCGACGACGTATTTCGATGCTATGTAATTATGAGCGGTTTGTCGAGCGTCGAATTGATCACTTGAATCAAATCGGCGAGCATTCCGGTACTGCTCGAGGTAATTATCCTCGGGTTGGGGGGCGCGAGGGTTATGGGCGAGATCAATTCTCTGGGGATGCGGGTATCTCGGGAAAATTGTCGGTTGTTGTGCCTTTCTACAACATGGGGCGCTATATCCTTGAGAGTGTAGAGAGTATAGACAATAGCTCATATCCTGACATAGAGATCATCATTGTTAATGATGGTAGTGATGATGAAAGCTCAGTGAAAGTTCTCGAACAACTGAGAAAGAGAGGTGGGCAAGTCAAAATCATTGATATAGACAATGCCGGGCTTGCGAATGCTCGCAACGTAGGAGCAAGGGCGGCTTCTGGTGAGTTCCTGGCTTTTCTCGACGCCGATGACTGTATCGAATCATTATATTACGAAAAATGTATTGGGCTTTTGACGCGGTATCAGAATATTTCGTTTGTTTATTCGTGGGTCAGATATTTTGGGGAAAGTGATGCTGTTTGGATAAACTTTGATACCGAGTTTCCCTATCTCCTCGCGGGGAATATGTTGGCTGCATTTCAGGTGGTTAGAAGGAACGATTTCCTTGAGTTTGGTATTAACGACGAGGATATGATGTTCGGGATGGAAGATTATGAGGCTTGGTTGCGTATGGTTAGTAAGGGGTGTCATGGCGTGACCATACCTGAACCGTTAGTACGTTATCGTGTTAGAGATGATTCCATGGCGAGGCAATTCAACCGTAGTACTGTGATCTATATGTATGAACAAATGGTAAAGAAAAATAACGGTATCTATAAGGAGTATGGGGACGAACTCTTTATGCTCGTCAACGCAAATGGCCCTGGTTATCTATGGAACAATCCAACGATAGCTTATCCTCCCCTTGCCTATGCAGGGAGTAGTGAAGGGACGGGCGAGATGGGGGATGTCGGGTTTTCTATTGGTGAGATGATGCGATTGAAGCGAATTGTAGCGCATCCAGTGTTTTCGAGGCTGATCAGGTTTGCGCTGTCCGCTCGGTTAGATCGATGGTTTGGAGTTCGTTGATCGAATCGGTGGGGCCGTAAGGTGGTCGTGATCAAAGATGGAAGCAGGGGATCCGATTGGATAGAGCGGATGTTTATAGATGTTAGGTTCGGTTAAAGGGATGTCATGCGTTGCTTAGTCCTTGGTGGAGGGGGGTTTTTGGGAGCACATCTTGTGTCCAAGTTGCTAGCGGCCGGGCATCAAGTCGTAAGTTATGGGCGCCATGCTTCCTATCAAAACCTGATATCAGAAGGGCTTGATATTTCTTGTGTTACCGGTGATTTTTCGACTGAGAATCGATGGAATGAGATGCTCGAGGGAGTCCAGGTTTGTTATCACCTCATCTCGACAACGCATCCAAAGTCGTCGAATCTCGATCCCATTGCCGATGTTTCGGGAAATGTTTTAGGTACATTGAGGTTGTTGGAAGCTGCACGGAATTATAGTGTCCGAATTGTATTTACATCGTCGGGAGGGACTGTGTATGGCTTGGTGGATGATGGTCTGATATCCGAGAAACATTCTACTAACCCTTTGTGTTCCTATGGGATAACAAAACTGTCCATTGAGAAATATCTGCGGCTATATAATGAACTGCATGGCGTTAAGTCAATAATTCTTCGTATCGCAAACGCGTATGGGGAAGGGCAGCGTATTGATAGTCCTCAGGGTGCTGTTGCTGTATTTATGGGGCGTGTGTTGAGAGGGCATACGATCGATTTGTGGGGGGATGGGTCGGTTGTGCGAGACTATGTCTATGTAAAAGATATTGTTAATGCAATGTTATTTGCATCGGAATATGGGGGGCGGTCTTCAATTTTCAATATCGGATCGGGCGTGGGGACGTCGTTGGAAGAGTTGTTGCATTTGATTGAACGGGTGACCGGTCAGGAAGCGGATGTAGTCCACCATCCGTCACGTGGTTTCGACGTGCCAGTGAATGTACTTGATATTCAGAAGGCTCGAGACGAGTTAGGCTGGATCCCGCAGACGTCTTTGCTGGATGGTTTGAGGAATAGTGAAAAATGGATGCGTAGGCAGTTATCTATATCGGAGTCGTAATCAGATAGCCGTGTTGTGGCGGTTAGGAATTTGACTCATTGTTAAAGGGTGTAGATGCTGAAGAGAGCGAGATGGAAGCTATTGTGTTCACGTGAATGATAAGTGGCGTTGAATGGTAAAAGTTTGCGCAAGCATCGTAGTTTATCAGGCAGACAGGGATGTGCTAAGCGCGCTCGTTGCTGCTTTGCTATCGCAAGTGGATCTGGTGCTGATTGTTGATAATGACATGAAACCTGAAGGGTTGCCGTGCTCGCAACATCATCGTGTGCATTACCTGCCGCAGCGTAGAAATATTGGAGTGTCTGCCGCTCATAATATTGCATTTTCAAGGGCGAAGCGGGAAGGGTGTTCCCACGTTGTTACTTTCGATCAGGACAGTATGGTTCCTCAAGGTTTCGTAGATGGCCTGCTTTCTATGGAGCGGTCGCTTTTGGACCGGGGAATCATGGTCGGCTGTGTGGGGCCTCGTTTTAGTGATCCGAGGGGAGGGGTTGGCGCTCCGTTTATTCGGCTGGCTGGTTGGAAGATTGAAAAAATAGACTGCCGCAACTGGCATGATCGGTATGTCCGTGCTGATTACTTGATAACCTCCGGCTGTCTCATCAGTTTGTCTACCATTGAACTGGTAGGGCCCTTCGATGAAGGGTTTTTCATTGATTATGTCGATATCGAGTGGGGGCTGCGTGCCGTGAGTAGGGGTTTCCAGAATTTTGGTGTTTGTGGAGTGACTATGAGTCACCCCATTGGGGATGCGCCGTTGGTTATTCCGCTGATTGGCAAGAAGGTTCCTTTACATAGCCCTCTGCGACACTATTATCATTTCAGGAATGCGGTGCATCTCTACAAACGTCCGTATGCGAGAACGTTGTGGGTACTCAATGATGGCATTCGTCTTGTGATCAAGTTTTTCGTCTACTCTCTTTTTGCGCCAACTCCCTTTAGGCATTTTCGGATGATGTCTCTTGGTATTTGGCATGGGATCATTGGCGTAACAGGTCCGTTCAAAGGGTAGATTCTGTGTATATGGCAGTAGCATTGATGACTGTGCCGACATCTTGGTTGCTGCTCCGTCTTCTTGTTATGGCAGTGGAGTTACTGCCGACCGATGTGCCCAACCAGCGTTCATTGCATGACCGAGCTATTCCCAAAGCAGGAGGGGTGGTCATTGTATTGGTGGCGTTGGTTGGAGTTGGGTTGGTGTTGGGCTTTGATCATCCGTCTGTTCGCCCGCTTGTTTCTGGCGCTCTGCTTCTTGCGGTGGTGTCTCTATGGGATGATTATGGGCATGTCTCTCCATTGCTAAGATTGTTAATTCAGGGGAGTGCTTCTCTGATTCTGGTAAGCGCTATCTACTCGGTATCGCCACCCTGGCTCAACGCTGCTCTCGTGGTTCTTGCTGTATGGGCTATCAATCTCTACAACTTTATGGATGGGATGGATGGCCTTGCTGCTTCGATGGCAATTGTCGGGTTCTCTGCGTTGGGGATGCTTGGATTTCTTGGTGATGATCTAGGATACGCCTGTGCGGCGTGGTCTGTTGCTGGTGCGGCTGCGGGGTTCCTCGTTTTCAACTTTCCGCCCGCCCGAATCTTCATGGGGGACGTCGGCTCTACCTTCCTAGGTTACATGATGGCCGCTGCGTCGTTGTGGGGGGTACAGCATCAGATCTTCCCCTTCTGGGCGCCACTGCTGATTTTTGCTCCATTCTGGCTCGATGCTACGATCACTCTCCTCCGCCGTCTGCTTCGTGGCGAGCGTGTCTGGGAGGCGCACCGCAGCCATTTCTACCAACGGGCCGTGCTGGCGGGCGTGCCTGTCCGGCGGGTGCTGCTGGTCGAGACGCTCCTCATGCTGGGCTGTTCGGCCGTAGCGATTGCGGTGGTGCCGATCACGCGGGGATAGTGCCCGCAGGGGTATGCGACCCGCTCCATGTTTTAACCATTGATTGACAATTTAGTCCGCCGTGAGCGGGTTTTATCGGGGATTTGTATTACAATTTGTAACCATTGCTTGTCGCCGATTCTGGCAAGTCTGTGGAAGTCTCTGATTATTATGGATAAACCTGCCGAAAAGCTGCGGACCCTGTCGGGGTTCTCAAAGCGTTTTCTTGTTGCGGTGCTGGATATTGCCCTGCTGCTGGTCGCATCGTGGGCGTCTTTCGCCATCCTCTACGCCGATTTCTTCGTTCCCAGCAGGACGCAACTGCTGCTAAGCCTGCTGGGGGTTGCGATTACGATCCCCGTCTTTGCCCAGGCGGGGCTGTATCGCGCCGTGAT
>Ga0256832_1003566_pt1 | contig 10569 bp, 8 predicted proteins | sample 134614metaG_FD_190534 | JGI IMG/M metagenome (GOLD analysis project Ga0256832, IMG submission 190534) | Hydrothermal vent microbial communities from Lau Basin, Pacific Ocean - 134-614 | ecosystem: Environmental > Aquatic > Marine > Hydrothermal vents | place: Pacific Ocean: Lau Basin | collected...
CACGGCCCGCGCCAGGTCGAGCCAGGTGCGGGCGCGGCCGGTGCCGCAGTTGTAGAGGCCGCCGATCTCCGGGTGATCCAGGAAGAACAGCGTCACCGCCACGGCGTCGTCCACGAAGACGAAGTCACGCACCTGCCCGCCGTCCGGGTACTCCGGCCGGTAGGAGCGGAACAGGCCCACGCTGCCGTGCTCGAGGATCTGGCCGTACGCCTTGTGCACCACCGAACGCATCTCTCCCTTATGGTCCTCGCCGGGCCCGTAGACGTTGAAGAACTTCAGGCCGACGATGCGGTCCAGCAGGCCGCGCCGCAGCGCCCACAGGTCGAACAACTGCTTGGACATGCCGTACATGTTCAGCGGCCGCAGGGTGGGAGTGACGGCGTCGTCGTCGCTGTAGCCGCGGCCGCCGTCGCCGTAGGTGGCGGCGCTGGAGGCGTAGATGAACCGCACCCCGTGCCGCAGGCACCAGGCGCACAGCTCGCGGGTATAGCGGTAGTTGTTGTCCAACAGGTAGTCGGCGTCGGCCTCGGTGGTGGAGCTGCAGGCTCCCATGTGGATCACCGCCGCCACGCCGTCGGCGGCGTCGTCGTCCCGCAGGGAGCGGCGGAAGTCCGCCTTGTCCACCACGTCTTCCAGCGCCAGGCCGCGCAGGTTCCGCCACTTGACGCCGCGGCCCAGGCGGTCTACCACCACCACGTCGTCGTGGCCGCGGGCGTTGAGGGCGCGGACGATGTTGGAGCCGATGAAGCCGGCGCCGCCGGTGACGATGATCCTGCCGGACATGACACTCTCCCGATTGTGTTTTCCCCGGATCGGTGGCAATCTACCCCCCGGCCCCGGGAGCGTCAACGCCGCCGCGCGGCGCCTGCCCGGGGATGAGTCCATCCGATCCACCGCTTCAGCGCCCGGAGGCCAGCATGACCGACCGCAACCCCACCCAGCTCATCCGCGACTGCCGGATCGGTGAGGGCACGAAGATCTGGAACTTCGTCAACCTCTACGAGTGCGAGATCGGCCGCGACAGCATGATCGGCAGCTTCGTGGAGATCCAGGCCGGTGTCCGCATCGGCGACCGGACCCGCGTCCAGAGCCATACCTTCATCTGCGAGCTGGTGACCATCGGCAACGACGTCTTCGTGGGTCACGGCGTGATGTTCATCAACGACACCATGCCGCCGCAGCCGGACCGCAGCAAGTGGAAGGCCACCGTCATCGAGGACGGCGCCTCCATCGGCTCCAACGCCACGCTGCTGCCGGTGACCATCGGACGCGACGCCGTGGTGGGAGCGGGGGCGGTGGTCACGAAGGATGTGCCGCCCGGCGCCATCGTGGTGGGCAACCCGGCGCGGGTGCTGCGGTACCGGGAGGGCTACGCGCCGCCGGCGTAGAAGCGGACCCGGTCGGGCACGTCGGTGATCACGGCGTCCGGCGCCTGCCGCCAGGCGGCGGCCACCGCCGAGGGGGCGTTGACGGTCCAGAGGTGGCACCCCATGCCGGCCGCCTGGAGCGCCGCCACGGTGCCGGGACGGACGGCGTGGTACTGCAGGGAGAGCGAGGCAAGCCCCCGCTCGCGCAGCCACGCCGCCGGCGCGTCGCCGGGGACGGCCGTGGCGATCAATCCCAGGCGCTGGCCGCCGGGGTCGGCGGCCGCTTCCGCCAGCAGGGCCGTGTCCTGCGACTGGATCTCCAGCCGGAGTCTCTCCCGCCACGGGGCCAGCAGCCGCCGCAGCCGCGACCAGCGGTGCAGTGCCTTGACCTCCACGAACACCACCGGCTCCGGTCCAGACTCTGCCAGGCAGGCAAGCGCCTCCTCCAGCCGCGGCACCGCGGTCGCCCCGTGGGCGGCGACGCCCCGGTCCGTTTCGGCGGCGGTCAGGGCGCCCAGCGGACCGGCGGCGGTGGCGGGGTCGTGGTGCACCAGGAAGCGGCCGTCGGCCGACTCGTGGACGTCCAGCTCCACGCCGTCGGCCCCGGCCGCCAGGGCAGCCCGGAAGCCGGCGAGCCCGTTCTCCGGCGCGAGGCGGGGAGCGCCGCGGTGGCCGATGATCCAGGTCATGGCGGTCGCTTCCCTTCCCGCGCCGCCTCCCGGGCGGCGGTTCAGGTGGACTGCGGTTCCAGCTCCGGCGGCTGGACGCAGAGTTCCAGGCCGTACTGCTGGATGGTCTGTCCCAGCGGCAGGAGCGTCTTCTGGGCGTCGTCGCCGCTCAGGTTGAACTGGGCGTAGATGGCGTGGAAGTTCTCCGCCACCTCGGCCCAGATGCCGGGCCAGTCCACCAGCGGCAGGTCGAGGTCCTGGCGGGAGCGCTCGATCACCGCCCGGCATCGCTCCGGGTCGCGCCGCATGCAGGACGGGAGGGCGCAGGCGGTGGCCACTACGGCGGCCGGCGTGTCGCACATCCGCAGCGCCGCGATGTCGGCGGCGTCGCTGTTGTGGGTGCCCACCAGTCCCACCAGGCGGTCCGGGAAGCGCCACTCCTTCAGGATCCAGGCCCCCAGCAGGGCGTGGTCCCAATGATGCATCTCGCGCTCGATGTCCGCCAGCCGGACCGGCTCCTCCCGCCAGCGGGTGATCACCGGCGCGTACATCTCCTCCATCTGCTGGAGCAGGATCGGCATGGCCACGTCGCTGATGAGAGCGGCGGTGAACGCCTCCTCCTCCTCGCCGGGCCGGGTGCGCCGGGCGATGGCCTTGGCCAGCAGAGCGCGCAGCAGGTTGTCGGTCCAGAACTCCTCCTGCTTGAACAGCTCCGTGCCGGGCTGGGGCAGCGCCTCCAGCATGGCGTAGGAGAGGACCACCGAGCTGATCCGCCGGAACCCGAGCAGGGTGATGGCGTGCCGGACCGTGGTCACCTCGGCGCGCAGGGCGTAGAGGGAGGAGTTGACCGTCCGCAGGACGCGCAGGGAGATGCTCGGCTCGGCGACGATGATTTGCTCCAGGCGGCCGACGTCGGGCTCGTCGCTGTTGAGCTCGTCGAGGATGTTGGCCACGGCGGCGGGCAGGGCCGGCAGCTCCACCGTCTTGAAGAGTCGGCCGAACTGGTGGCGGGCGATGCGTCGCTCCAGCTCCAGGATGTTGATTCCGTCCATGGGCGAGACCTCGGTGGCGGGGACGAGGAACCGGCGGTCCCGGCGACCGCCTCGGACATCCCGGGTATCGTCCGTTGCTGCAGGGGATTGAGCGAAAAGACGGGCGCCCCGCGGGGCGCCCGTCGCCGTCGTGAAGAGCCGCCGGTCAGTCCTGCGAGTGGAGAAACTCCCCGCCCAGGTACTCGTGCAGGCGGGCGTCGGGATCACCCTTCTCCGGCGCCGGCAGCAGGTACTCGAACGGATGGTCGCTGTCCCGGGCCAGGATGGAGTGGCAGAGGGTGCAGTCGTACGGCACCGCCCGGCCCTGCTCGTCCACCATGTCCCGGTTGTGGCAGCGGAAGCAGCCGCCGCGGTCGCCGCGGTGCCCCAGGTGGTCGGGGTGGACGTTCCAGCCCACGTTCATGAACGGGTGGATGTTGCGGCGGTACACCTGCTGCAGGACCGAGACCGCCTGGTCGATGGCGTCGCTCTTGGCCGCCCAGATCCGCCGGTCGTACCGCTGGTACCAGCCGTTGAGCTGGTTGTCGATGCCCGCCATGGCGCTCTCGAGGTCGGGGTAGTCGCCGGTGAGGGCGGCCACGGCCTGCTGCTTCAGGAACGGAACGGACCGGTCCAGCAGCCCCTCGGCGAAGCGGCGGTCCACCGCCTCCTCGGGATCCTCGAAGATGTGGGTGGCCCGGTTGTGGCAGTCCACGCAGTCCATCACCCGCACCGAAGGCGCCGCCGCGGCGTCGGTGACGTCCAGCGCTCGGTTGCGGTAGCGGTGGTAGGTGCCGTCGGGTCGGCGCACCTCCACCCAGATGATCTCCTCCCGCTCGTCGTCCACCGAGGTGTAGCGCACCTCGTTGCGGGCGGCCACGTGCCAGTGGATCTCGCCCCGCCGCTCGCCGCGCCCGGAGCCCACCTTCAGGCTGAGGGTGGTGTAGCGGGGCGTGTTGGCCTCGTCCATGGCGTAGTGGACGATCTTCACCAGGCGATCACCGATGAACTTGTCCGGCCAGTGGCACTTCTCGCACGTCTCGCGGGCCGGACGGAGCTGGTGGACCGGCGTGGGGATCGGCCGGGGGTAGGTCTTGAACGTGGCGGAGATGATCTGCTTCAGGCCGTTGATCTTGGAGTTGATCACGGCCTCGGCGCCCTCGCCCACGTGGCAGTCCACGCAGCGGACCCGGGCGTGGGGGGAGTCCTGGTAGGTGGTCCACTCCGGCTCCATGATGCCGTGGCAGGCGGTGCCGCAGAAGACCGGCTCCTCCATGAAGTGCAGCATCCGGGCCGTGCCGCCCCCCAGGAACAGGATGTTGACGATGGTCAGGATGACGAAGGTGCGGAACAGCCGTGAGCCGAGCGGCTCCCCCCGGATGTCCTCCGGGGAGAACCGCTCCTCCAGCAGCTCGCGGGTGGTCTTGCCCGTCTGCTTGCGGTAGCGGGCCCAGCCGAACGGGATCAGCAGCAGGCCCACTACGAACAGCAGCGGCAGGGCCATGTAGGTGATCAGCCCGATGTAGGAACTGGTCACGATGCCCAGCAGCCGCAGCAGCTCCACCACCACGAACAGGACGAACGCGGTGGTGGTCAGGGCCACGCCCAGCGAGCCGATCCAGTTGGTGGCCAGCCCGCGGACGAAGTTGGTGAATCGTTGCACCATGGCGCGCTCCTACTTGGTGGCGGCGCTGAACAGCTTCTCGTAGACCGCGGGCAACTTGCCGTCGCGGATGTCCTGCTTGATCTCGCCCGTCGGCCGGTTGAACCACTGGTGCATGGGATCCTGCATGACCTTGTCGATCATGGCGTTGATCTCCGGGTCGTTCAGGGCGCGGGCCGACGGCAGGAACTTGAAGTAGAAGTTGTGGGCCACGTCGTACATGCCGTGCCACCAGGTGTAGTCCGGCCCCATCATGGCGGCGCCGTGACGGGCGCGGCGACCCTCGTGGTGCCACAGCTCCCAGTACTCCCACTCGATCTCGTTGGAGAAGGCGGCCGGGTGCTCCAGCAGCTTCTTCTCCTTGATCTTCTTGATGATGGCCGTGGCCGGCTTGGCGAACTTCTCGTTGTAGAGGTTCACCAGGGCGTCGAACTGGTAGTAGTGGTTCTGCACGAACTGCTGGCCGTGGCAGTTCTGGCAGACGTCCTGCATGCGCTTCCGCTTGGCCTGCCAGTCGTCCTTGTGCTTGGAGACGGGCGGCCGCAGCGTCCAACTGATGCGCTGGCCCACGTCGTGGGTCACCGCCTGCGTGGAGGTGGCGGACATGTGGCAGGTGGCGCAGGTGGGGGCCTCGAAGTAGTCCACGCCCACCACCCAGCGGTCCGCATCCAGGTTCATCTCGTCGATGTGGGTGTAGTAGGCGTTGCCGTGCTTGGACTCCTCGTAGACTTCCTTCTGGGGATGGTCCGGGCCCAGGTGGCACTTGCTGCAGCTCTCCGGCCGGCGCGCCTGCGCCTTGCTGAAGGCGTGGCGGGTGTGGCAGGCGGTGCAGCTACCCTTGGAGCCGTCGGGGTTCAGGCGGCCGATGCCCGAGTTGGGCCAGCTCTTGCGCGACAGCTTGTTGGGAGAGGCCGGGTCGATCTGGATCTTGGCCCCGTGGCAGCTCTCACAACCCATGATGGCCACCGGCGCGCCGCCCGCGGCATGGGCCAGGTAGGCGTCCTTGGACTCCAGGATCTCGCCGGCGGTGGCGTGGTACGAGTTGGCCACCTCCTGCATCTCCTTCTCGTGGCACTTGCCGCAGTCCTTGGGCGTCACCAGGGTGGCGATCAGCGCCCCCTCGTGCTCGAAGGCGTCGGCGTCGCCCCGGGCGGCGCCGTGGCAGTCGATGCAGGTGACGTTGTGCATGGCGTGGGCGGAGCCGTGCCACTGCCGGTAGAGGCCGGGCGACTTCTCCTTGTGGCAGGTCATGCACTTGCCCGCCACGGTTTCCTGGGCGGCGAGGCCGGGCAGGACCCAGACCGTGACGAGGGCGAGAGCGACGAGAGCCAGGACACGTTTCATGGTGATTCCTCCGGCAAGACGGACCAGACAGGTCTTGTTAACGGCATCACAATGCTATGACGATATTGTGACGCGATCAAGAAAAAAGCACCAACAAGTTTTTAATTATCGTCACGGAGGAGACGCGCTCAGGCGTCGCCGGCGAGGCGGCATCCCAGGGCGATGGAGAGGAACTTGGACTCCTCCGCATCCGCCCGACTGGTGAGGACGCACGGCGCAGTGGTGCCGACCACCGCCGCCGCCAGGCGGGCGCCGGCCAACAGCGTGGCCGCCTTGTAGAACACGTTGCCCGACTCGATGTTGGGGAACAGCAGCACGTCGGCCGCGCCGCCCAGCGGTGAGTCCAGTCCCTTGATGGCGCACGCCTCCGGCGACAGCGCCACGTCCAGCGCCAGCGGGCCGTCCACCAACGCGTCCGGAAACATCTCCGGCGCCTCGTCCCGCAGGGCGGCGGCCTCCACCGTGGCCGGCATCCGCTCGCTCACCTTCTCGCTGGCCGCCAGCACGGCCACCCGCGGCCGGTCCAGCCCGAAGCGGTGGGCCGCGTCCACCAGCGAGCGGAGGATGGAGCGCTTCTGTTCCAGGGTGGGGGCGGGGATGATGGCCACGTCGCCGCCCAGCAGCAGCTTGCCGTGCCGCCGGCGGTAGGCGGGCAGCTCGAACACCGTGGCGTGGGTCAACAGGGCGCCGGGCGGCAGCAGGCCGTGCTCGCGGTCCAGGATCAACCGCATGTAGTCGGCGGTGCCGATCAGGCCCTTCATCAGCACGTCGGCGTCGCCGGCGCGCACCATGTCGCGGGCGCGGCGGCCGGCGGCCGCCGTGTCGTCCTCGGGCACGATCTCGAACAGGGCGGCGTCGATACCGTGCTCGTCGCACAGGGTATGGATGCGGGCGGCGTCCCCCACCAGCACCATGGCGGCGATCCCCTCCCCGGCGGCGCGCGCCGCGGCGGCGATGGTGTGGGGATCGTGCCCGGCGGCGACGGCCACCCGCCGCGGCGGCCGGCCGCGCAGCGCATCCAGCAGGGCGTCCAGGGAGGTGATGGGGTCGTTCATGCCGTTGCCTCCGGTGCGTAGATGCGGGCCTCCTCCTTGCCGTTCAGCACGCGGAGGACGCCCTTGGCCAGGGCGAACATCTCGTTCTCGCCGGGATAGACGGTCACGCCGCAGCCGACCCCCGCCACCAGGGCGGTGATGGCGTCGGTCAGGCGGCGGCTGCGCGCCATGCCGCCGGTCAACAGGATGCGATCCACAGGCTCGTCCTCGAAGGCCGGCAGCAGGGCGCAGATGTGCTTGGCGATCTGGTAGACCATGGCGTCGTACACCAGGGCCGCCCACGCGTCGCCGCCGTCCACGCGCCGCTCCACCTCGCGCAGGTCGGCGGTGCCCAGCAGGTCGATCAGGCCGCCGCGGCCCTTGTTCAACAGCTTCAGCTCCTGGTGGGTGTACTTGCCGGAGAAGCAGAGGTCGATGAGCTGCCCCGGCGGCAGGGTGCCGCTGCGCTGGGGAGTGAACGGCCCCTCGCCGTTGAGGCCGTTGTTCACGTCGATGTAGCGGCCGCGGCGGTGGGCGCCGATGGTGATGCCGCCGCCCATGTGGCAGACGATGACGTTGACCGCCTCGTAGAAGGTCTCGTTCTCCTCGGCGTAACGGCGGGCGGTGGCGATCTGGTTCAGGGCGTGGCTGATCACCAGGCGGCGGATCTCCTTCAGGCCCGTGATCTTGACCTTCTCCTCCACCTCGTCCACCACCACGGGGTCGACGATGAACGCCGGCAGGTCGTGGCCGCGCTCCCGCTCGGCGCGCCGCAGCTCGTCGGCGATGAGCGCTCCCAGGTTGGAGGCATGCTCTCCGCCCACGGCGGCGCGCAGGTCCGCCAGCATGGCGTCGTTCACGGCGTAGGTGCCGTGGGGGATGGGGCGCAGCAGGCCGCCGCGGGCGGCGACGGCGTCCAGGTCGGCCAGCGAGAGGTCGTGCTCCCGCAGCGCCTCCAGGATGGCGGCGCGCCGCAGCGGCGCCTCGGCGGCGATCCCCTGCCGGGTGAACGGCTCCAGCTCGGCGGCGTCGTGCTGCACCTCCACGGTGAACTGCTCCAGGTCTCCCTCGTAGTAGGCCACCTTGGTGCTGGTGGAGCCGGGGTTGACCACCAGGATGCGGCGGCGCGGGAAGAAGGTGTCCCGCGGCGTACGGTGCCAGTGGCCGAACTTGTGCAGCCGCAGCAGCGTGGCCTTGATGGCCAACAGGGCGTCCTCGGCGGTGGAGTCCATGGGCAGGTCAACGCCTTTGAAACGGAGGCCGAACACCACCGGGAACTTCTTGGCCGTCGGGTAGCGGGTGGCGTAGAGGTGGTACAGGAGGTTTCCCAGCTCCAGGTTGGGAGCGATGATCACGTTGGTGCGGCCGCTGAAGGCGTCGTCTTCCTCCTGGTCGTAGTACATGGCCGACCGGCGCGACAGCGCCACGCTGATCTTCACCTCGCACTCGATGTTGATGTTGCGGTACCGCTCGCCCAGGGCGGCCCGCTCCGCCAGCAGGCCGGGGATCAGCAGGCTGGCCTGGCGCACCAGCTCCGGCGACGGACCCTCGTCGCTGCCGCGGTGGGAGTACGAGACCACCGCCCCGTTGATCACCGGCAGCACGTCCTCGGGGATGATGTCGCGCGCCACGGCGCAGGTGCCCACCGCGATGTGGGCCAGCGTCTCCGGCGTCATGGTGGCGTTCACTCCCACGTCGCCGAAAACCACGATGTTGTGGGGGAAGATGTCCGCCGGGTGCTCCGGCGGCAGCACGAAGATGCCGGCCTCGCACATCACCGGGTTCACCTGCAGCAGGCGCAGCATGGGACGGAAGAACTCGCGCGGGCGGTGACGCATGCCGCCCACCACGGTGTCGGCGTGGCCGCAGCGGACGGCCATGATGCCGAACCGTCCCGGCTCCCGCATGAACGGCCGCGCCTGGTCGGGATCGTCCACCTGGCGGATGGCCGGCGGCAGCGACGCGCACTCGCGGGCGAACTCGTCCACCAGGTCGGGCCGTTCCTCCGGGCGCACGAAGGCCGCCTCGCTGAAGGTGTACTCCCGCCGGTTGCGGTCCACGTGGTCCAGGTGCCGCTCCGCCACGGCCCGCACCTCGTCCTCGTCCGCCAGGAAAACCAGCCGCGCGAAGCGGGTCAGGTAACAGGCCGCCTCCACGATGCGGGGGTCGGTGGCCTCGGTGAGCAGGACGGTGGGGCGGTTCTTCATGACCGCCAGGAGCTGGCGGTCCAGGGCCGACGCGATGTCGAACCCGGTGCCGGGGGCGGTTTCGTCCATGGTCGGTCCTCCCATGCCACAGGATGTGTGTCAGGAGAAAGGTGTAACGCGGCATCAATGTCAGCAAATTAACAGAGTTGTGCCGCGAAGATTGTGTTTCCCCGTCCGTTGGCTGAAACGGGCTGCTGGCGAGCCGAGAACAGCGGCCGTTGCAGCATCATGCGCCGGGTGATACGGTGCTTCGGGGATGGCGACAAGGGGAACGATGAGGCGCCGGACAGCGCATGAAACAGAATCTCGGCTCCTGCAGAGGGCCGCGGAACAACTGACGGCCGTGCTGGGCGAGGTCCCCCCGCGCTGGCTGCTGGTCACCGTGGATCACCAGCAACTGTGGCTGGTGCAGGGGGGGCGCGTGGCGCGCCGCTACGGCGTCTCCACCGCCGCCGCCGGCCTGGACGCCCGGGAGGGGTCGTTCGGCACGCCGCCGGGGGTGCACCGCATCGAGCGCCGCATCGGCGGCGAGGCGCCGCTGGGCACCTGGTTCCGCAGCCGCGAGCCGGTGGGCCGCACCTGGCCCGCCGACGACAGCGACGACGACCTCGTTCTGACCCGCATCCTCACCCTGGAGGGCCTGGAGCCGGGAGTCAACCGCGGCCCGGGGATCGATTCGCGCGAGCGGTTCATCTACATCCACGGCACCAACCGCGAGGCGGCGATCGGCCGGCCCGTCTCCCGCGGCTGCATCCGGATGAGCAACACCGACGTCATCCACCTGTTCGACCAGGTGCGGGAGGGGGATCCCGTTGTCATCCTCTGAACGACCGGCGCGCTACCACTTCGTGGGCGTGGCCGGCAGCGGCATGTCGGCGCTGGCCGAGTTTCATGCCCGGCGCGGCGACCGGGTCAGCGGCAGCGACCGCGCCCTGGATCGGGGGGAACGGCGGGAGATCCGCCGCGCCCTCGTTGCCGCCGGCGTGACCATCGTTCCCCAGGACGGCGGCGGCGTGCCGCCCGACGCCGACGCCGTCGTCGTCTCCACGGCCGTGGAGGCCGACATCCCCGACCTGCACCGGGCGCGGGAGCTGGATCTGCCGGTGTGGCACCGCAGCGAGCTGCTGGCCCGCGACGTGGCGGCCCACCGCACCCTGGCCGTCACCGGCACCAGCGGCAAGTCCACCACCACGGCCATGCTGTTCACCATCCTGGCGCACGCGGGTCGGGCGCCCTCGCTAATCACCGGGGGGCC
>Ga0256832_1003567_pt1 | contig 10568 bp, 11 predicted proteins | sample 134614metaG_FD_190534 | JGI IMG/M metagenome (GOLD analysis project Ga0256832, IMG submission 190534) | Hydrothermal vent microbial communities from Lau Basin, Pacific Ocean - 134-614 | ecosystem: Environmental > Aquatic > Marine > Hydrothermal vents | place: Pacific Ocean: Lau Basin | collected...
ATTGAACCCGCAGTGTTTGCCCTTATACTGAATCATTTATTTGATAAATTCATAGTTAAAGGTAGTTAAGTAAAATGAGCGAAACAACATTCACCGATGCAGAAGAAATGGACTTTTCAACGGGCATATCTGCCTTTGAAGGAAAGAATTTTTCAAAAGCCATGCAGTTTCTTTCACCTTTTGCAGAAAAAGGCAATGCACAGGCACAGCACCTCGTTGCTATTATGTATCAAAATGGTTTAGGCGTTGGTCCTAGTAGTGAAGAAGCAGCTAAATGGATGAGAGCATCGGCTGAACAAGGCTACCCCATTGCACAACATGGACTAGGATTTATGTATATGAATGGTGAATGTGTTGAAAAAGATGGTGCAGAAGCTGCTAAGTGGTTTCAACTAGCAGCAGATCAGGGCTTGCAAGGCTCTATGACTACACTTGCGATGATGTATGAACAAGGCAATGGCGTAGAGAAAGACACAGCTAAAGCTAAAGAACTATACAAACAAGCAGGATTTGATGACGTTTAATGATTATCTTTATCTCAACAGGAAGTAAAACTTTTAGTTTCACCCTACTCTCAATATTGTTTTAATGTAGACAAGCCTAAAATCCACTTCTTTACATTTGAAACATAACACTTAATCGCACGAGCCATATACAATGAGCAACAGTGAAAACAAACTCCATGTTATCATCAATGATATTTCTATTTTAGAGTTTGATCGCAACAAGCCTTTACCTGGTCACCAAAGACGCTATTTAGATCAGATGGATATCACAATGGATGCAGGTATCAAACTAGGCAAGGATAATATTGAAAACCCCAACACACTACAACGCACACAGTACGTTGCCAACTCATTAGTTAATGCTCTATTTGAAGAAAATTATGATCTAGGCATTGCGATGTGTACTTATCTTGCCAAACGTATTCCTGATCTACTACAAGTAAAGGCTATCGGAGAAAAAGGTGATACATCAATTGAGCTAGTATTTGACCGAAGTCTAGAAAAGGCTCAACAAGAGCAAGCAATTGAATTTTTTAAACCCGATACCCTGAATACAATGCACTAGGATGACCGCTTCCTAGCTCTCCCTGCGGGACAATCCAAAGCATCCAATACGGCGCTGTGAGTTTTGACAAGGGAATAACCATTGTCAAAACCCATGCCTTGTCTTGATTGAACACTTTGGTTTGCTCTGTATCTGTCAATATAACGTGGTTGACGTACTACTAGTAGTACTCCATCAAAGCAAACTTGTGAGAATAACAGTGAGAAAACTCTGAAGTATAAAAATCGTAACCACTCAGCTCGTACTCTCTTTTGCCCGATTTCTGCGTTAAACGTGCTCATTTACACGCATAAACTCCGCTCTTTTTCCTTGAACTCGAACAAAATAGAGCACAACCTAAGCAGTTACTGATTATGCTGAGTAGTTATTAAAAATACAGCATTACCATAGTCGCTATCTACAAAATGAAGTTATTCCGTGCACATTCTTTAATCCTTAAACTCACCATATAAAGTCAAAGAGTGTTCCATTAATTTAAAACCATGCTCTTTAGCAATCTCTATCTGCCTTTGCTCGATAATCTCATCATGAAATTCTACAATTTTGCCTGTTTTCAGATCAACCATATGATCATGATGCTCACCACGCTCTAACTCATATACGCATTGATCACCTTCAAAATTATGCTTGATAATCAACCCCGCTGCTTCAAATTGTGTGAGTACACGATAAACCGTTGCGATACCTACTTTAACTCCTCCAACAAGTAACTCCTGATAAATTTCTTCTGCACCAAAGTGTTGTTTTTCAGATGTTTCTAATAATTTTAATATTTCTATTCTAGGTTTTGTTATTTTTAAACCCGCTTCTTTAAGATCATTTTTATCCACAATAGACACCTAGAAATATGTAAATAATTTATCTTAGCCTAAGAGTTTCTCTAACGATAATAACCACACTGATAAACCATTGAATTCCAGCAGTCATTGAGGAGTGAAGAAAATCGCTTTGCAAGACCTATCTCATAGACTAAGTTGGACTCTTATGCAGGTACTGCCTTTTCACCATACGACAAGCTAAGTTCTCCGCCCTTTTCAGTGATACGCACAGTACCACCTTCGCTTAGTTTTCCAAATAATAGCTCATCAGCCAATGGGCGTTTAATTTTTTCTTGTATTAAACGTTCCATTGGGCGTGCTCCCATTTTTGCATCATAACCTTCTTTGGCTAACCAACGTTTGGCTTTATCGTCAACAATAAGTGTTACGCCTTTATCAACTAACTGAGTTTCAAGTCGAATTAAGAACTTGTCGACAATAGAAACAATGACCTTAGGAATTAATGCACCAAACTGAATAACAGCATCTAAACGATTACGGAATTCAGGCGTAAAGGCTAGTTCAATTGCTTTACCAATATCAGAGCTATGGTCTTGCTTAGTAAAGCCTAATGAGCTGCGATTAATATCGTGCGCCCCCGCATTACTCGTCATAATCAAAATTACATTACGGAAATCAACTTTACGTCCATTGCTATCCGTTAAGCTACCATTATCCATAACCTGTAATAAAATATTAAAGACATCAGGATGTGCTTTTTCAATTTCATCAAGCAATAAAACAGCATGAGGGCTTTTACTCACAGCATCAGTTAACAATCCACCTTCATCAAAGCCAACATAGCCAGGAGGTGCGCCAATTAAGCGTGATACGGTATGACGCTCCATGTACTCAGACATGTCAAAACGAAGTAACTCAATACCTAAGTGATCAGATAGTTGCTTAGCAACTTCTGTTTTACCCACACCTGTTGGACCTGCGAACAAGAACGAACCAATCGTCTTACCATCTTCACGCAAACCAGAGCGTGCCATTTTAATAGAGGTCACTAGCTGAGAAATAGCATCATCCTGTCCAAACACAACACGTTTCAAGCTCTTTTCTAGCTTTTTTAGTATCATCATATCTGAAGAGGAAACTGTCTTAGGTGGAATACGCGCCATTTTTGCGATAATGTTTTCGATATCATGTACCGAAATAGTCTTTTTACGTGCCTCCTTTGGTTCTAACTGACGATTAGCTCCCGCTTCATCAATCACATCAATTGCCTTATCTGGTAAATGGCGATCTGTAATATAACGCGCGGAAAGCTCTGCAGCTGACTCTAAAGCAGGCATGGTATATTTTACATCATGATGTTTTTCATAATGTGATTTTAAACCTTTTAAAATTTGAATGGTTTCAGAAATACTTGGCTCATTTATATCAATTTTTTGGAAGCGACGCGCCAATGCACGGTCTTTTTCAAAAATACTGTGATACTCTTGGTAGGTGGTTGAACCCATGCACTTTAGCTCGCCTGATGCTAACATCGGCTTGATAAGATTTGATGCATCCATTGTGCCACCAGAAGTTGCACCTGCTCCAATAATGATATGAATTTCATCGATAAAAAGTACCGCATGATCTTCTTCTTTAATCTGATTAAGCACTGCTTTCAAACGTTTTTCGAAGTCACCACGATATTTGGTACCTGCTACTAATGCACCGAGATCAAGCGAGTAAATAGTAGCATCTTGTAAAACCTCAGGGACTTCTTTATCAACAATGCGCTTTGCTAAACCTTCTGCAATGGCTGTTTTACCAACACCTGCTTCACCGACTAATAAAGGGTTGTTTTTGCGACGACGACAAAGTACTTGTACTGCTCGCTCTATTTCATTGTCACGACCAATTAAGGGATCAATTTTTCCTTCAATTGCTTGCTCATTTAAGTTTTCAGCAAAACGTTGTAACGGTGTTTCTGCTGGTGCTTCTTCTTCCTCGGCCAAAGAAATATCATCCAACATTTCAGGATCATCATCCATTGGGAATTCACTCAATGAAATTTCATCTTCTGTTTTATGAATACCATGTGAAACATAATTAACAAGATCTAAACGCGTCATATTTTGACGTGATAAATAATAAACAGCATGAGACTCTGGCTCACCAAAAATAGCCACGAGAATATTTTCTCCTGTTACCTCACCTTTACCTGATGCCTGAACATGGTAAACAGAGCGTTGAATAACACGCTGGAAACCCAAAGTTGGTTGCGTGTCTCGCTCATCATCTTCGACAAGTACGGGGGTACTTTCTTCGATAAAACTTTCTAATTCTGTTTGCAATACAGGGATATCAATACCACAAGCTCGCAAAGCTTCTGCTGCGGTAGGATTACTTGTCATTGCTAACAGCAGATGCTCTACAGTGACAAACTCATGGTGCTTATCGCGTGCCTCTGTAAACAGGCGGTTGATAGAATATTCAACTTCTGCACTTAACATTTTTCTACGCCTCTTCCATTGTACATAACAGCGGGTGTTGACACTCACGCGCATACTCATTAACCAAATCGACTTTCGTCTCGGCTATCTCTCTTGTATAGGTACCACAAACACCTTTACCTTTTGTGTGAACACTTAACATAACACGAGTTGCATTTTCTTGGTTTAGTCCAAAAAAGTGTTGCAATACCTCAACCACAAACTCCATTGGTGTGAAATCATCGTTTAATAGTATAACTTTATATCGTGCTGGTTCTTTAACTTTTGGACGGGATTCTTCTACCGCCAAACCTAAATCGTGATCCGATTCGTGTGAATTAGCCATAAATTTTATTATCTGCCTTAACCTATTATTTGCCTCTAAAGAAAATCTAAATCACATTGGGTTAGATTTTATTAGTAACTTTTTTATGAAACTATTTGATTATTCTTTATCAAATATATTGTTCTATTGATTGTAGCAAAAATAAGGAACCTATTGTTCTAACTAAATTAAACTCAGATACCTATTAACTAACAGACATTATCAGAAAGTCAGGGTTCACTTTATTTCACCTAAGATTACATTGGATAACTATATTTTTTGCTACAAATAAAACCATATTATCAGATAAATATAATGATAGGGTGAGATACCTGTAAAACAAGGTGATATACACTAAATTCTGCTATAGTTACCAATTTTTAAGGAATATGTTGCTCTTTAAAATTATTCCTAACTCAAGTATATCAAGGAAAATTAATACAAATGAAATACCACGTTTATGGCATTGGCAATGCGCTTGTTGATATGGAATTTAGCGTATCTGACTCATTTCTAGAAAACAATAATATCGAAAAAGGGCTAATGACCCTAATAGAAGAAGATAAACAACAACAATTATCAGATAATTTAATCAAAGAGTTTGGATTAAAGAAGCGCGCAAGTGGTGGATCAGCAGCAAATACAATTGTTGCTATTAGCCAATTAGGCGGTAAAACCTTCTATGCTTGTAAGATCGCAGATGATGAAGGTGGTAATTTCTATATGAATGATCTTCACGAAGCAGGCGTCAGTACTTTACTTGATAAAGTTAAAGGTGATGGCGTGACAGGTAAGTGCATGGTAATGGTAACGGAAGATGCAGAGCGTACCATGAACACTTATTTAGGTATTACCTCTGAGTTTTGTGATGCCGATTTACATATCGAACAGCTAAAAAATTCTGAATACCTTTATATTGAAGGCTACCTTGTCACATCAGATTGTTCTCGTAATGCCGCCATTGCTGCTCGAAAAATAGCGGCTGAAAATGGTGTTAAGACTGCATTTACCTTTTCTGACCCTGCAATGGTGACTTATTTTAAAGAGGGTGTCAGCGAAATTATTGGCGATGGTGTTGATGTGCTGTTTTGTAATGAAGAAGAAGCAAAAACCTACACCTCTACTGATAATTTAGACGATGCAATCAGCGCACTAGAAAAAATCGCAAAAAAGATTGTCGTGACACAAGGTAAAGATGGCGCAACCATCATCAGTAATGGCAAGCGTACCTCTATCGACTCAAAAAAAGTAACCGCTGTCGATACAAATGGTGCCGGTGATATGTTTGCAGGTGCTTTTATGTATGGACTAACACAAGGCTATAACGATTTAGATGCAGGCAACTTAGCAAGCCAAGCAGCAGCTGAAATTGTTACTACCTTTGGCGCACGCTTAGAAAAAGAGCAATTACAAGCCATGTTGTAATTTTTACCAAAACTGATAATGCGGATCTTCTTTAATAAAACACACTTGCATCATCAGTTCTCTTGCTTCTCATTTATTTGAAAGCGATAATTATTCCTTCTTCATGCACATTCCTTATTTTATAGAGCAAAAGACTATGTCTGGTAAAATTTTCATTCAAACTCATGGCTGTCAGATGAATGAGTACGACTCATCCAAAATGCTAGATGTCCTTAAAGATAATGATGCAATGGAATTAACCGACAATCCTGAAGAGGCTGATGTCTTATTATTAAATACCTGCTCTATTCGTGAAAAAGCGCAAGAAAAAGTCTTTTCTGAAATTGGTCGCTGGAAAAAGCTAAAAGACAAAAATCCAGATGTGATTATTGGTGTAGGAGGCTGTGTTGCTAGCCAAGAAGGTGCCGCCATAAAATCAAGAGCACCTGCAGTTGATGTTATCTTTGGCCCACAAACCTTACATCGTTTACCTGATTTAATTAGCGAAGCCAAACAAACAAAAAAAGCAGTGATTGATATTTCCTTCCCTGAAATAGAAAAATTCGATTGTTTACCTGAGCCAAAAGCGGATGGTCCGAGTGCATTTGTATCCATTATGGAAGGCTGTTCTAAATACTGTACTTTCTGTGTCGTACCTTATACGCGTGGTGAAGAAATTTCCCGCCCCTTTGACGATATTATCGCAGAAATTGCTAGCCTTGCAGAACAAGGAGTAAGAGAAGTCAATTTACTGGGTCAAAATGTCAATGCTTATCGTGGCAAAATGCATGATGGCGATATAGCAGACCTAGCGATGTTAATTCACTATGTTGCCGCTGTTGATGGCATTGAGCGCATTCGCTATACCACCTCACACCCAGTTGAATTTAGCGATAGCCTTATTCAAGCCTATGCCGAAGTACCTGAGTTAGTTAACCACCTTCACCTACCTGTACAAAGTGGCTCTGATCGTATACTAGCTGCAATGAAACGTGGTCATATGGCGGCTGAATATAAATCAAAAATTCGCAAATTACGCGAGATACGTCCTGATATTAGTATGTCATCTGACTTTATTATTGGCTTCCCTGGTGAGACAGAACAAGACTTTGAAGATACCATGAAGCTAATCGAAGATATTGGCTTTGATCATAGCTTTAGCTTTATATACAGCGCACGTCCTGGTACGCCAGCGTCCTCTTTTGCTGATGATACGTCGATGGAAGTAAAAAAACAGCGTCTTAAGCGCTTACAAACACGCATTATTGAAATGACCGCAGAAATCAGTCAATCAATGGTTGGTAGTGTACAATCTGTTTTAGTGACAGCACCTTCACGACGCAATGATGCCGAAATGTCAGGTAAAACCGAAAATAACCGTACGGTAAACTTTGCAGGGCAAAAGCGTTTAATTGGTAAATTTGTTGATGTAAAAATTACCGAAGCATTCCCTAATAGTTTACGAGGTGAGATTGTGGCAGTAGAAGGAGAGGCTTTAAAATAAATGATGACATTAGATAATTTTCTTATTTATTTGTTGATCAGTGCAATTACCGTTGCTAGCCCTGGACCTGGCGTTATTCTTACCTTGTCGAATATTATCCGTTACAACTTTCTTGTTACATTTAGTGGTATTTTAGGGATTGCCACAGGCATCTTTATTGTATCGTTACTTTCAATAACGAGTATCGGCATCCTTTTAGCAAGCTCTGCAACTGCTTTTACTATCGTCAAATTTATAGGTGCAGCCTATTTAATTTATCTTGGTATCAAACTATGGCGTGCGCCCATTACCCCCCTATCTTTAAATAAAAAAGCAAACAAACAGCCTTTGTCAAAACATTTTATTGAAGGCTTAACAATAACGCTCCTAAACCCTAAGCCAATTTTCTTTTTTATGTCACTGTTTCCACAATTTATTAATCTATCAAAAAATTATGCTTTACAATTTGGCTATTTAACACTTAGTTTTTGTGGCTTAATTATCCTAATTCATACCCTGTACGCTTTATCGGCACATGCGGCAAAACAATGCTTGAGTAGCAATAAGGGTAGAAAAAATATCAATCGAGCTAGTGGCAGTGCTTTTATTTTATTTGGTGTAGCTCTCGGATATACTAACAAATAATCAACTTAAATCAGGAGAAAAAACCTTTTTGAATACTCTCACCATTGCTGATAGTAAAGAAAGTACCATTGAATTCACTTTAGAGCCTGTCGATAACGAACGCTTAATGAATCTTTCGGGACAATTTGACCAACATTTTCGCCAACTAGAGACGCGTCTTGACGTTACTATCAATAATAGGGGCTACGACTTTAAAGTCAGCGGTTTACCTGCAAAGCTTCAAGTAGCGATTAATCTTATCAAAGAGCTTTATGAAACAACCAAAACTGATACGATTACGCCTGAGGCTATCCATTTGTACTTGCAAGAGTCTAGTTTAGGTAATGAAGACGAAAAGGATATTGTCTACACCACTATCCGTACTAAACGTGGCATAATTCGTGGACGTGGAGCAAATCAAAATAATTATATCCGCAATATGCAAAAGCACGATCTTACTTTTGGTATTGGTCCTGCAGGTACAGGCAAAACCTATTTAGCCGTTGCTTGTGCCGTTGAAGCCTTAGAGCGAGATGAAGTACGTCGTATTGTATTAGTACGCCCTGCGGTTGAAGCAGGTGAAAAATTAGGTTTTCTTCCTGGGGATTTATCACAAAAAGTAGACCCCTATTTACGCCCTATGTACGATGCCTTATACGAAATGCTTGGCTTTGAAAAAGTCGCACGCTTAATAGAAAAAAATGTTATTGAAGTTGCTCCATTGGCTTATATGCGTGGACGCACTCTAAATGACTCTTTTATTATTATGGATGAGGCACAAAATACGACCAAAGAACAAATGAAAATGTTTCTTACCCGTTTAGGCTTTGGCTCTACTGCTGTCGTAACAGGGGATATTACACAGATCGACTTGCCTAACCACCAACAGTCAGGTCTAAAGCATGTTATTGATATTTTACAAGAAATTAAAGAGGTTAGCTTTAGTTTTTTCTTAGCAAAAGATGTCGTTCGCCATACCTTAGTAAAAAGTATTGTCAAAGCCTATGACCGCTACGAAGAATTACATGAGAACAATAAGTAATCATTTTTTACAATTAGAAATACAAAATCCCTATCATTACGATACTCTTCCTTCTTCTATGCTGATACAAAACTGGGTGGAAGCCGCTAATGAGCAAAATGGAGAGTCCAGTGTCACCTTACGCTTTGTAGATGAAAATGAAGGGCTTTCTCTTAACAAGGACTACCGACAGAAAAGTTATGCGACTAACATCCTTTCTTTTGTCTTTGATGCACCCATATTACCAGATGGTATTGAACTAAATACTGCTTCACATTTAGGTGATTTGGTACTCTGTGTTCCCGTTATCGAAAAAGAAGCACTCACACAGCAAAAATCATTTGAACAACACTGTGCTCATTTAATTATTCATGGCATGTTACATTTGCAAGGCTATGATCATATTGAGGAATCACAAGCACACATAATGGAATCATTAGAAATAAATATTTTGGAGAAGTTGGATTACCCCAACCCATATACAAGCACATGATTAAAAATATTGGCATTCAGCTTCACAACAAGTGGACAAAATGGCTAAGAAAAAAAATTGACATCTCTCCACTCAATCAAAAAGAGTTGCTTGAAGGCCTTAGACAGTCGTACAAAAGGAATATTATTGATGCTGGCGTACTCAGCATGTTGGAAGGAGTGATGCGCGTTGACGATCTGCAAGTACGTGATGTAATGATTCCTCGATCACATATGAACTTTCTTCATATTACAGATAGTTATCACGAGATATTAAAAACAGCTCGCGAGACTGGACATTCCCGCTACCCTGTTTTTGATGATGATCGTGATGATATCGAAGGTATTTTGCTGGTAAAAGATTTATTAAAATATGTGGGCAAAGAAGAGGATTTTAATATTAAAGACATTATTCGTCGCCCCCTAACCGTACCCGAAAGTACAAAATTAGATAATCTTCTTACCTCATTTCGTAATAAACGCAATCATATGGCAATGGTGATCAATGAGTATGGAGGAACATCAGGCTTAATCACTATCGAAGATGTTTTAGAGCAAATTGTAGGTGATATCGATGATGAGCATGATGCCATAGATGATCATAAAAAAGATATTGTGGATTATGGAAAGAATCAATTTATGGTCAAACCTAACACTGAAGTTAATTTTTTTAACAACTTCTTTGGGAGCAAACTTCCAGAAGATAAATTTGACACAGTTGCAGGTGTTATAACCCATGAATTAGGGCATATCCCTAAAACAGGAGAACAGCTAAACTTCGGTAACTTACTGTTTAATATTAAAAATAGTGATGGTCGTCGTATAAAATTACTGCAAGTCATTAAAAATAAAAGTCCTGATAAAAAGATGAGATAAAATTTTGCTAGCTTCTCATAACTTGTAGGTAGCCTTATAAAACAAT
>Ga0256832_1003568_pt1 | contig 10566 bp, 6 predicted proteins | sample 134614metaG_FD_190534 | JGI IMG/M metagenome (GOLD analysis project Ga0256832, IMG submission 190534) | Hydrothermal vent microbial communities from Lau Basin, Pacific Ocean - 134-614 | ecosystem: Environmental > Aquatic > Marine > Hydrothermal vents | place: Pacific Ocean: Lau Basin | collected...
CGGAGCGTCTGGATTCCCCGGAGCCCATTCGGGGCATTCGTCCCCCTTTCCCCTCCGCGTTCACCCCCTGCCGTCGAGGCCTCACGTCCCTCTCCATCGCCGAACCCGACTCCTTCGACATGCTGGTCCAATGGTCCACTCCCGTTTATCATGCCCTAAGGGGGGGAAGTGATCAAATTCTCGTCCCATACCTAACATGGGGTGCACAAGAGATGACGCCGCGTTTGGTCCCTCTCCTCACTCTACAGTAAAATGGGCGAATGGAGTCAAAAAATGTCGGATGGAAGCGCGGCGTTCTTCCATCACACTCCTCGAAGTGAACAGAGGCGAGGGTATCCAATGACAAAACAACAAGAAGAATTAGCATGGCGAGTTGGCGGCCCCCAAGGTAGCGGGGTCGACACCGCGGCGGGAATTTTCCAACGCGCGTGTGCCATTGGGGGCTTACACGTGTACGGCCGTCGCGAGTACTATTCCAACATCAAAGGGCGCCATAGCTACTATGACGTCCGGGTAGCCCACCATCCCATCACCTCCCACAGGGAAAGTGTGGATCTCCTGACGACCTTCGAAGCCGAAAGTTTGGTTCGTCATGCCATGGCCGTTGTGCCGGGCGGCGCCATTATCTATAATACGAAGACCGAAGACACCCCCCTAGACCGTATCATCTTCCTCGATGCCCGGCTCCGGGAGGACCTCAAAGCCTACCTCGAATCCCACGGTCTCCCGCTCACGAGCAAAGGTCTCCTGGAAGACGCCCGAAAGCGAGGCGTCCAGACGTACAGCGTCCCGTATGAGGAGATCACCAAGGCCCTGGCCGAGCGGTTGAGCATTCCCAAGGGCATTGCGGACCGGACGTTGAACACCCTTGCAGTGGCCGTCTCCGCAGCCCTTTTGGACTTCCCCGCGGAGTACATCATCCGAGGTCTGAAGAAGATCTTCAAGGGGAAGGAAAAGGTCATCAACCTGAACGTGGAAGCCGTCAACCTAGCCTACGAATACGTGCGTGCCAACTTCGACACCGAGGACTTCCAATTCCGCATGGATGTGTCCAAGACGCCGGTCAAGCGCCTTCTCCTCAACGGCAACCAGGCCGTCGCATTGGGGAAGCTGGCCGGTGGGCTTACCATGCAGACGTATTACCCCATCAGCCCGGCCACGGACGAAAGCGTGTTCCTGGAAGCCCATAGCACCTTCCCCCTGCGCAACGGCCAACAAGGGTCCGTCGTCGTCGTCCAGACGGAAGACGAACTTTCCGCCATCGGCATGGCCGCGGGAGCCGCGTTGACGGGCGCTCGCGTCGCCACGGCCACCTCCGGTCCCGGCCTCTCCCTCATGACAGAGGCCCTGGGATGGGCCGGCATCAACGAGGTCCCCGTGGTCGTGACCAACTACATGCGAGGCGGGCCCTCCACGGGGATGCCCACCCGCACGGACCAGGGGGATTTGCTCTTCGCCATTCACGGTGGGCATGGCGAGTTCCCTCGCATTGTCATCTCTTCCGGTGACCTGGAAGAGGCCTTCTACGACGCGGCCCGAGCGCTCAACTACGCAGAGCGGTACCAGATGCCCGTCATCCACCTGGTGGACAAAGCCCTCTCCAGCACGACGGCCACGGTGGACATCTTCGACCTCTCCCGGGTGCAGATCGAGCGGGGCGTCCTGGCCGAACCGGTGGAGGACGCCAACGGCACCCCGCCCTTCCCCCGGTTCAAGGTGACGGAATCGGGCATTTCGCCCCGGCCCTTCCACGGGCAGCCGGGACACACCCACTGGCTTACAGGGGCCGAGCACACGGAAATCGGCCGTGTGACCGAGGACCCGGTCACGCGGGAAGCCATGATGGAAAAGCGCATGCGCAAGTTCCAAACGGCCTGCGAGGAGATCCCCGAGGAGGAGAAATTCCGGGTCTACGGCGATCCCGAGGCGCCCTTCACCATCATCGCCTGGGGGTCCACGAAAGGCGCCGTGCTCGACGCCATGGAGCGCCTGGCCCAGGAGGGGATCAAGACCCGCTTCATCCACGTGCGGATGCTCTGGCCCTTCCCGGCCAAGCCCATGAAACCGTACCTGGAAACGGCTAAACCCCTCGTCCTGGCCGAGCTCACATACACCGGCCAACTGGCCCACCTCCTGCGAGAAAGCGCGTGTCGGGACACGGATTACATGGTTCTCAAGTACAGTGGACGCCCCTTCTCCGGCGAGGCGCTCTACGACGCCTTCAAGAAGATCCTGTCCGGGGAAGCCGAGCCGCGCATCATCGTGCGCAATCCTATGGAATAAGCACCGCGATTCTATCGCGTGAGGATACTCTTTAAGGAGGCTACTCATGGCTGTGGCAACAAAAGGCAAGATCACGCCTAAGACATATAAGACCCAATTTCCTGTGGACTGGTGCCCGGGGTGCGGGGACTACGGTATTCTCAACGCCCTCCAGCAGGCACTGGCCAAACTCCAGATCCCGCGCCATCTCGTCGCGGTCGTAGGAGGCATCGGCTGTTCGGGCAAGGCCCAGTATCACGTCAACGCCTACGGCGTCCACACCCTGCACGGACGCCCGCTCACCTACGCCACGGGCATTCGCCTGGCCAACCCGAACATGCACGTCATCGTCGTCAGCGGTGACGGGGACAGCATGGCCATCGGCGCCGGGCACTTCGTGGGGGCCGGCCGCCGGAACACGAACATCACCCACCTCATGTTCAACAACGAAGTCTACGGCTTGACCAAAGGCCAGGCAGGGCCCACCCTCCCCTTGGGCCTGCGGACGAAGAGCCTGCCCGAACCCAACATGAACGGCGCGGTCAACCCCTTGATGATGGCCATGACCGTCGGCTACACCTGGATCGGTCGGGGATACGCCTACGACGTCCGGCGCCTGGTCGACCTCATCATGCAGGCCATCGAGCATCCCGGCTCCTCCTTCCTCGACATCCTCCAGCCGTGCCCCACGTACAACGACCTCCACACACAGGAGTGGTTCTCGGGGAAGGATCTGGGACGGCCGCGCATTTACGACCTGCAAAAAGAGGGGTACGATCCCGTTATCCCGCCGGGCGCGGATGAGGCCACGGTGGACGCGAAGTTGCTCAAGTTCATCGAGAAGGCGCACGAATGGGGCGACCGGATCCCCACCGGCGTTTTCCTCGTCAACAAGAACGTCTCCTCTTACGAGGAACGCTTGCAACAGCGCATTCCCAACTACTTCGAGGCGCCTCCGGCCCAACGCCCCGTCATGGACGAGAAGGGGGTCACCCTCACCGACCTCTCCCCCATCTTCGACGAACTGGCGATGGACTAAACCACGAACTGGCTCGGGGCCCGGTCCTCAGCGGTACCGGGCCCCTTTCTCTTTCCCCCGCCTTAGTAGAGGAATTCCCGGATGTCGTAATGGGAGAGGCGGACATCGTGGGCGCGAGCCCACGGCAGGAGAGCCTCCCGGAAGCGCCGTACCTCCTGACGCATCTCCTCCGGCTCCAGGGCTCGTATCCCCGCTTCCGCCGCATCGTACACGTAAGGCGCCTCCGCCGAGGGCACAAAGGGGGAGACGTACACGATATCCCCCCGGCCCAAGGGCATCGCCTGAATGAGGGCTACCGTGTCCCGAAAGTGCGCCTCCCGAAACCGATCTCCCCCGATGCCGGCCATGAAGATGATGCCTACGCGCACTCCTCCCCCCTTAATCGTCTCCACTGCGCGGAGGACATCTCGAGCGCTTCCCTGTTTGAGGATGAAAGCCCGCAAGGGGTCGTGCCCCGATTCCAGCCCCACGTAGACCCGACGCAAGTTGAGGGCCCTCATGGCGGCGAAATCTTCAGGGGTCTTGCGCAAGGCATCGGGAGCACTGAGAAACGCGTATATCCCCCGGAAGCCCTCATGCGCATCCCACCGGGCTCCTTCCCCGTGGGAGACGGTCGGGGAACCCACGGGCAGGAGTTCGTTCACAAGCCGTAAGAGGGGGAGCAACCGGTGCTGGGGCACCATGACGGCGTTCGCGTCCGCGAGGAAGATGGTCCGTCGGGTCGTTATCCCCTGCCCCAGGAACTCCCGTACCGCGAGGATGTGTTGCCGAAAGGCCTCCTCCCCCTTGATGCGGAAGGGACGATCCCGGTAAAAAGTGCAAAACGTACACCGGTTATACGAACACCCCTCCGTCATCTGCAGGACCAGGGCCAAGTACTGGTCGGGCGGAAGGATGGGAATCGGCTTGTACACCCGGTAAAAGCGCTCCCGTTCCCCTTCCAGACGATGCCAGTCCCAGCTCCTCACCCGTTCCAGCCAGTCGGCAACCGTCCGGACGACGGCAGGGGGAGTGCCTTCCAGGAGGAGGGTCCCCTGGCGGAGCCCCTCTTCCACACGGAAGGCGTATGCGTATGCGCGCTCGATGACGCGTTTTCGGCCGGGCGTCGAGAGAAAACGGCGATGTCGGTGACCGGGGGTCGGGGATTCACTCCACTTGGCCAGAACGCGATTGTCCAACGCCCGCCGAAAGGTGACGCCGTCGAACCAGGCCCCGATGAGACGTCCCGCGCCGTCGAAGGAAACGTTGACCCGTTCGGCGAAGTTCAGCGTCAACGCCCCGCCGGTCAAAGAGACGTAGATGCGTTCTCCTGTCGATTTCCAAAACCACGTGTACGCCACAGCTCGTATATCCGCTTTCCCAGGGTGACAACCTCGTCCCGACCTCGGGGACCGCGCTCCAGGGCATCCCACCAGCGCGGGGGGACAGCCTGGACCCCGTGTAACGCCCCGGAAATCGCGCCGGTCATCGCGGCCAGGGTATCCGTGTCCCCGCCCAGGCTTACCGCGTAGACCAGGGCCTCCTCGAAGGAATGCCAGTGGGTGAGGAAGGCGTAAATCGCGGTGGGCACAGAACGGTGGGCCGCGGAACGGTTGCCCAGGCGCCGCACAATGAGGGCCCGGTCCTCCCACCGGTCCAAGAGATCTCCCGCCTGCATGAGGGCCCGCCGATAGGTCTCCGCGGATGCCGGCAAGGACGCTTCCAGGTCCTCGAGGAACTCATCGGGGGAAAAGGTGTTCACGTCGGCACGCAGCGCCTGGGCTACGGCCAGGGCCTGGAGGGCGGCCCCTTGTTGCCCAAGAGGATGTGCGTGGGTCACGCGGGCCTGCAAGACGGCCGCATCGTACAGCGCCCTTACGTCCCGGTGGTAAAGCACCCCCACGGGAGCAACCCGCATGGCCGCTCCGTTGCCGTAGGATCCCCCGTCGAAGAGCTGGCGCGCGGCCTGCTCCCACGGGACACCCTGCTCCCACAGCCGGATGAGGCGATGCATGCCGGCCCCGAAGCCACGGCGGGGATCGTACACCTGACGGAAGCGCTGCACCAGGTCCTCCGGGACCACCCGACCATCGTTGGCCAGGAGGGATTCGGCCAGCGCAATCATCAGGAGCGTGTCATCGGTGTAGGTGCCCCGCCCCAGCCGGGCCGGCAGCATCTCGCGCACCTCGCCCAGCTCCCGGGCAATGCGGGACCAGGACCAGCCCTCGACGGGCATGCCCAACGCGTCTCCCACGAAGGTCCCTATCAACGCACCGACGAACCGTTCTTCCACGGTCTTACCTCACCCCACACGCGAGAAGGGACACGGGCCCCTTGTCTCACTTGTTGGCCACATTCGCGGCAATGAGGATGGGATCCCATACCGGCGCAAAGGGTGGAGCATAGCTCAAATCCAACTTCGCCAGGTCATACGTCGTCCAGCCCGCGTGCAGGGCCGCGGCCAGCACATCGATGCGTTTGGCGACCCCCTCCGCGCCGACCATCTGCGCGCCCAGCAAGCGGTGTGTTCCCTTTTCGAAGATGAGTTTCACGTGAATGGGTTTATGGCCGGGCATGTAATGGGCCCGGGAGGAGGCCTTGATGTTCACCGAAGCCACATCGAACCCTTCCTCGCGAGCTTGGCGCAGGGAAAGGCCAGTACGGGCTACCTGTAAGTCGAACACCTTGGCTACGGCCGTTCCGACGATCCCCGCGAACACGGCATCGCCGCCAGCTGCGTTCGTCCCCGCGACGCGCCCCTGCTTGTTGGCGGTTGTGCCCAGGGGAATGTACGCGGGTTTGCCGGTGACCAGGTGGTGGGCTTCGGCCACATCACCTGCGGCCCACACCTGGGGGACGTTCGTGCGCTGGTGGTCATCCACGGCCACCGCGCCCGTCGGCCCCAGGGCGATGCCCGCTTCCTTGGCCAGGGTGACGTTGGGCTTGACCCCCACGCTGAAGATGACGATATCCGCGGGGAACGCGGCATCTCCGGCCAGGACCTGTTCTACCCGCTCCTTCCCCTCGAACGCCTGCACGGGGTGCTCCAGGTAAAGCTCCACCCCCTGACGGAGGAGCTCCTCCTGCACCAGTTGGGCCATATCGGGGTCCATGTTCGGCATGACCTGGGGCAACATCTCCACCACCGTGACCTTGATGCCGTTTGCGGCCAGGGCCTCGGCCATTTCCAGGCCGATATACCCGGCCCCCACGATCACCCCTCGTTTCGGGCGGCGTTCCTCTATCCACGCCCGTACGGCCAGGGCGTCCTCAGGGGTCCGCAAGGTGAAGATCCCCGCCAGATCCAGCCCGGGAATGGGGGGGCGGGCGGCCACACCCCCGGTCGTGAGGATTAGTTTATCCCACTGGTCCGTGAACTCCTCCCCCGTCTCCACGTTACGCACGCGAACGGAGCGGGCCGTCGAAAGGCGTCCCCACGCTGACCACGTGGGGACAATCCGATGGGCGGGCAAAATGACAAAAAGCCGCGGGGACCATACCAGAGGCATCAGCCGTATCTGCGAGCTGTCGTCAAAAAACAGCGTGCCGCTTTCCACGATGGCGGCATCGGCCTCGGTAAGGGTTACCCCCGTTGGTGGGAGCTCTCGAGCCCGTGATGGCTCGATGGTGGAAAGACCGAGCTCCTCCAGCGGCTCCTCCAGGTGGGGAATCCCTTCCATCGTTACGCTGTTCAAGACGACGTGGGTGATGTGTTGTTCGCGCAACCACAGCAGAAAACGCAAACGGGCGGCCGTGGGCGTTTCATCGGTGTAAGTGACGATTCCCTGCTGTTCCAGTTGTTGGATGAGCTGTTCGACAAGAGGGTTCTCGTGAGAGGATAGCTTATTGGCTACGCGCATTCCTTCCCCCAATCACCGACGACGAAGGAGTTGCTTGAACTTCGTCGGGGAAAACCGTGGCCTTTCTTCGGCCTCCTCACGGTATTGTTCCGCCCGTAAACGAGCTATCAAAGCCGGAATGTCGATCCCCACAGGGCAAGCCGACACACACGCGCCGCACAATACACTCATCTCCGGTAGCCCTTTGTGCTCCCCCGGCCAGAGCACGCTCGCCCACACACTGCCGATGGGTCCCATATAGGGGGTTGCGTACACCTGGCCTCCCACCTCCCGGAACAAGGGGCACGCGGTAGCACACGCGCCGCAGTGGAGACAATAAAGGGCCTCCCGATAGGGGGAATTCATCAACTTTTGGCGCCCGTTGTCCACCAAAACGAGGTGAATCTCCCGTTCCGCTTCCCTCCCGGGCACAATGCTCACATACGGGGGGACGGAACGGCCGCGGGCGCCCTGCCAGTACCCTCGGACCATGAGGCTCAAGTCCTGCCACGTGGCCACCAAAGACTCCATCCCGGCCAACACGACGACCGTCTTGGGAAGCGTGGCCGCCAGTACCCGTCCCCCTTCCTCGTCGAGCAACACGGGATGGCCGCTTTCCACCACGACGAAGGAGGCACTGACGATGCCCACATCGGCGGAGGCCACCGCGCGCCGCGTGCGGGAAACGATGTTTTCCACAATGGGCTCCCCCTGCGCACGCACCTCCTGGCCCCACACATCCGAGAGCACAAGGGCCAGATCCCGCATGGACATGTGGGCGAGCAAATGGGTCGGGTGGGGTGGGGGTTCCTGAGTCTGCTGTAACACGTACCCCCCGACGTCGACAAACGAGAGGGAAGCACCGGCCGCCTGAACCACATCCCGCACACCGACCTCATCGATAAGGGGCGCCCACGCGGTCACAACGCGACGGACCGAGACCTGTTCGAATACCCTCCTCAACACACTTTGCACGTCCTCCGCGGACTCGGCCCGGTGCAAAGTCATGCCGGCCTCCACAGCGGTCCTTTGGAGGGTCTCCAGCTGAGCCTCAAAAGAGCGGAACACCCGATCTCGGGCATCCCGAATGCCATCGCGCAGCGCCTCCTCAATGGGGGCCTGGGCCGCATAGGCACGCTCCAGGTACGTGCGCAGCTCCCGTCGGGTCGTCTTATCCTCCAGGGCCCAGCGCACGGCCTCTCGAAGGGGGGGTATGGCCCTATAACGCATGACTATGCTGCTCCCTTTCCTTTGCGCGAGGTCCGCTTCCGAGAACGCTTGCGCTTTTTGCCGATGACCGCAGCCTCCCCCGGTTGTACACGGGAAGAGGTCGAAGCCGCCGTTTTCTCCGATGTCCGTCCCCTTTTACCGCCCGATGAAGCTTTCTTCGATTTTGTCGAGGCAGAGGGGGCTTCGGACGTTGTCCGCGAGGACGCGGCCTTGGAGGTTTTCTTTGTCGTGCTCCGGCCCTTGGAGCGTGAAGCCGGGGAGGATTTCTTGGCCTTACCGCCCGGGAGCTCAGGGCTCCGGAGGCGGAGAACGCGGAAGACCTCGTCACGGGCTCCCGGGGAGAGGACGGGGCGGGGTGCCGTTCCCCGGCGGCCGGAGGGCACATCCCCGCTGCGCACATAGTGCACATGTCCCTTACGGGTAACGACGAAAACCTCCTCCGTTCCATCGACCACAACGGCATCCGCTACCCGGCCGTGACTTTTACCCAACTTCAGGAGCACCACACCGGCCCCGTACCGTTTTTGCTGGGGGAAATCGTTCAAAGCCATCCGTTTACCGTGGCCGGTTGTCGTGAAGGCCCATACCTCCCCCTCGGATCCCGCGTGCCAGGCCGCGCCCACGACCACGTCCCCGGAGGCGAGTTTAATACCCAGGACCCCCGCTGCGGACAGGCCCATCACCCGTACCTCCTCCGCGGCAAAGCGGATGGCCTGGGACTGTTGGGTGAAGAGGAGGATGTCCCCTCCCCCTGAGGCGGGCAAGGCCCGAAGCAATCGGTCCCCTTCCTCGACGCTCATCACCTGCACGGGCTTGTGGGCCGCCCGGGTCAATTCCTGTTGGGAGATGCGTTTGACCCGCCCCCGCGCGGTGACCAGAATCAGCACGTCGTCCTCCTTCACGTCTGGGGGCAAGGCAACGAGGTCGACGACGGGGGCAGACACATCGACGAGGGCAGTAAGCGGCATGGGGTCCCGGGGCACCTGGCGGAAGGGGAGGCGGACCGCGAGTCCGGTTTCCGTGAAGAAATACACGTAATCGTGGGTCGTCCCCGTCGCCAGGGCGAACGGAGCCGTCTTCCCCCGTCCGGGAGCAGTGCCCTTCCGCCGCGCGTCGAGGCGAAGGGCGAACACCGACCCCTCTCGGGTGAAGACGGCGGCCAGAGGTTCCTGGGGCATGAGCTCGGTGGCCGTGCGGGCACTGCTGGTCACGTCAACGATCCGGGTTCGCCGCCCATCTCCAAAGCGATCCCGTAGATCGATGAGCTCCTCCCGAATGACCAGGAGAATTTTCTCCGGGTGGGCGAGCAAGTCTTCCAGGTACGCGATTGTGGCCCGTACCTCCTTGTACTCCTCCTGGAGAGCACGGCGTTCCAACTGGGCCAAACGTTTCAAGGGCATATCGAGAATGGCCTGGGCTTGAATCTCCGTCACCTTCAAGCGCTTCATCAAATTTTGCCGGGCCGTATCCACCGTGCGGGAGCGCCGGATGATCCGAACGACCGCGTCCAGATCATCGAGGGCTTTGAGCAGCCCCTCCAGAATGTGAGCGCGGTGCCGGGCTTTTGCCAGACGAAACTCGCTACGCCGTCGGATCACCTCTTGGCGGTGTTCGAGGAACAGGAGCAGCAGCTTCTTCAAGGGGAGGGTGCGGGGCTCCCCGTCCACCAGAGCCAGCATCTGGGCTCCGAAGGTCTGCTGGAGAGGGGTGTACTTGAACAACTGGGGGAGCACGGCATCGGCCTTTACGCCTCGTTGTAACTCAATAACTAGGCGCATTCCCGTGCGGTCCGATTCGTCCCGGACATCACGAATGCCCTCCAGACGCCCATCGCGGACCAATTCGGCGATGCGCTCGATGATGCGCGTCTTGCTTGTCTGATAGGGAATCTCGGTGACGACCAGCGCCACCCGATCGCGACCGATGATTTCCTCCTCGACCAACGCCTGAACGACGAAGTGGCCTTTACCCGTGGCGTACAGACGGGCGACCCGGTCGACCAGTTCCCCCTTTTCCTCGGCATAGCGGTAGATGACCCCACCTGTAGGGAAATCCGGTCCCGGGATGTGGGCCATCAAGTCACTCGTGGTGACGTCATCCAAGCGGTCCCAATTGTCGATGAGGAACGCCAGGGCGTTGACCACCTCGACCAGGTTATGTGGAGGGATGTTGGTGGACATGCCCACGGCAATGCCCGCGGCGCCGTTGACGATGAGA
>Ga0256832_1003569_pt1 | contig 10565 bp, 4 predicted proteins | sample 134614metaG_FD_190534 | JGI IMG/M metagenome (GOLD analysis project Ga0256832, IMG submission 190534) | Hydrothermal vent microbial communities from Lau Basin, Pacific Ocean - 134-614 | ecosystem: Environmental > Aquatic > Marine > Hydrothermal vents | place: Pacific Ocean: Lau Basin | collected...
ATAGTTCCAGTAACCGCCGCAAATGCTACAAGCCCGCTGCCTGCTGGAAAGCTTATTCCTATTGGAAATCTTGTATGGCTGTCTCCTCCCGTTCCTACAGTATCTGGAAGAACCATTCTATTAAGCCAGCTATGGATTACTCCATCTCCCGGTCTTAAAGATATTCCGCCTCTGCTTGTTATAAATTGCGGAAGAGTGTGGTGAAGCTCTATATCTGCAGGTTTTGGATAGGCTGCTGTGTGGCAGAAAGTTTGAAGAACCAAATCTGCTCCAAAAGATAAAGCGGCAAGCTCTTTTATCTCATCTCTTGTCATAGCTCCGGTTGTATCTTGGCTTCCGACAGTTAAAGTTTCAGGCTCTACATACATTCCCGGTCTAACGCCTTCCATTCCGCAAGCTCTTCCTACCATCTTTTGAGCAAGGGTATATCCTACGCCCTCTTTTCCTTTTGGCTGCTTGGGTCTTGTAAAAATTTTCTCTTCTTCCATATTCAAAGCGGCTCTTGCTTTTCTTGTAAGTCCTCTTCCTATAATAAGAGGAATTCTTCCGCCGGCTCTGTATTCGTCTGGAAGGGTGTTTGGTTTTAATTCGAAAGTTGAGACAACTTCGCCGTTTTTAACTATTTTTCCCTCATAAGGATAGATATCGATAACATCTCCGGTCTCAAGTTTTGTTACATCAACTCCCTCTATCGGAAGAGCGCCGCTGTCTTCTGCAGTATTAAAGAAGATTGGAGCTATGATATTTCCTAAAATAATTCCGCCTGTTTTTTTATTTGGAACATGAGGAATCTCCTCTCCTATCCACCATTGAACCGAGTTGATACCAGATTTTCTGCTGCTTCCGGTTCCTACTACATCTCCTACGAAAGCTACCGGATGGCCTTTCTCTTTTAGTTTCATAATAGTCTCTTGGGCATCTGGCATTTTTGCTTTTAGCATAGAAAGAGCATGCAAAGGAATGTCGCTTCTTGTAAAGGCTTCGCTTGCAGGGCTTAAATCATCAGTATTTGTTTCTCCTGGAACTTTAAAAACACTTACAGTAATTTTCTCAGGCAGAGGCTCTCTTTGCAAAAACCACTCTGCATTTGCCCAAGATTCAAGCACCTCTTTTGCAAATTTGTTTGTTTTTGAAAGCTCTACTACATCGTTGAAAGCGTCATATACCAAGAGAGTCTTTTTTAGCATATTTGCCGCTGTTTGGGCGACCTCTTCATCTTCGTGGCTTAAAGCTTCTATTAGAGGATGAACATTATATCCGCCAAGCATTGTTCCAAGAATCTCTACAGCATGTTTTGGGCTGATTGCTGCGCTTTTTGTATGGCCTTGCACTATATCTCTTAAAAATGCCGCTTTTACGTATGCAGCGTCATCTACGCCCGGAGGAACTCTGTTTAGCAGTAAATCCATTAAAAACTCTTCTTCCACTATAGGAATTTGTTTTAACAGCTCTATTACCTCTTTTGTCTGCTCCGCATTTAGAGGAAGAGGGGGAATTCCAAGTTTGGCTCTCTCTATCTCTTGATTTCTATAATCTTCTATAAATCCCATTATGACTCCTTGAAAAGATTTCATAATATTTTACAAAAACTCTTTTCCATATAATTTTAAAAATTGTTTTATGTTACGATAAGAAACATATTTGAAAGCCTTGGGTTACCAAAGGTTACATTAAATCAAGAGGAGAGAATCTCTCTGTTTCCTTTGGCGTTTGGAGGGGATAAAACTCCCATCATTTCGAGCTGCTCTACAATTCTTGCGGCTCTGTTGTAACCTATTTGGAGTCTTCTTTGAATATAGCTGATTGAGGTTTTTTTCTCCGTTAAAACGATATTTTTCGCCTCTTCGTAAAGTTCGTCAAACTCTTCCGCGGCTAAATGGCCGCTCTCTTTTGAAGAGCTTTTTCCCTCTTCTATTAAAAATCTCTCATCATATTGAGGCTCTCTTTGTTTTTTTAGAAATTCGACTATTTTTTCTATCTCCTCTTCCGTAACAAAGGGAGCATGGAGTCTTATAAGCCCGTTTATTCCAGGAGGAGTAAATAGCATATCTCCCCTTCCAAGAAGAGATTCGGCTCCAAGGGAGTCTAAAATAACCTTGCTGTCTATTTTCTGCCCCACTTTAAAACTGATTCTTGATGGAAGATTTGCTTTTATAAGCCCTGTTACCACATCGACTGACGGTCTTTGAGTGGCTACTATCAGATGTATTCCGCTTGCTCTTGCCATTTGAGCAAGTCTTGCTATATAAAATTCAGCTTCTTTACCGCTTGTCATCATTAAATCTGCAAGCTCGTCTATAATCACCACAATATAGGGGAAAATCTCCATCTTCTCTTTTTTGGCTTTTTTGTTGTAGCTTTCTATATTTTTGGTTTTTGTTTTGCTCATTATTTTATATCTTCTCTCCATCTCCACAACCATATTTGAAAGCGCTGTGATTGCCTGTTTTGGCTGGGTAATAACCGGAGTTAAGAGATGTGGAATATCGTTATAGACGGAAAATTCAAGCATTTTGGGATCTATCATCAAAAATTTTACTCTATCTGGAGAGTTTTTATAAAGAAGAGAAATAAGCATTGAATTTATTCCAACACTCTTTCCGCTTCCCGTTGTTCCGGCTATTAGAAGATGAGGGAGTTTCTTAAGATCGGTAACAAAGGGGTTTCCTACAATATCTTTCCCCAACACTATCGTTAAAGGTGAGGATGATTTTTGAAATATTTCGCTTTGAATTATCTCTTTTAGATAAATTGTCTCTATCTCATCATTTGGTATCTCTATTCCCACAACATCTTTTCCGGGAACAGGCGCTTGGATACGGATTGTTTTGGCTTTCAAGGCCATCGCAAGATCGTCTTGCAGCGTTAATATTTTGGATACTTTAATATGAGCGGCTGGACGAAACTCAAAAGTTGTAACCACAGGACCCGAATAGGTTCTGATTACATCCCCTTCTATTTTAAATTTTTGTAGTTTTTCTAAAAGATTTTTGATTTTTTTATCTATCTCGGCTTCGTTTATATGATGTTTTTTATTTTTTGGATCTTGTAGGAGATTTAGAGGGGGAAGGATAAAATCTTTTGGCTTTTCACTCTCTCCTTTCTCTATTTCATCCAAAAGCTTTTTGTTTTGAGCTATTTCATTTAATATTTTTACTTCTTTGCTTTGTTTGCTCTCTTTTTTTGTAAATTTTTTATCTTTAAAGTTTTTTTCCTCTTCTATAACTATTTTACTATCTTGTATCGGATGGGGGATTGAGAGCTCCTCTTTTTCCTCCTCCCTTAAAACGGAAACCGGAATCTCTATCTTTTCTTCTTTTGGTTTTTCAATTTTTGGTTTTTCTTCCTCAATAATGATATCTTCTAAAGGCTCATCTATTTTTGGAGGCAAAAATTCTATACTTTTAATTTTTTCAAAGATGTTTTTTATTTTTATCTTTAGTTTTTCTATTAAAATATATAAATTTAGATTAAATAAAATAATAGAGGATAAAAGAGTGGTTACTATTATAAACAACCAAACTCCGGCATATCCTATATAATTTTGAAGAGATTTTACAATAATATCCCCGATATATCCTTTTAGAGGAGAATTTGATATCGCAGCTTGTATCATTAAAACTGTAAAGAAAAAAAGAAGCAAAGAGATGGAGATTTCAACTCTTCTTTGTGTTATTTTAGGACTTTTATATAAAAAGTAAGCCGGAATTACAAGCAAAAACGGGTATAAAAAGGAGATAAATCCAAAAACTTCTCTATTAAAAATTCCTATCGCTTTCCCCACACTTCCCACAAAGGAAAATTCCGGCCAGATAGTGGATATTCCCAAAAATAAGAATAGGGAGATTACAGTTATAAAAATTATCTCTCTTAAAATGGTGTTTCCTTTTTTAAACATTTAATATTTTAAGCGTAATAAACGTTAAAATAGAGTCTCTATTTTTATTGATATTATAACAAAAATTTAGAGTTTAAATATAGTTTACCAAAGATAGAGAATTTATCTTTGAAATGGAAGATAGCATGGCTTGAAAATTGATATTTAGCTGATTGAATTTCATCAAAGCTTCCGCCACATCGACATCTTCCACTTGAGATTTTAATTTTTTAACATTTAGATCCAAAAACATATTTCTATCTTCAACTTTTTGAAAGAAATTTGAATATGAGCCTATTTTGGTATGTTTTCTGATAACGTGAGTTGTTATATGATCTATTCTCTCTATAGCCGCATCTATTCCAGGAAGCCTTGGATCTTCTTTCTTTCCGTCTGGAGAGAGTCTATAGTTTCTTACACTTTCTATTATTTCGTCAAGATCTTTAAAAAGATCGATAGATGGGGTGTCTACGGTTAGGGCATTGTTTGCCTGAAATGTAATAACCGGGGAGTTTGGTTTTGTGAAATCATCGCTATCTTTATCATAAATTGCAAATTCCATATTTGAATTTTGGGAGGTTTTATCTTTTATATAAATTCTTCCCCGATAATCTATATTGGCTTCGGAGAGTTTTTTTGCGTTTACTATGGCAGTATCGTAATCTATTTTTGTATTTGAAGCGGGAAGAGTGTTTGCAGTCATCATAGATATAATATCTGTTAACTGTCTATAGGTAAATTCGTCAGCTTTTGTCTGGCTTCCGTCACTATTATATATTGTGTAGGTATTTCCATCTACTGTAAAAGTAGAGGTATCACTTAAATTTATAGAAGCAGTGTGGGGATTTGAATTTACATCTTTTAGCTCTATTTCAAAGGTTATTCCATTTAAAGATGAGACTCCGGCAGTATCTGAAAGCTTTGTTTTTGGCGTTGCAAAATTTCCATTTCTATCTATTTGAGAGATATTTGATATTAGAGTATCTTTTAATTTTGTAAAATTTTCTCTATCGTAAGCTACTCTTTGATCGATTCCGCTTACTGGAGTAAAATCGCTTTTTACAAATTCTTTTATTCTTACGTTTGGATTTGTAGTTAAATCGTCTATATCGGTTACGTCGGCTCCTCCCAAATTTTTATCATCTATCGCCCCCACCATAAAAAAATCAAGTTTCTCGTTTCCGCTTTTTAAATCTTTTATCTCTATGTTTCCTCTTTTATTTAAAGAGACTTCAACCAATTTATTCTCTTGGCTGTTTCCATATAAAGTTCCTATTTTATCAAGCAGATCCTGAACGCTTTTATCATTTGAGAGTTCAACTTTTGCTTTGAAACTATCACCGTTTGATTTTTTTCCGTAAATATAAAAAAAGGAGTTGGAATTGTCGGTTTTATCGCTGTTGTTATCTCCCATTAAGTCTCTGATTGAATCTGTGGGAGTTATGAAAACCTCCTCTTTTTTCAGCTTTTCTCCATTTTCCATGATGTTTGGATTAAGTTTTGACTGATTGTATAAAATAACGTTTGTGGTTATTTTTTTCTTAAAATCGTTATCCTTTCCCAAAAATAGCTCCGCTCCCGTTACGTTATAATTTTCTTCTATTTTCGGGGATACTACGGCTGTTAGGTTTTTATCGTTTCCGTGATAGTTTCCTTCTCTATCTATTGGTCTTGTTTTAAGAGCGTTGCCTGAGAATAGATACTGTCCGTTTATGGAGGTGTTTGCCAAATCCATCATATGCTCTTTTATTCTCTCAAGATCGTTTGCTATTGCGTTTATGCTGGTTAAATCTTGGGAAGCGTTGTTTGCTTGCAGGAGTTTTGTTTTAAATTCATTTAAAGAGTCTGTAAACTGATTTAATATCTGATCGCTATTATTTGCAAAAGATTTTGCTTGGAACGATATATTTTTTATCTGCTCAAAACTTGATTCTTCAAAAGAGAGCCTTAAACTATCGCTATAGCTTAGGGTATCGTCATAGCTGTTGTTTATCTTTTTGCCCGAAGAGAGTTCGTTTGAGATTTTTGAGAGTTCAAGAGAGCTTTTTTTATAGCTGTCTAAAAATTGGTTATAAATTAAAAGATTTGTAACTCTCATAATTTCTGCCTTACAGATTTTTGTAAAATTTGGCCTATCGTATCTATATATCGGAAAATCTGGGATTTTATTTACTTTTTTATGAGAAAATATTGTTATTTTTTTTAAAACATTGTAAAATTATCGGGTATGGATTAAAAAAAAGCCATTAAGAAGTTTTAAATTACCAAAAAGGATCAGCTATGAAGAAAGCGGAGTTTATCCAAGCCGTTTCCGAAAAGGCGGGACTTTCTAAAAAAGATACTCAAGCTGTAATCGATGCGGCGTTGGAGACTATTACCGAAGCTTTAAAAGAGGGAAAACAGGTAAGTTTTATAGGCTTTGGAACATTTTTAACCACAAAAAGAGCTCCAAGGAAAGCCAAAGTTCCAGGAACTGATAAAATAGTGGATATTCCGGCTTCCGTTGGAGTTAAATTTAAAGTTGGCAAAAAACTAAAAGAAGCCGTAAGTTCTTGATTTTTAGCTTAAAAACCTGTTTTTTTAACGGGTTTTTAAGCTTTTTGATACTACAATTGCTCCCGAAAAGTTTGGCTTTCAAGAAAAAAGCCGGGGTGGTGAAACTGGTAGACACGCGAGACTCAAAATCTCGTGGGCTTTTGCCCGTGTCGGTTCGAGTCCGACCCTCGGTACCACTTTTTATTTAATCCCCTTTTGACCGCCATATTATCTTCTTTCCTTAAAACTTTATTCAATTTTAAATCTTTTTTGTTTTTTTACAATTCTTTATTGTCTTTTTTAAAAAAATAAAAATGAATTTAATTAATGAAACTAATAAAATTTTATATTTTTATAATAATTATGATGGTAAAATATTCTGAAGTTAGGAATAAATAATTATATTTATTACAATGAAATTTACCGCATATTAGATGTGGTAAATTAAAGATGTATTATATAGTTAAATCTCTGATTTAAAAAAAGTTGTTTTGAGCTTAAATTTGATTAAATAATTTTAAGGAGATAAGATGGGACGCAAAATTTTTACTATTTTGCTTTTTTGGGTATGGATAGGTGCCGCTTTTGCATCGCAGATAATTTATGATGAAGTGGCAACGTTTGGAGGTGTCTATAATGATGTAACGGCTGATGGGAACTATACTTATGTAGCTTCTAAAAACGGTCTTGTAATTTTTAACAGCTCGGATAAAAGCGATATTAAAAAAATAGGAAAAATGGATACAACTAATGAATTAAAACAGATAGCTTATAAAGACAACTATCTTTATATATCTAATGAAGATAGAACCTTGTCTATAGTTGACGTAAGCAATCCTTCAAATCCGAATATCTATGCGGATATAAAAACAAGCGGAGATTTGATGGATTTTACAATTGATGGAGGGACTTTATATATAGCTATGGCTGATAAAGGACTTGAGATTTTAAAAATAGATGGCACTATCTCTTTAGAAAGCGTTATAGATACGAACGGAACAGCTTTTGCAGTTGCCGCAAGCGGAGATTACGCTTATGTTATGAATCAATACAAAGGAATGCAGATAATTAATGTAAGCTCTAAAACAAATCCAGCTCTTATGGGTTTTTATCCTTATACTTCGCCTGTTGGCAATTTGGCCGTAAAGGATAATTATGTCTATTTTGCAGACGGTTTTAACGGTATAGAGATTGTAGATGTAAGCGATAAAAATGCTCCTAAACATTATAAAACGATAGATATAGGAAGCTACGTATATGATGTTAAAATAAAAGATGATTATCTATATGCTGCAAGTGGGGTTGGAGGAGTTAAAATTTATAATATATCTGATCCTGGTAATCCTTATCCTATGGGAAATTTTGATACTGATGGAAGTGCAAGGGGAATTTATACAGACGGAGATTACATATATCTTGCCGATTATACTGGAGGTCTTAAAATAATAGATATATCTTTTAATGGTTCGGTATATCACCCTGTTTTAAGTGATAGCTATAAAGTTTTGGCTGCAGTTGACAGTGTAAAAGTAGATGGAAATTATCTTTATGCTCTTGATAAAAATATAGGTCTAAAAATATTTGATATAAGTAATGAAAATAATATAACAGAAATTGGTGCAATAGATACCACAGGTGATGCAAAAGATGTCTATATAGATGGAAATTACGCATATATTGCAGATGGTAAAGATGGACTTAAAATAGTAGATATCTCAGATAAAACATCTCCTGTTTTAAAAGGAAACGTAAATTTACCAGATAGTGCGGAAGCTTTAAGTGTTAAGGTAAAAAATGGAATGGCTTATGTAGTAGCTGGAGATAGGGGAGTTTTTATGGTTGATGTTTCGGTTCCTACTTATCCTACTTTAAAAGGCAGCTATAATACCGAAGGAAGTGCAAGGGATATTTTTATAGATGGGGATTATGCTTATGTTGCCGATGGAATGGCCGGAATTAAGGTATTGAGTATAAATGATGACTCTTTTTCTTTGGTATCTACTATAGATACGGACGGTTATGCAATGGGTATAGAGATATTGGGAGATTATGCTTATATAGCAGATGGAGGTTCCGGATTAGAAATAGTAAATGTAAAAGATCCATTGCATCCTATATTCGTAGGAAATAATGATGTAGATGCGGATTCATATAGACAAGTTACGGTAAGCGGATATAACGTTTTTGCGGCTGATGATAGCGACGGGCTTGATGTTTTGGATATTTCAGATCCTTTTCATCCTATGTATGCTGGAACTTATCAGACAAAAAGCTTAACTTACGATGTAGCAGTTAAAAATCCTTTAACTTTTGTAGCAAGCGGGAGTGGAGGGCTTAGAATTATTAAAATTAAAGTTATGCCAGCAGCTCCTACAAACCTTAAATTAACTGTTAAAGACAGCAGAACAATAGAGCTTATATGGAGCGATAATTCAAATAATGAAACCGGATTTAAAATTTTTAGAAACGGGGTATTGATAAAAACTCTTCCTGCAAATACTACTACCTATACCGATACAGGTTTGATTCCAGGAATGACCTATACTTATGAAGTTAAATCTACAAATGAGATAGGAGATTCCCTGCCAGCTACTGCTACAGCTACGACTGAAGGAGAGCCTCCAAGTGCTCCTACGAATTTTAAAGCCTATTCGCTTGGGAGTAAAAGCATAAAGCTTTTATGGAATGATAATTCAAATAATGAGACAGGATTTAAAATTTTTAGGGATAATGTTTTGATAGCCACAGTTCCTGCAAATACCACTTCTTATATAGATACAGGGCTTTCTAAAGGAAAAACATACTATTACGAGCTTAGAGCTACGAATGATAAGGGTGATTCCGATGCTGTATCGGCTGAGGCTATGCCTATAGATCCTAAAATAGAGCTTTTTGTAAAGAGACTTTATGAAAAGATTTTAAACAGACCAACTCCAGATCCTGATGGTAAAAAGTATTGGACTGAAAAACTTCAAAACGGAGCTACGGCTACATCTGTGGCAAAAAGCTTTTTTAACAGTAAAGAGTTTGTAGAGGCAAACTTAGATGATACCGAGTTTATAACAAGAGCTTACCAAACTCTTTTAAACAGGGATCCTGAGCCTGAAGGTCTTATATATTGGCTAAAGCAGATGAGAGTGGCCGGTTTAAATAGAAATCAGGTTTTTTACGGATTTGCCCTATCTAAAGAGTTTACAGCCCTTTGCCAAGAGAGCTATGGAATTTTAGCTTATGATGCTGCAGACCAAAGAGAAGCTTTTGTAGAGAGATTTTATAATTTGGTTTTAGGAAGAGATGCTGATGTAGGAGGTGTTAAATATTGGACAGGAGAGCTAAAATCTAAAAGAAAAACGGCAGCAGATATTGCAAATGGTTTTTTCTTTTCAGATGAATTTAAATCTAAAGCTGTAGGAAATGATAAATTTGTAGAGATAGCATATAGGACTCTTTTAAACAGAGAGGCAGATAATGATGGTAAAAATTACTGGGTTGGGAAGCTAAATTCCGGATATTCAAGAGCCTCTTTGATTTTGGATTTTGTTTATACTCCGGAATTTGAGAAATTGGCTAAAAAATATGATATAAAAGCGCACGATTAATGGTTTTTGATGATATATCATTTTTGGAAAATTTAAAAGATGAAGAGCTGTTAGGGCATATCTCTTCTAAAAAAAAGCAAAAGAGCAAAAAAAGGCTCTTTTGCTCTAATATGATGATAAATCCTTTAAATTTAAAGCACTTAAACAGAATAGATAATTTACCAGCCGATATGATTACTTTAAATTTAGAGGATGGAGTTTCAAAAGAGAGAAAAAGGGAGGCTTTATATAAAATAGCCGTTTTTCTGTCCAATTTAGAAGAATCAAAATCTTTTATCACAGTTAGAGTCAATCCTTTGGATATGGGAGGCAAAGAGGAGATAGAGTTTTTAAATTCTTTTGGATTCGATGCTGTTAGAATTTCAAAGGTTAAATCTGCTTTGGATATAGAAGAAGGTTTGAAAATTGTTTCAGAAGACAAAGAGCTTCATATCTCCTTGGAAACGAAAGAGGCTTTTAGAGATTTAAATTCGTTAAAAGTTGATAAACGTTTTACCGTAGCCAATCTTGGAATTTTAGATCTCTTAAACTCTTTAAATCTTTCCCAATCTGTT
>Ga0256832_1003570_pt1 | contig 10562 bp, 10 predicted proteins | sample 134614metaG_FD_190534 | JGI IMG/M metagenome (GOLD analysis project Ga0256832, IMG submission 190534) | Hydrothermal vent microbial communities from Lau Basin, Pacific Ocean - 134-614 | ecosystem: Environmental > Aquatic > Marine > Hydrothermal vents | place: Pacific Ocean: Lau Basin | collected...
CCGGGGAATTCGAGCAATTCTTCCTTGGCCATGGTCACTCCTGTCTGTTGCTTCCGTGCGACGCCGAAGGCGCCGCTGCGCCTCATTTGGGGGGTTTTGCACGGAAAATCAAGTAAAACCCTGCCCCCATCGCCCCGTTCAGCCGCCGAAAATGCGCATCGCCCGCAACACGCGCGCGCCGGCCGTCAGGGCCGTCAGCAGGGCGAAGGCGGGCGCAAGAGGGGCGAAGGCCGCGGGCCAGAGAATCACGAGGGTGAAGAAGGCGATGGTTTCGCTCCCTTCGATCAGCCCCCTGTCATGATGATGCGCCTTCTCGCCATTCGGACTCGCGCGCAGATTCCGGGCCTCGGCGAGAATGGCGAAGCCCAGAAAGCTCGCGCCATTGACGAAGAAGCTCGCAAGCAGAATTGCGGCGGGCAGAGCATTGGCATCGGGATCGAGGAGGGCAAAGCCGAGCGGCAAGGCGGCCCAGACGGTGAAATCCGCCATGATGTCGAGATAGCCCCCGAGCGGGCGGGGCCCCATGATCCGGGCCACGGGGCCATCGAGGCCGTCCAGGAGGCGCGAGAGGAGGAGCAGGAGGAGCGCCGGAAGACGCCACCCGAATGCCACGGCAAGAGACGCCAGCAGGCCGGCGATGAGCCCGGCAAGCGTCAGGCTACCTGCGCCGATGCCGAGATCCGCAAGCCGGCGCGCGCCCCGCTCAAGGGCATTGTCCATCAAGGGGCGCAGGTGGCGATCAAGCATGCGTGTATCCGTGCGAGCATCGGCGTTTCATCCGGGCGAGGATATATCTCACCGGCGCCGGGGAAACACGGCAAAGCCGCACGGCCGTTCACTTTTCCTTGTCCGCCTTCATCTGATCATAGGCCGCCAGCGCCTTGGCGGCATACATCAGCGCCGGGCCGCCGCCCATCTGAAGCGCCATGGCGAGCGCATCGGCCACCTCCTCGCGGCTGGCGCCGATACGCACCAGGGCCTCAATGTGAAAGCCGATACAGGGTTCGCAGCCCTGCGCCACGGCGATCCCGAGCGCGATGAATTCCTTTGTCTTGAAAGGGAGCACATCGCTTTCCTTCACGCTCTTGCTGAGGGTGGCGAAGGCGCGGGTCGTTTCGGGGATCGTCCTGTTGAGGGCGCGGATGTCATTCTTCATGTCATCCATGTAGGCTTTCCAGTTCATGTTCTGCTCCTGTGCTTCGAGGGTTTGCCGGCAGATGGCACCAGCCTGCGAAAGCCGCCTTGATCAGGGTCAAGCGGATCCGGTTTTCCGTGCCGTCATCATGAGATTGGATGCGGGCATCTCATGGCATTCGGGGCTCTCCATGCCCCGCGCTGCCAGCAGATCCATGACCCACCCGGCATCCTTGTAGCCGATCCCCGGATCCTGGGCCTTCAGCGAAGCGTGAAACGCCCGATCTCCATTGCTCGCAAATCGACCGGCGCGCAGAAACGGCCCGTAGAGGCAGAAAACGCCCCCCGGCGCCAGCGCATCCGCCATATTGGCAAGGATCGCCGCCGCGGCCTCATCCGAAACGAGATGCAGGAGATTGACGGCGATCACCAGATCGAGATCCGCCAGATCCCCGGGCCAGGGCGCTGCGGCATTGAGAAGGCGGGGATCAGCCACGTTGGCAAGCCCCGCAGCACGGATCCAGGCCCGCACGCTGGCGAATCTTTCCGCAACGGCATCGCTCGGCTGCCAGCTGATCTTCGGGCGCGCCTTTGCGAAGCGGACAATATGCTGCCCGGTGCCGCTCGCGATCTCGAGCGCCCGCCCCTCCGGCGGTGCCACCCTTTCGAGCACCTCAAGGATGGGGCCGATGTTGCGCTCGGCCGAGGGCGCAGAGAGGCGGCCACCGGGGGCTGCCCCTGCGATGAGCGCGGCGCTGTCGGGCAGATCGAGGCGCTTGCGGCTCATCGCCGGAACCTTTCCGGCGAGAGGGCGGCGACGGCATCGGCCTCCAGTTCCGGCGGGCGGGCAAGGATCAGATCGGCGGCAAGCCGGCTCGCGGCGGGGGATGTCTGAAAGCCGTAGCCGCCCTGTCCGCCCAGCCAGAAGAAGCCCTCCGCACCGGGCTCGAAGCCGATCACGAGCGAACGATCCGGCGAAAAGGTGCGCAGGCCGGCCCAGCTTGCTTCCAGCCGGGTCACCGGCTCGGTGACCATTTCCTCGTAGCGCGCGAGCCCCTCTGCGAGCACCATGTCATCCGCCCAGGCATCATGCGGCTCCACGGGATCCTCCTCGCTCGGCGAAACCAGAAGCTTGCCCGCCTCGGGCTTGGCATACCAGCTTTCGCAGGCGCCATGCAGCATCGGCCAGCCACTTGGGTCATGCCCGCCCGGCGCCGGGATCTGCGCCATCGAGCGGCGCAGCGGCCTGAAACCGATCGGCGCGATGCCCGCCATCCGCGCCACCCCGTCCACCCAGGCGCCGGCAGCATTCACGATCACCGGAGCGCGAAAGGCGCCTGCCGGGGTTTTCACCTCCCAGACGCTCCCGCACCGCGCGATCTCCTCCACCGGGGCGCGCGTGAGGATGCGCGCCCCGGCCCCGTGCGCCTTGCCAACGAAATTCTGGAGGAGCCGATCCGCATCGAGATCGCGCGCCCAGCTGTTGCCCGCCGCCGCCGCCACGCGCTCACGCCGCAGGATCGGCACCATCTCGCAGGCCTCGGCAACAGAAACCGGCTCGAGCGACATCTCCTTCACCTCTTCGCGAAAGCGATCAAGCTGATCGCCGCGCGCCACCATCAGGATGCCGCGCGGCGAAAGCACGCCGCCATCCTCATGCAGAAGATAATCCTCGCTCGCATAATTCAGCGCCCTGACGGCCGCATTTCCATATTCGCGCTCGAACATCGCCGCCGAACGCCCCGAGGCGTGATAGCCAAGGCTCTCCTCCGCCTCCAGAAGCATGACCCCGGCGTCAGGCGCAAGCCGCGCCGCCGCGCTGAGCCCCGCAATACCACCGCCGATGATGATGATATCCGTTTCCATGGCGCGCACCCTGCCATGTTGGCCGGCAAAGGAAAAGGCCCGCCGGAGCGGCAGGCCTTCCCTTTTTCCCTTGCCTTCATCTTGGCGGAAATACTCCCGCCGGAGGCAAGAAATTCATGGTGCAAGCGGCAGCGCAGGGCGCAACCGCCGCCCGGATCACCCCGGGGTCACTGCGGAATTTCGCCCTCGATGCCTTCAACATAGAAATTCATCCCGGCCAGCGTGCCATCATCGGCCACTTCGCCCTCCTTCAGCCAGGGCGTGCCGTCCTGCTTGTTGAGCGGGCCGGTGAAGGGATGATATTTTCCGTCGATGATGGCCTGCTTCAGCGCATCCGCCTCGGCCTGGACCTCGGGCGGGATCCTGCTCGAATAGGGCGCGAGCTTGACCATCCCCTCCCGGAAGCCATTCCAGGTGTCCTTCGATTCCCAGGTGCCGTCCATCACCGCGCCCACGCGCTCGATGTAATAGGGGCCCCAGTTGTCGATGATGGCGGTAAGCTGGGCATTGGGTCCGAATTTCGACATGTCGGATGCCTGCCCGAAAGCCATGATGCCCTTCTTCTCGGCAATGGTCATGGCGGCGGGGCTGTCGGTATGCTGCATGATCACGTCAACGCCCTGCTCGATCAGCGCGGTTGCGGCATCAGCCTCCTTGGCGGGATCAAACCATGTATAGACCCACACGATCTTGAATTCCACATCCGGGTTCACCTTCTTCGCGTGGATATAGGCCGAGTTGATGCCCCGGATCACCTCGGGGATCGGGAAGGAGGCGATATAGCCGATCTTGTTGGTCTTGGTCATGCGTCCGGCGATGGTGCCGATCACGGCGCGGCCTTCGTAGAAACGCGCGGAATAGGTCGCCACGTTGTCGGCGCGCTTGTAGCCGGTCGCGTGCTCGAATTTCACGTTCGGAAATTTCTTCGCCACCTTCTGCACGGCATCCATGTAGCCAAAGGAGGTGGCGAAGATGATATCGGCACCGCCGAGCGCCATCTGGGTCATCACCCGTTCGGCGTCAGCCCCTTCCGGCACGCTTTCAACGAAGGTGGTTTCCACCTTGTCGCCATATTCGGCCTCAACCGCCTGGCGCCCCTGATCGTGCTGGTAGGACCAGCCGAAATCGCCAACCGGCCCGACGTATATATAGCCGGCCTTCACCTTTTCTTCCGCCAGCGCCGCCCCGGCGCCGGCGATCCCCAGCGCGAGCGCGGCGGTGGCCAGAAATGTTCTGCGTTTCATGTCATATCTCCCTTCTTGGTGGTTTGAGCAGTTCTTGCGCCGGGCCTCCCGCCCGGATCCTCACCCTCTTCATGTCTCCCGTGATTGAGGGTGCTTTCGATCTCCTCGATGGTTTCCTCGATTTCCTCCTCGGTCAGCGCCGCGGTGATGATCGCCGTCGGCACCGCAACGACCCCGAGGCCGATGAAGAGAACGATGGTCGTGAAGATGCGGCCTCCCGTGGTAATCGGATACATGTCTCCGTAACCCACAGTGGTGAGCGAAGCAACGGCCCACCAGAGGCTTACAGGGATCGAGGTGAATACATCGGGCTGAGCCTCATGCTCGAAATGGTAGATGCCCACGGCGCTCACATAGATGACGAGCAGCGCCAGGACGATGAACACGGAAAGTTCGTCACGCACCTGCCGGAAGGCCCGCAGAAGGCGGCGCGCCGCAGCCGAGGTGCGAAACAGCTTGAAAAGCCGGGCAACCCGCAACAGCCGCAGGGTGCGTGCCGCCTGCCAGTCATTGCCGAGAAACCCGGCCGCCGGAAGGATGGAAAGCAGATCCACGATCCCCCAGAAGCTGATGGCATATCTGAGCGGATTGACAGAACAAAGGAGCCGCAGCAGATATTCGGCCACGAAGACGACCAGCACGAAAACCTCGAAACGAGCCAGCCACAGATATGCCGGCTGCGGCAGATCCGGCACGGTTTCCAGTGCAATCGCTACGGCCGAAAGGAGAATGATCGCATTGAGTCCGAATGCCACCGAACGGCCGAATTTCGGATCCGTTCCGTCGAGTATGGCTATGACATCACTGCGCTTCATCCGCCCTTCATAGCCTTTCAGTGCGCGGCATGGAAGGTGCGTCCGAGGCTGGCCGGCGCATCGAGATTGCCCCGCCCCTTGCGCGCCGAGATATAGACGAGCACCAGGATGGTGACGATATAGGGCGACATCGATAGATATTCGACCGGGATCGCAAGCCCCGCCGCCTGCAGATTGAGCTGCAGCACGGTGATTCCGCCGAAGAGATAGGCCCCGAGCAGCACCCGCCAGGGCCGCCAGCTTGCGAAAACCACCAGCGCCAGCGCGATCCAGCCGGCCCCGGCCGTCATCCCTTCCGTCCATTGCGGCACGCGGATGAGGCTGAGATAGGCGCCGCCGAGCCCCGCGCATGCGCCGCCGAACATGATCGCGAGGAAGCGGATGCGCACCACCTTGTAGCCCAGCGCATGGGCGGCATCGTGATTTTCCCCCACCGCGCGCAGGATCAGCCCGGCGCGGGTGTATTTCAGGAAGAACCAGACCGCGGCGACCAGCGTCAGCGAAACATAGACCATGAGATCATGGCGGAAGAATATCGGCCCGAGCACCGGGATATCCGAAAGCAGCGGGATATCGAGATGCGGCGAGGCCGGAGGCTTCACCCCCGCATAGGGCTTGCCGATGAGCGAGGAAAGGCCGAGGCCGAAGAGGGTCAGCGCAAGGCCCGTGGCCACCTGATTGGAAAGCAGCACCTGGGTGAGAAAGGCGAATATCAGCGAAAGCGCGGCCCCCGCGAGCGCGGCGGCGATCAGCCCGAGGAAGGGATTGCCGCTTTCCACGGCAATGGCGAAGCCGCAGATCGCGCCGGTGATCATCATCCCTTCCACCCCGAGATTGAGCACGCCCGCCTTCTCGACGACAAGCTCGCCGATCGCCGCCAGAAGGATCGGGGTGGCCGAGATCATCAGCGTTGCCAGGAGCAGAACCGGGTCGATAGCCGAATAATCCATCAGATGGTCTCCTCGCGTCTGAAGCGCAGGCGATAATCGGTAAACACGTCCATCGCCAGCAGGAAGAAGAGCAGCATCCCCTGGAAAGCCTTGATCGAGGCTGCCGGCAAGCCGAGATTCTGCTGCGCGATGCCCCCGCCCACCTCGGTGAGCCCCAGGAGCAGCCCCGCGAGCAGGATCCCGATCGGATGCAGGCGCCCCAGAAAGGCAACGATGATGGCGGTGAAGCCGTAGCCCATGTTGAAATCGGGCGAGAGCTGGCCGGCCGGGCCCGTCACCTCGAAGAGGCCCGCAAGCCCCGCCAGCGCCCCAGAAACGCCAAGGCAGATCAGCACCAGCCGATCGGGATCGACACCGCCAAACCGCGCCGCGCGCGGCGCCTCGCCGCTCAGGCGGATGCGGTAGCCGAGGATGTGGCGGGTCAGCAGCCCCCAGGCCAGCATCACCGCGAGAAGCGCCGCCGCGCCGCCCCAGTGCAGCCCCGTGCCCTCGATCAGATCCATATTGGCGGAGGCGGCGTAATCATTGAGGTTGCGCGAGCCGGGAAAACCGAAGCCCTGCGGGTTCTTCAGGATGCCGAAGCTCACCGAGCTCAGGATATTCTCCGCCACATAGACGAGCATCAGCGAAACCAGGATCTCGTTGGTGCCGAATTTCGTGCGCAGGATGGCCGGGATCATGGCCCACAGGAGGCCGCCCAGCGCGCCCGCAAGGATCATCAGCGGAAAGATATACCACCCTTGGGCCGGGTAGAACGCCAGCCCCACCGCGCCGCCAAGGATCGCGCCCATGATATACTGCCCCTCGGCGCCGATATTCCATATCCCGGCCCGAAAGCCGAGGCTGAGCCCAACCGCGATCAGAATGAGCGGCCAGGCCTTCACCAGGATCTGCGAGCGGTAATAGAAGGCGAATTCCGAAAACAGCGGATCCCAGAAGATGGTGCGGACCGCCTCCACCGGATCCTTGCCCAGAAGCGCGAAAAGCGCGCCCCCCGCCAGCATCGTCAGGATCACGGCCAGCAGCGGCGTCGCCCGCGCCCAGAAACGCGAGGGCACCTTTCTTTTCTCAAGCACCAGCATCGGCACCCTCCTCCACCTTCGCGCCATGCACGCCGCCAAGCATCAGCCCGATTTCCTCCACGCTCAGCCCGCGCGCCGGGCGCGGCGCGCTGAGGCGCCCTTCGTTGAGGGCGGCGAATGTATCGGAGATCTCCATCAGCTCATCGAGATCCTGGCTGATGACGATCACCCCCGCGCCCCCCTCCGCCAGATCGAGGATCGCCTGGCGGATCGCCGCCGCGGCCGAGGCATCGACCCCCCATGTGGGCTGGTTGACAACCAGCACCTCCGGGCGCTGAAGCACCTCCCGCCCGATCACGAATTTCTGCAGGTTGCCGCCCGAAAGCGCACGCGCCGGCACCTCCGTGCCGGGGGTGCGCACATCGAAAACCTCCGTGATGCGCTTTGCGAAGGCGCGCGAACGGGGCCAGTCGATCAGGCCGCGGCGCACCAGACGCTCGCGCACGGCGCCCGTCAGAAGCGCGTTTTCGGTGAGGCTCATGTCGGGCGCGGCGGCATGGCCGAGGCGCTCTTCGGGAGCCGCCAGAAGGCCGAGCGCGCGCCGCTCATTGGGGCCGAGCGCTCCGATCTCCTGCCCGCTCAGGCGGATGGTATCGGCGGCAGTCGGGCGCTCGCCCGAAAGCGCGGCGAGCAGTTCGTCCTGCCCGTTGCCGGCAACCCCGCCGATCCCCAGCACCTCGCCCGCCCGCAGGCTGAAGCCGATATCCTTCAGCGAGGTGCCGAAATGGCTCGTTGCCGGCAATGAAAGCCCCCGCACCTCCAGCACCACATCGCCGAATGCCGCCCTTTCGCGATGCGGCGGGGTGAGGATTTCGCCCACCATCAGCTCTGCCAGCTCGCGCGCCGAATGCTCGCGCGGATTGCAGGTGGCCACCACCTTCCCGTGGCGCAGGATGGTGGCATTCTCGCACAGATCGATGACCTCCTCGAGCTTGTGCGAGATATAGAGGATTGCCGTGCCCTCGGCGCTGAGCTTGCGCAGGGTGCGAAACAGGATCTCCACCTCCTGGGGCGTGAGCACGCTCGTCGGCTCGTCCATGATCAGGAGCTTCGGATTCTGGAGCAGGCAGCGGATGATCTCGACCCGCTGACGCTCCCCCGCCGAAAGCTCGCCCACGATACGCTCGGGATCGAGCGGCAGCCCGTAGGCCACGCTCACTTCGCGGATGCGCGCCGAAAGCTCGCCCTGGGGCGGCGGTTCCTCCATCCCGAGCGCGATGTTCTCGGCCACGTTAAGCGCCTCGAACAGCGAAAAATGCTGGAAAACCATCGCCACCCCGGCCCGGCGCGCATCGCTCGGCCGGTGCGGCGCATAGGGCCGGCCCTCCAGCATCATCCGCCCCTCATCGGGCCGCACAAGGCCGTAGATCATCTTCACCAGGGTGGATTTCCCGGCGCCGTTCTCGCCAAGAAGCGCATGCACCTCCCCATGCGCAACGGAGAAGGACACATGATCGTTTGCCAGCACCCCCGGATAGGCCTTCGTCAGCCCCTCTGCCACCAGCAGGGGTGGTCCACCATCCGCTTCGCTCATCATCCCCTCCCCGTTCAGACCGTTTCCCGCACGGCTTCCACGCCCGCCTGCCGCCTTCGTGATTCAGCGCCCATCTCCAATAGCCTCCCCGCCACGCCGATCGCAATGGCTTGGGGATGCTTGCCAAACGCCCGCCGCCCGATCGGGCAGGCTATGCGCTCCACATCTTCCGGCGCATGGCCGAGCGCAACGAGCCGCTTTCGAAAGCGCGCCCATTTCGTCGGCGAGCCGATCAGCCCGGCCCAGCCAAACCCATGCGCGAGCAAACCATGGCAGACCTCGAAATCGAGCCCGTGCGAATAGGTCAGCACCAGATGCCAGGCTTCCTGCGGCGCAAGGGCGATGGCATCCGCCGGATTGACGGTAGGCAGCACCCGCACCCCCTGCGCCACATCAGGCGGAAAGCGCTCGAGCGCCGTATCCACCCATGTGATGCGGAAATCGGGCAGGGGCGCCATCACATCCACGATCGCGCGCCCAACATGCCCGGCCCCGAAAATCCAGAGATCGCGCCCCGCGCTCCCGATCGGCTCGATCATCCATCCCTTCAGCAGCCGGGGGGCGAGTGCCTCGCCCGCGGCGGCGGAGCGGATCAGCCGCGCCACCACCTCCGGCATCTCGCCTTCACTCCCCGGAATCGGCCGCGCATGGACCCCTTCGCGCGCCAGCCCTTCGAGCCGCTCTGCGTCATATATCTCGCACAGGAGCGTGACCCGCCCACCGCAGCATTGCCCGAGGGCGGGCCCAAGCGCGATCCTTTCGATCCAGTCCTGCCCGTTTCCGAGAGCACCGCGCGCCCGCGCGATCGCGTCAAACTCGAGGCGCCCGCCGCCGATCGTGCCTGCCGTGCCGCCATCCCACACAAGCATCGAGGCCCCCGCCTCCCGGGGCGCGGAGCCTTCGTCCTCTGCCACCACCAGCCGCGCAACGCGCCCATGGGCTTCGATTGCCGCGCGAAGTGCTTCGCGATCAAGGCTCATCCCGCCCCTCCCGCAACGCGCGCCGCCGCCCACATGAGCCGCTCGGGCGTGGCCGGTGCATCAAGCGCCGGATAGCCCTCCCCGCAGGCACGGATCGCATCCGAGAGCGCCAGGAATGCAGAGATCCCGAGCACCAGCGGCGGCTCCCCGACGGCCTTCGAGCGATAGATGGTTTCCGAACGGTTCTTGTTCTCGAACAGATCCACGTTGAAAATTCTCGGCCGATCGCCGCAGGCGGGGATCTTGTAGGTGGAAGGCGCATGCGTCATCAGCCGCCCGCGGCTGTCCCACACCAGCTCCTCGGTGGTGAGCCAGCCCGCGCCCTGCACGAAACCGCCCTCGATCTGGCCGATATCCAGCGCCGGATTGAGCGAGGCACCCGCATCATGCAGGATATCCACCCGCAGAATGCGGTTTTCGCCGGTGAGGCGATCAAGCACCACCTCGCTGACAGCCGCGCCATAGGCGAAATAATAGAAGGGCCGCCCCTCACCGCGCGCCCGATCCCAGCTGATATCGGGCGTGCGGTAAAATCCCGTGGCCGAAAGGCTGATACGGTTTTCGTAGCAGATCCGCACCGCCTCCTCGAAGGCCAGCACCTCGCCGCCCACATGCACGCAGTCATCTGCGAACGCCACCGTCCCGGCCTGATAATACCCCTTCAGGAATTCGCCCATGCGCCCACGGATCTCGTCGCAGGCCGCCTTCACCGCCATGCCGTTCAGATCCGAACCGCTGGATGCCGCCGTGGCCGAGGTATTGGGCACCTTGCCGGTGTCGGTCGCCGTGATGCGCACCCGCTCGAGCGCAACCCCGAAGCGATCCGCCGCCACCTGCGCCACCTTGCGAAAAAGCCCCTGGCCCATCTCGGTGCCGCCGTGATTGAGATGGATCGAACCATCCTGATACACATGCACGAGCGCACCCGCCTGATTGAGATGCGTCAGCGTGAAGCTG
>Ga0256832_1003571_pt1 | contig 10559 bp, 4 predicted proteins | sample 134614metaG_FD_190534 | JGI IMG/M metagenome (GOLD analysis project Ga0256832, IMG submission 190534) | Hydrothermal vent microbial communities from Lau Basin, Pacific Ocean - 134-614 | ecosystem: Environmental > Aquatic > Marine > Hydrothermal vents | place: Pacific Ocean: Lau Basin | collected...
CCGAACACCCATTAACGAACGCCGGTTTTAGAAGTGATAGACTATGCATGCGCCTATACTATATATAGCGCGAAGCCAAATTATAAATCCCAGCCGGTGTTGTACATTACAAGGGAAGATGTTCCCTTGACCCCTGAGCTTTAGTTTGGTATCAACTAACGGAAAAAGGAAACAAAGAAATCGGTTTTAGCCTTACAAAATGGGAGTTAAGCCGTTAGCATAGCCCACGGTTTTAACCGTGGGATTGATGTTTCAGACTATTTTTTGAAATGGTTTTAACCATTTATATCTTGTGCACATATTGTTCCTGACGCCCGAGTGTATTAATCCCTTCGTGGCCATCAAATAAAAGCATTCGTGCATTGGTGGCAATTAACTTTGGAAGAGGAGTGTTGAATGGATGCACTTTGTAATACACACCCACAAGACTACCATTCCACTTTTTTTCGTTCTTTTGCGTATGAATTTGGACTCAACAATGTCCTACTCACAGTGTAAACCCATTATCTTCAAATGATTTTCGTATGAGCCATTGGTACAAACCGGTTTTTGCCGCCGTTTACGATCCGATTATGGCCCGGATAGAAGCCGGCAGGTTGTCGGATTGGAGGCGAGCATTTTTATCCGGATTATCGGGACAAGTATTGGAGATAGGCTCCGGAACCGGCGTCAATTTTCCCTTTTATCCCGAAGGAGTGCAACTCATCGCTTCAGACCCTTCCGACCCCATGATCCACCGTGCACGCCGAAAAGCACCAAAAGATAAGAACATTCGATTCATACAAGCCGGAATAGGGGATCGCGCATTGGACTAGTCCATCCGGGAAGGGAGTTTGGACGCCATTGTCAGCACATTGGTGCTTTGTAGTGTGCCGGAACCAAATGCGGCAATTGACCGGTTTTGGAAATGGCTAAAACCCGGAGGTAAAGTCATCCTGATCGAACACATCCATGCCACCAAACCGGTCAATCAACGTCTGCAACAATGGGTCAACCCGGTATGGAGAGCAGTGGCCGACGGCTGTAATCTTACACGGTCGACCGACGCATATTTCAAGGAGTCCCCATTTACTTGCATCGAAGAGCACTATGATATTCTGGCAGTGCGATGGTATAGGGCAATTTACCAAAAAGGCCCTGCTTGATTTGTATAAAGCAGAAAGTTCCGTTTCTCATAAGCTTACAGGAAAACAGAGGGCGAAATACAGTTTTCTGTTCATTTGCCTTCCGTAATACGCAAAATGTAGTACATTTGACTATTGAGAGTATTTCGAAAAAGTTACTATCTTTGGAAGCACTAAGTTGTTTTGTCACCGACAATAGCATCGTCAAAGATTTTTAACGCATCAATAACAGAAAGTTGGCTCAGAGTAAAAATGCTTTCATTCATAATTTTGACAGAACAAATGACGTCTTTAGCAGCATTGCTTTTGGGGGAGTAATCTCACTATTTCATTTGCAAATTATAATTTCATGAAAAAATTGGTATTTTTCCTTTTCCTGTCTCTATTGGTTGCTTCTTGCGCACTCTTCAAAAAGCAAAGAGTGATAGATAAAGCGACGTCAGACATGGCCGAACTCGAACTAATCGTACACTACTTGGCTTCCGATAGTCTTAAAGGGCGACTCATCGCTTCTCCGGGTGCGAGAAAAGCCGGCGATTTCATAACAAAAAAGATGAAAGGGTATGGATTAAAACCCCTTGGAAAAGAGAAAAGCTACATTCAGAAATTCCCTTACAAAAGAATAGAAGCGCACATGGCACATCGCTCCAAAGTGCAAATGGATACCCTTGACACCTATGGGGAAAATATCATCGGATATCATGACAACGAAGCAAAATACACCGTAGTCATCATGGCGCATTTTGACCACCTCGGTCAAGGGCAAGTGGGTTTTGGAGTGATGAATCCCAGCCCCGGAGAGACTTTCAATGGAGCCGACAACAATGCGAGTGGAGTGGCTGCCATGCTCTTGCTCAGCAAGCATGTGGACAGCTTACCAAAGGGGTACAACTATCTCTTCGTCGCCTTTTCGGGAAGTGAAGTCGGGTTTAAGGGAGCGACTTATTTTGTCCGGCATCCTCCCATTCCTTTGGAGCAAATCGCCTTTGGGATTAATTTGGATGCCGTAGGGCGAATGGAGGGCAATCAACTCACCGTTTACGGGACGGGGACTTCACCGATATGGGATAACATCATCACGGAAGACAATGCGTTTGACTTGCTGCTGGACCGGCAAAAAACAGGGATAAGCCGTTCGGATCAGACCTTATTCTTCATCGTCAATCTCCCGGCGCTTCATCTGTCGACCGGCAAAAACTACGACACCAACAAACCGACAGATGATGTCGAATTGATTAATTACGAAGGAATAGAAAAAGTAATCGACTATACCAAGTATATCCTTAAAGCCGCTGTTCCTTTCCAAAAACCGGCATTTACCGCGACCAATGAATACAAACGCAAATACGCCGACAAATTTAAAGTGACGCTCGGCATTATGCCGGATTACTATTTTCCGACCCTTGGAATTCGCATCGAAGTGGTGATTCCCGATAGAGCAGCAGATAAGGCCGGACTCAAAGATGGCGATATCATTATAAAAATGGGAGATGTGGAGGTCACGAGCATTTACAGATATGTCGATGCGTTATCCAAATACCGAAAAGGGGATCAGGCGACCATCGTATTCAAGCGGGATGGCAAGGTGATGCAGACTACCGCCACGTTTGAGTAAGAGCAAAATATCGCCAAAAGATCCATTTCTAAAGTTGAAGTGTTTTCTTCCAGACACCACTTACTTTTCCATATAACAATACCGGATTCCGTACCAAAACCAAATGGCGTTATGGCCTAAAATTATATCCCCAAAAGTGGGATTTCGCCATTCGTTGTACCTACCACAAAGCCTCGCTGCCTAAAACTGCAATATTATATTTTGTTATTGCATTAAATGCAGTATATAATTTTTAATTGCTAAGACAAAGGCCCTCAAACTAAGCAATCTTTACCGATATTTACTTCAAATTTACTACTTTGGCTTACCATTTCAATCGAAGCGTTAGAATTATAATAGGATATTTTTATATATGAAACGGATGAAAATCTACAGAGGGTATATTGCAGCAATTGCATTCGGGGGGGTATTCATCATCACGCTGACATCCGGCGGGATATTAGACCTAAGACATTTGTTGCGTTATGCCGAAGAGCCCATTCCGGCATATGTTACTCATACCAACATCCCTACTCACAATCCCATCACGAATCGCGGGGCCACATTGGGCAGAGTATTGTTTTATGACAAGAACATGTCCTTCAACAACACCTCTTCCTGTGCTAAGTGTCACAAACAGGCAGAAGACTTTGGAGATGTGGAAATCATCAGTACCGGGGCGCTAGGTCCGCCCAAGCGTCATACGATGCGAATAGGATTTGCCGGCATGTCCTCGGAGGTCCGGGCCTTTTGGAATGAAAGAGCAGTTTCCTTGGAGGAGCAAGCCACCATCCCGATTCACGACGGCAATGAGCATGGCTTTAGTGGGATGTTCGGACTTCCGACATTTGATTCTTTGTTGCGCAAAATGGAGGGAATAGACTATTATCCCATACTTTTCAATTTCGTATATGGAGATTCCGCCATAACCGAAGAGCGCATGCAATTGGCCATTGCCCAATTCGTGCGAAGCATTTATGCTTTTGACACTAAGTATGATACCGGCCGGTTGTCCGTCAACAACGAATTAGAGGATTTCCCTAATTTCACGGCGGAAGAAAATCTAGGGAAACGATTGTTTAACACATTGCCTAAGGACGGAGGTGCCGGTTGTTTTCAATGTCATGTTCCTCCGGAATTTGGCATGGACCCCAATTCTTTAAACAATGGGAACATTGGGATTATACACGGTCCGGAAAAGATCGATACGGGAGTGACCAAGGCTCCTTCTTTGCGCAATTTAATCACCCCTACAGGCAAAGAACTCGGGCCCTTTATGCACGATGGCAAATTTAAACGCCTCTCACAGGTGCTCGATCATTATATCAGCCTGGACAAAAAAGCTCCAACCCCCAACATGGACCCGCGTCTCATTGGCCCAGAAAATAACATCGAGCTGGATGACACTCAAAAACAAGCGATCATTGCATTTTTAAAGACCCTTGTATCCAACCGGGTATTTACGGATGAAAAATGGGCATCTCCATTTGTGAACGACTCCCTGGAAGTTATTCCTCTGATGAATGGAGTTGCTAATGTCAGAGACCAACATTACGCTCTTGACATTACGCCGAACCCAGCCGGGGATTACATTTCTTTAGGCCTTGAAAAGACCTATTACCAACTGCGAATTTTCAATTCCAATGGGGCCATCGTCCTGCAAAAAACAATTAGTGGCGGAGACAGAATAGAGGTACATGCTCTTCCCGATGGGTACTATTTCATACAAGCCGATCAATTAGGTGGGCAAAAACATTATTCCGGAAAAATCATAAAATTATAATAGCACAACACTCGCCTCCTATTTATAATACTTCTAAACCAACAAATTATGAAAATTACTTTTACATTTCTCTTTTCATTACTCACTTTTATCAGCATCTACGGGCAAGGAGGATGCAACCCGCCCGGAGCAGACAACTGTGAGTCCTCCAATGTACTTTGTACGCTGGATGAGTTGGACGGCTATTCTTGCTCTAATCCGGATGCAGACAACCCTACAGGGTCGAATCCCTTATGTTTTGGAGTGGGTAAACCGCACAATACAGTATGGTGGGCATTTATCGGTGGAGGCAATACCATAACCCTGAGTTTTAACTACGACTCTGCGGACTGCAAAAATTACAACGACTCCAATACATGTGTCGTAGGTATACAAGCGGGGGTATTGGGTGAATGTGGAGACGCCCCGGTGGCCTGCAATGCCTCCTGTTGTGTTGAGGTATTCGAATTGAGGTTTTTTGCCGAATTTTGCAAAGTGTATTATGTCTGGGTTGACGGCTGCAATGCTGACGTTTGTAATTACACCATGGGAGTGTCACCAAAAGGCCATGGAGCGTACATTCCCGAGCCTTTGCCGGACTTTTACGTGGTGGGAAAGCCTTGTAAATGTGGAGTCATAGATGTCTGTGTCGAACCCCTGGCCAACAATTGCGAGGTTGCCCTGAGATGGACCATAGATGGTGTTCCGGCACCCGACTGGGATGACCAATTGTGCGTTACCGGCTTCGATGTGCCGACGGATCCGGTCGAGTTTTGTGTCACCTGGATCATGGGGAACCCCAGCAATCCAAATGGAATCTGCGATGAGAAAACCAAATGCTTTACCATCACACCGGAGCCCTCTAAAGAGGTCACCTTACCTCCGGAATGGGTTTGTTATGAAGACCACCAAAACAATTATCAATGGAGGCACTTGGGCTACGATACCATTATCGAGTCATCCTGTGTCGATCCCCCGTGCCGATTATCCATTCCGGATGGGGATGGTTGTTGTATCGACTATTATAAGGAAATCAATCTCCTCCCCGAAAGAGAGGTGGGAGAAAAATGGGTTTTCGTTTGTGATAAAACGCCCTTTGTCGCAGAAAACGGTAAAGCATACAGAAAACCTGCCTGCGACGTAGAGGTCAAATGGAAAGAACCTTGGGGTGACAATGGCACCCTTTGCGATACTTCATATCGACTCTTTTTTGACAGCTACGACCCAAAGGTCAAGACCGGCCACTCTTGTGGTAAATGCCAGGGATATTATGACGTCACGGCCGAATTTGATTGGACCCCGACCTGCATAAGGGGCTCTTATGAGGAGACGCCTTTCTGGATAGACCCAAATGGAGACACCATTTGGGAGCAAGATTTTGAAGTACATCTGCAAGACGGAGATCCTCCGGGTAGATACGAATTTGTCATAAAGGTTGACTATACCGACCCCGACGATCCGGACCAGGATAAAACCTGTTATTACGAATCCGGGAAGTTTGAAATTATACTTCCCGTCTCAGTTCCGGCACCGGTACTTGCCGGAGACAGCCCCCTTTGTTTTGGGTCAGAAGGCGACTACCACATCACCAACGACATCAATGGAGCGTGCCAATATAATTGGTATGTCAAAGAGGGCAATGGCGTCATCCTTACAAAGAATATCGAAACGGCAAAAGACGTGCGTGTGCTTTGGAATCACAGTCCCGGCAATACGGGTATTATCTGCGTAAATGCATTGGTCAACTGTGGCACAAGTAAGGATTCCTGTTTCGTCGTCGAGCTCCTCGATGCGCCGGATCCCGATGCCGGGCCCGACACCGTCCTCTGTGGATTGACCTATACGATGCAAGGGAATATCGACGTTCCCGGTGGTATGTGGACACTTCTGGACAACCCCGGCAATGCTACTTTCGACGCCGGTGATATCCATACCGAAGTTTCAGTGGATGCTTATGGAGAATATGTCTTCGAATGGTCCGAGCACCTGTCTACTTGTGACGGCTCGGATAGCATCCGCATTCTCTTCAGACCGGACCCAAAAAATGGTCCGGTAGATACGATTTGTGCGGGAGATGCAGAAAGCTACCGAGTTCAGTTTGAGATTTTAGATGGCGAAGAGCCCTATGAAATCGTAAGCGGCAATGGCACCATCTCCGGCAATATCTTCCTCTCCGATAGCATGACGGAAAACGTCAACCATCAGATTGTCATCAAGGACAAATACGGGTGTACGTTTATGTACGAGATCAACTACGACTGTGCTTGCCACAATCAACTTGGCATCATCTCAAAGGATACGATAAAAGAATGTGGTGCAACACAAGTGTCCATACAATATGATCACAGTGGTGAAATGCTGGGCCCCAAAGATGTTATTGACTATGTCCTCTTTGATGACCCCAATGATTACTACGGATCTTCTTATGCACACAACTCAACCGGGACATTTGTCTTTGATCCCAATACGATGATATTCGGTAAAGTCTATTATCTCGGTGTTGTACTGGGCAAAGGGAAAGCGGACGGAACAGTTGACGAATTGGGCGGATGCTTACAAAAAGCACTTCAGCCCGTCATCTGGTATGAAATCCCGACCCCAGAAGCCGGACCCGAAGAAAGTCTCTGTGGACTTGAAATAGACCTCACCGGGACACCAAGTGTAAATGGCTCTTCCATCCATTGGATCAATACTCCAGGTGTAATTATGGAGCACCGGGATTCTACTTCTACCCACATTATGGCTACCGATTATGGTCGATATGTATTTTACTTCATGGAGACAAATGCCATATGTGACGGCCTGGACTCTGTGGTAGTTCATTTTAATGAAAGCCCCGAAATCATCAACTTGCGGAAGATATGTCTCGACCGGGACCCGGAGTTCAAATGGTATTATGAAGTCTGTATCACAAAGGGAAAACCCGTTTACACCAAGATCAAAGGAAACGGAACCCTTGACAATTCTACTTGGTGCTTCAAATCAAATAATCTACAAAGCAGCACGACAGACACCTTAGTGGTGCAAGACATCAATGGTTGTGAAGCGATGATTCCGGTCTCGTTCAACTGCGACTGCGGTAATACCGCCGCCGGGACAATGGATCCTGCCGAACAATTTACCTGCGTGGACAATTGCATCACCGTGATGGCCAATAATGACCACATGACGCAAGCAGATGATTGTGTCAAAATGATCCTACATTCAGACAATGGGTTCATTAACCCCTCTGATCCAGTATTAGTCATCCAAGATTATAACGTCAACGGCAATACTTTCTGCTTTGATGCCACAACCATGATGCCCAATAAGGTGTACTATGTCAGTTACGTCGTCGGAGAATGCACTGCAACCGGCGAACTTAACCTCAATGACTTCTGCTTGCGCCTGGTATCAAAACCCGTGCGCTTTGTACCCTATCCCATGCCGGATGCAGGTCCCGACAAGGACATTTGCTTCCTGACGACTACTCTGGAAGCACAATCCTCCTTGGGAACGGGAATGTGGACGGTTCTATCCAAACCATCCGGCACAACCAATGTCGTCATTGCCGATCCCACTTCTTCGGGAAGTCCGATTTCAGTCGATGAATATGGAAAGTATGTTCTGGTATGGACAGAAAACAACGAAGGATGTAGTGCTACAGACACGGTAGAATTTGTATTCCATGATTATCCGTTATGGAGAAACGTCACCTTCGAATGCGACAGCGTAGCGGAACATTACAAAATGCGTTTTGAGGTCTATGGTGGAGATAATGCCTCTTATGCGCTTAATGGCACTGTAAGTGGGTTCAAATCCCTGGGAGGAGGTCGCTACGAAACCCCCTGGATCAATCAGGGCAATCCCGTAAGCGTTTCTGCAACCGATGCCTTCGCTTGTCAACCTGCTGTCATTGATACTTCTTACCAATGTGATTGCATTACCTCTCCGGGAGAGATAACCGCAGACGACATCATGTGCTCAGACGAAACAACCACCGCTTCTTATGCATTGGGCACTTTAGACCCCAACGATGGTATTATGTTTGTCCTGCACGATGGCGATGCGACTACCATCGGCAATAGGATAGCCGTCAATACAACAGGGGTTTTCTCCTTCAATTCCACTACAATGTCGCTTAATAAAACCTACTTCATTACCGCCGTTGTAGGAAACAAAAAACCGGATGGAACGGTCAATGAGGCCGACCGCTGTGCCGCTAACACCACCGGCATTCCGGTCACATGGTACGATGATCCGGAAGCATTGATCAGCCCCGATGCCAATACTTTAACATGCCTTGTCGAGGTCATAGGTCTGGATGGATCTGTTTCCAAAAACCGGGCGGGAACCGGCAGCTTACAATACCAATGGTCTACCAGTGATGGTGCATTTGAATCCGGAGCAGACCTCAATGCGGCCAAGGTAAATATCGTAGCCCCCGGCACGTACAAATTGAAGATTGTGAACAGCCTAACGGGCTGTGAAGTAGCAACCTCCGTGGTCATCGATGAGGACAAATTGCCGCCTCTCGCCAAAGCTGATGCTTTGGGTTGCGACGCAGGGGGGATGAGGATCGATGCTTCGGGCAGCAGCCGGGGCAATAACTTTGTACTCGAATGGAGTGGCGCCGGCCTCCAACCCAATGAAATTAATAAAACCGACCCGGTCGTCAACCGGTCCGGATGGTACACGGTCAAGGTCACCAATACCAAGACGGGTTGTGTTAATTATGATAGTGTCGAGGTTATTCTACTGGAGAACTTTGAAGGCATTGACAAAAATATCACCTGTTATGGCGAACATGACGGGCAATTGTTCATCCAAGGCATCAAAGGAGGGAATAAACCCATCCGCTACAGTGTCAATGGCGAGGCACCCAAGCCCTACAACGGTCCGGTGCATCTCACTCAACTCGGTCCGGGAACCTACACTTTAAAAGTGATAGACAGCAAGGGGTGCGAACTCTCACAAACGGTCGAAATCATAGAGCCGGATCCCATCGATATCTTTGCCAAGGAGTCCTTCTTCAAAGAGTGGGGAGATGACCTGGCCATAGACACCTCCCTCATCGAGGAAATCGTCGGGGTGGACCCGAAAGATGCTTCCATCGAATGGTACGATGAAACTGGAAAAAAGGTGACCAACACTGTATTGAAAAATCTAACGAAGAGCAAATACACCTTCAAGGTGGTCCTAAGGGACACCAATGGCTGTATCGCCGAAGATTATATCGATGTCTTCGTGAAGGTTACGCGAAAGGTGTACATCCCTAACACCATCAATCCGCAGTCCGCCCTAAACGACAACAATAAACTGTATGTCTTCGGAAGACCCGGTCTGGTGGATAAAGTGAATATCTTCCGGGTTTATGACCGTTGGGGGGAACTCGTATGGCAGAATAATGGCCCCATCGGATTCGATGATCAGGGACGATCACTTGTCGGATGGGATGCCACCTTTAAAGCGCAACCGGTTAAACCGGGCGTCTATGTGTATTACGCTGAAGTCGCCTTCAAAGACCTCGGAGAAGGGGTAGTAACTAAGAAGTTGTCCGGTGATGTCACCGTTATTCGATAGGTATGAAATGGTAGGTTATTAACCTGCATGTGATAAAATATCAAGGGGCTAAAAAAGTACATTTCGTGCTTTTTTAGCCTCTTGATAAATTCCACAAGTGGTATTTTACAGGATGATATTACATTTGATTTCAGGGTTCATCCAGTAAATGTTTCAGAGCACGTACCCTGGGGGCAACACACTTGCTCCAAATCTTTATGCCTTTACGAAAGAAATGTATCGGCAGATTAGTTGGAATAAGCAGGATCGAGTACCTTCCTCCACATAATAACGGGATTACACATTTGCATCATATATGCACTTCGTACTCCACACTCCACCATTGTGTGTATTACAAACTGCACTATTACGCCTTGTACGACTTGGTGCCACAGGTTTTAAGTAGTATAACCTGTGCCGCCATAGCGGTACAGGAAGAGAGTGTACACCCTCTTAATCTCGAATCCCGTTTGAACAACCTCATCCCCTAACCCCTTCTCCTTTGAAATATATCAAGTAATATAGTAAATACATAGCC
>Ga0256832_1003572_pt1 | contig 10557 bp, 6 predicted proteins | sample 134614metaG_FD_190534 | JGI IMG/M metagenome (GOLD analysis project Ga0256832, IMG submission 190534) | Hydrothermal vent microbial communities from Lau Basin, Pacific Ocean - 134-614 | ecosystem: Environmental > Aquatic > Marine > Hydrothermal vents | place: Pacific Ocean: Lau Basin | collected...
TTCTCTTTTCACAGAAAGTTGAGTTGTGCAGGAGGTTAAGATGAAGTCCAAGAAGTTTTTGTTGCTTGTCGCACTTGCGCTGATAGCCCTTGCTTTGATGGGGTGTGGGCTATTTTCGGCGATCTCGGGCGCAAAAAAGGCTGTAGAAGAGGCACAAACGCTTGTGCCTACCGTGGCGGCAGCGGCAACTTCCGCAGCCAATGCCCAGTCCCAGCAAAGTAGTGAACCTACCCAAGCCCAACAGTCTCCTACTGAGGCGCCGCATTCTGCGCTGGTTACTGTGAAAACCCCCGACAAGGTCAAAGATCTCAAATCCTTCCAAATCCACTATGTTTTGACGGTGGAATTTCCCAAACGAAACCAAAAATTCGTCATTTTTGACATCAACGATACCGAAGTCCGGAATAATAAGGGGCAGGTGGACTACCACGCTGTGGTCAAAATGCCCATCCAAAACACTTCGTTTGAGGGCATCAGGGTTGGCGACAAGGTTTGGATTTCGGATGGCAAAAATTGGGTTGTTGGCACCGAGGACCAGCTAACGTCCCTAACCCATTTCTCAAGTTCATCGGACATGTTCTTCAGTGATTTGTTCGGCAAGGACGTTTCCGAACTCAAGCGTTCCAGTGAGGACTGGAAATACGTGGGGACCGCTAAGGTCAACGGTGTTGAGACTATGCACTTTGCACTCAAAGAGAACGCTGTTCAAGCATTCTCAGCCGACCAGTTCAACATGCTTTACTCCACTTTGGTGCCAAACCTGAATGTGCATGACCTCAAGGCCACTTCGGCTACTGGCGATGTTTATATTGCCAAAGATGGCTTGCTGGTCAAGGGCTCGTACATTCTCACCGGCGTTGGAAAGACCGACGATGGCAAAGAAGAAACCGTGAAAATTGTGTATCAGTACGATGTTACGCATATCAACGACCCAAACCTCAAAGTCGAGCCACCGAAGGGTGTTACCACTTCTGTGAAAGCGCCTTTCCCGCTCCCGCCCAACGCAAAACTCAAACTTGCGGCCGGGCAGACACAGGTGTTTGAGGTGCAAAACACCACAGTTGACGATGTGATCTCCTTTTTTGCCGAGGCATTGCCCAAGGCCGGTTACAAGATTTCCAACAAGATGGGCGGCTCCGGAGGCTGGCAGTTCAGTGTAACCGGCAAGAACGAGACCTACATGGTTATGGTCGGGCCCGCACCCGATAACCCTGCTAATGTTGATATAGCGATAAGCAAATAATACCGCCCTTGGCTTGCTGAACCGAAAAAGGCTACCCTTGTGGGTAGCCTTTTTCGGTAGGACTTACGCAGTTGCTCGTAGAAGCATTCATTTTCATGTCATGGCGAGCCGCCATAGGCGGCGAAGCCATCCCCCACACAGCGGGGGAGACCGCTTCGGCAGTCTACGACCGCCTCGCGGCGGCACAGAGCAGAGGAAGCGCGTAATTTCTACCTGGTTTGAAAGCGAGTTTTTTTATCTTTCTATGGTAAAAAAGGTGTAGTGATAGGCAATTTTGCCGTCCAGCAGGCCGAAAACGTCGTTCCCGTTGCGGACGGTGCCCGCCGAGGAGGTTGCTTCCCATGTGAAATGGCGTGAATTGCCGCGCCCGGAGTAGCCCGTTAGCGTAAATGAGGCATTGGGGAGCAGTTGCTGGAAGAGCGTAACATACCATGAGCGGATGGCGGCTTTGCCGGTGATCGTGCGCGCCGCCGTCACATGCACCGCGCGGTCGGTGTAGAGGCTCACTACTTGGTCTGGGTCGTGGCTGTTGAGGGCATTGATGTAGGTCTCGGTAATGTCGGGCGGCGGCGGGCTAACATTCCATTGGAAGTTTGCAATTGCTTGCCAAATTTGGGGAGGAAGCGTGTCGCGCGTCCAATGCCATTCCCAGAAATTGACCGCGAGCACACCCAAATTCATGGCCGTCTGCATAAATTCGTTCATGTCATGCACCGTGGGCTCCCATGTGCCGTAGCGGTATGCTGACCCCACCGCAAGCATTGGCATATTGGGGTACATCGCCCTAAACTCTCGCACCGAGCGTTGCAATTGCGCCCCCGGGTTGTGCGCGGTAACCCAATACACCTGCGGCATGTTGAAATCACATTTGCTGAGGAATTCATCCCACGGGAAGCCGGGGTGGTAACTCGGGTAACGGAACGAACTGAGGCCAATGAGCACACCGCTTGGCATGTTGGCGCGGAGGGTGTTCATGAAAGTTTTGGCTTTATCGGCCATGCCCGACCTGTCAAATTCCATTTCTGCGTCAATAACGTAGCCGGTTAGACCGAGTTGTTGAGTGCGTTGAGCCGCTATTTTGGCCTCGCCCACGGGGTCGCGGCCGTAGATGTAGTGCCAACCCCAAGCGGTGATCCCCTTGGCCTGCAACGCTTCTACCAGTGGAGGCACAAGGTCGCGATGGTTTGCCCAATCGTAGTTGTATTTGTTCGTGCCGTCGGCAATTTTCACCACTATGTGCGATAACCCCGCCGCGGCGGCTACGTTGGCTATCTTTTGGGGGTCTCCACCCTCGCAGCGGGGAATTTTCCAGATGAACATTCCTTTGCCAGTTATCATACATTCCTCCTCAGTTGGTGCATCCGAGCCTGCTTTGGCTTTCACTTAGTTTAGCACATTTTTTGGCTTCAGGTTTGCTTTGTTGCTGGTTGCGTGCTCATTGCTCGCCGCGCAAATGGATTGGCGACTCGGCTGTTCGGCAGTTCCCCGGCCCAACGACGTAACGACTTCACGACTTCACGACTCTACGACTCACGACCCAACGCCCCACGAATCTGCGCCTTCCCAAACTCTTGGGGTAAAATTTTCCCATGAAAAAGTTGTTGTTTTTAGCGGGCTTGTTCATTTTGGCAATGCTGGCGGGGGCGGCATGGCTGGCTTTTGGCGGAAGCGGGAGCAAAGCAGAGCCTACTCCGTGGGAGCCGCCGCCGGTTTCCGGCTTGGCCGAGCCTACGAGCACGGCTGTTGGCTTCCCATTCCCAACGCCTAACCCGCACGCCCCGCAACTCACCCCAACCCCCGATGCGCCGCGCGTTTTGCCTACGCCCCGCGCCCAGCGCGAACACTACACTGTCCGCGCCGGCGATACCCTCGGAACGCTTGCCCGCAAGTACCGTGTGGGGATTCAAGACATCATTTCCACGAACCACATCAAAAACCCCAACTTGCTCACCGTGGGGCAGAGGCTGATAATCCCTGCGCCGCGCCCGGTGGGCGACGCCCCTCCTTTCAAAATTTTGCCCGATTCGGAATTGGTAAACGGGCCTTATGCGGGGCTGTTTTCGGTGCAGGATTTTGTGGAGCGCCGCGGCGGCTTTCTGCGCTCTTACCGCGAAGAGGTGCACGGCGAGGTGCTCACCGGTGCAGAAATTGTGGAGCGCGTGGCGCAAAATTATTCCGTAAGCCCGCGCACGCTGCTTGCCATGCTGGAATACCGCGGGCACTGGCTCAGCCGCTCCAAAGTGAAGGGCGAAGCCCTTGCCTACCCGCTCGGGTGGCCGAACCCTTACCGGCGTGGCCTTTGGATGCAACTCAACTGGGCGGCAAACGAACTCAACCGCGGCTATTACCTCTGGCGGGTGAACGCTTTGGGCGTGTTTGTAACCGCCGATGGCAAACTGGTGCGCGCCAACCCAACTGTGAACGCGGGCACCGCGGCGGTGCAATACTTCCTTTCGCTCTTACTTGATTACGACCACTGGCAGCGCGCTGTTGGGGAAAAGGGCTTCTTCGCGGCCTACAAGCGCTTGTTTGGCTGGCCTTTTGCCTATTCTGTTGAGCCGCTTTTGCCGCCCGATTTGCACCAGCCGCCGATGCAATTGCCGTTTGAAAAGGATGTGCCTTGGCTTTTCACCGGTGGGCCTCATCCTGCTTGGGGGGATGGCTCGGCTTGGGCGGCGCTGGATTTTGCGCCCTACGACACACACGGCTGCGCCGTGAGCAAGGCTTGGGTGGTGGCGGTTGCCGATGGGCTGGTGGTGCGCTCCGATCACGGCGTGGTGATGCAGGATTTAGACGGCGACGGCTACGAGCAAACCGGCTGGGATGTGCTCTACCTGCACGTAGCGGCAAAAGGGCGCGTCGCGGCAGGTACATACCTGCACGCAGGCGAGCGCATCGGTCATCCATCATGCGAAGGCGGCGTGGCAAATGCAACCCATCTCCACATTGCCCGCAAATACAACGGCGAATGGGTTTCCGCCGATGGCCCCATCCCGTTTGTGCTGGATGGCTGGGTTTCGGCCGGAGCGGGGAAGGCCTACGATGGCTTCCTGCGCCGCGATGGCCGCACACTTGAAGCGTGCGAATGTCGTGCCAAGTCCAACACAATCAAGCGTTGAGTTGCGGTATAATTTGCCCGTGAATACCTATCCACAGATTGACACAGATTTACACCGATTGGAGAAAGAGAACCACAGAGGACACAGAAATTTACGGAGGACACAGAAAAATCTGTGCTAATCTGTGGAATGTGTGGTTCCTTATCCGCAGATTGACACAGATTTATACCGATTGGAGAAAGAGGACCACAGAGGACACAGAAAAACCACAGAAAACACAGAAATTTACAGAGAACACAGAAAAATTTTTTCTTGGCGTCCTTTGTGCCCTTGGCGCCCTTGGCGTCTCTGCGTTCCTCTGCGCCTCTGTCCCCTCTGCGTCTTTGCGTTTCTTGGCATCCCTTTAGAAAAATTTTGTGACGTTAGTCACATGCACTACTGACCGTTTTCTGGTATGGATTAAAACCACCCCTAAGCGCAGGCTGGAGAGGAGCGATAAATGCAAAAAGTGCCCAGCGAGACTCTGCCCATAGACCGCAAGGCCCGCATGAAAATCCCTTATTTGGGTTTGAAACTGAGGGATCCCAAAGAGCGGATTTGCGATTTTGACGACATTGTCATCCCGTTCACCCCGGAAGAGGCACAGCGGGAAGCGTCTCGTTGTATCCATTGCCCCGACCCTGCGCCGTGTATGCAGGCTTGCCCGGTTCACAACGACATCCCCTCGGCGATGTGGCTGATTGAACAGGGGCGTTTTCTTGAAGCCGCGGCGCTTTATCGTGAAACCAGCGCGCTGCCCGAAATTTGCAGCCGCGTTTGCCCGCATGAGGCACTCTGCCAAGGTGGATGTGTGCGCTCGGCACACGATGGACCAGTGCTGACCGGCCGCTTGGAAACCTTTGTGGTAGATTACGAGCGGCGCGTCAAAGGTGGGCATGTAGAAGTGCCCGTTGGCGAGCCGACGGGTTATAGTGTGGCAATTGTGGGTGCTGGGCCGGCAGGTTTGGCTTGCGCGGAGCGCTTGCGCCAGTATGGGCACGACGTGACCGTATTTGACGCTAAGCCTGCCCCGGGTGGCTTGCTTGTGTACGGCATTCCTAATTTCAAGTTGCCCAAAGATGTTGTTTTCGCCCGCATCGGAGATTTGGAACGTGCGGGCGTTAAATTTGTTACCAACACTAAAATTGGCGTTGACAAAACGATTGATGACCTTTTCAACGAAGGGTTTGATGCGATTTTCATCGGCGTAGGTGCAAATGTGGATGCGCCGATGAAGGTTGAAGGGGTTGACCTGAAAGGCGTTTATAAAGCCACCGAGTATCTTATTCGTGCCAATGTTGATCCGAAGATTTTGCCGCCCGAAATGCGCGAGCCGATTGACGTGAAAGGCAAGAAGGTCGTGGTTGTTGGCGGCGGCGACACGGCTTCGGACTGCTTGCGCACATCGGTGCGGTTGGGTGCGGCAGAGGTCACGTGCATTTACCGCCGCACCGAGGCTGAAATGCCCGGCGGTGAGAAAGACCGAACGTGGGCGCGCGAGGAAGGCGCGAAGTACATGTTCCTCACCCAACCGGTGAAGTTCATCGGCAACGAAAAGGGCGAATTGACCGCGATTGAATGCGTGAAAATGCGCTTGGGCGAACCCGATGAAAGCGGCCGCCGTCGCCCGATCCCAATTGAAGGCTCTAACTTCATCCTTGAAGCCGACGTAGCAGTGCTTGCCATCGGCTACTGGCCCGATGAAACCATCGGCAAAACCACACCGGGCCTGAAAACCCACAAGTGGGGCTTGATTGTGGCTGATCCAGAAACCGGCGAGACCACCCGCCCCGGCGTTTTCGCGGGCGGCGACGCCGTTACCGGCCCCGACCTCGTTGTCACCGCCGAGGACGCAGGCCAAAAGGCGGCAAAGGGCATTCACAAATACTTGATGAGCCTCGGCGAGAAGAAAGAAAAGGCGTAGCCAGAACTTCCTCCTTACTCCACCTCCTTTATGCGAAGCAGGCGGCTGTTTTCAAGCCGCCTGCTTGGGTTTATTGGCCCTTTTCGCATGGAGGACACAGGGGACACGGAGGAAAACGCCGTGTCCCCTGTGTCCTCCGTGTGAGAGATTGCGTTTTGATAACTTACATTACGCATGGATGGTTAACAGGCAACAATTTCGCCCTATGAAACTGGTACACATTTGGCTTTTTCACCCTCACCTATCCCCCAGAGCCTTGCTTCGCGGCGGCTCAGCCCCCTTTCCTCTCCCACTGGGAGAGGAAAGGGGGCGCGCAGCGGGGGTAAGGTGAGGGCGCTGTTGATGCTAAACATGAGTTGATAACTCAACAGACCAACTTATTGTTCTTTCAGCCCCCACTCTATTTTCCCCGCCTGCGCAGGAATTCACGCTCAAGCGCGGCGGCGTTGCCTACAATACGCCGGTACCACCGCAGGCGAAGGGCTTCGCGCTCATCTTCGCTCATCTGCCACGGCACGGGGGCTTCATGCAGGCGCTCCACCACGTGCGAAAGCGTGATTGCCACGCTGACCGAAATGTTATAACTTTCCACAAAGCCGTACATCGGCAATTTGAGTGCGGCATCGGCGTGTGTGAGCGCGTATTCGCTCAGCCCCTCGCGCTCATTCCCGAAAAGAAACGCCACCGGGCGGTCAAGCGGTAGGTCGCGCAAGCCCCAAGCCTCGCCGTGGGGCGAGGTTGCGACCAGCAGGTAGCCCTTCTCGCGCAGGCGGCGCATTGCCGCCGCGGTCGCCGGATGCTCGGCGGGCAGTTCGTGGCGCGCCTCAATCTCCTCCTCCGGCAACGGCGCGCGGAAACGGTGCAGGTCAATCCACTTTTGCGCGCCTAACGCCACGTCGGGGTTAACCTTGTACAAATTCCAGTTTTCGGCAATGTAAACATCCTGCACGCCCAGAGCGTCGCAAGTGCGCAAGGTGGCGCTGGCGTTTTGCGACTGGTAGATGTCCTCCAGCAGGATGGTGACGTAGCGGGTGCGCCAGCGGAGCACCTCATCAATTCGGCGGCGCTTGTTTTCGGTGATGAACTGCGCCATAAATTCCAGCAGCGCGCGCCGCAGTTCAGGCGGCATTTCTTCGGGCGGGGTGAGGGTTTCAGCGTCCATAAATCACACTTTGCGAATCGCGGTAGAGCAGTCGCCAGCCGTGGTAGGGCAAAATGCGCACCAACGGCGCATCGGGCTTGAGCAAAACGAAGTGGATGTCCCAATAATCCAGCGTTGCCTCCCAGCCATTATCGGCGTTTCGGGTGGCGAGCCATTTTTTGATGAACTTGTCGCCGTAGAGGTCGGCGCGCCCGTCAATGAAAACGGGGTATTCGCGCAAATCCCAAGTCAAAAAACCGCCCCAGCCGTATTCGTTGAACATATTGCCCTGCGGGTGGTGCTGTTTGATAAATTCCACGGCGCGGGTGGGGTAATTGCGCGCCGTCGCCGCGGCGGTAACCTTTGGCAGCGAGGCTACGCCGCCTTTGCCGAAGGCGACTAACGCCGCGAGCGCCACAATCCCAAGGTTGACCGCGGGGCGCACCGGTGCGGGCGGCTTTTTGCGCTTCCAAGGCCACCGCTCGGCGAGCGCGCGGCGGATTTCCTCCCAATGCTTTATGAGAATGGGCGTAACCGCGACCGCAAACACATCAACATTCCGTACCCACGTCAGCACCATGTAGGTCAGCCCCAATGCCAGCAGGCTTTCCTCCACCGTGAGGCGCTTGGGCGAAAGCCCAAAACCGAGTACCATGAGCAAAAGCATCCCCATCAGCGGCCAGAGTTGCACGCTGTGGAAATCCGGCGATTGCCACTCGGCGATGAAAAGTTTGGTTGCTTCCATGTGGAGCGTTTTTGAGGTGTAGGTGAGCATTTCCGCGCCGTAGGGATTGAGCAGTGAAGCGGCTAAGGTGAACATGCCCACCCAGCCGAGCGTGGCGGCGCGGCGGCGGAGTTTGCGCGCCTGCTCACTTTCCTTTTGGAACGCGCTCCAAAGCCAGCGGGCAACTGCGCCCACGAAAAACACCCCCCACCACACAAATCCCAGCGTGAAGCCGCCGTGTCCGTTCACCCAAAGCACCATCAGCACCGGAAGCCACCAAATCGCCTTGCCGCCTTTTGCCTGCCAGCGGGTCAAAATCCAGAGATAGAGCGCCGAAAACAGCAAGGTGATGAGGTAAGGCCGCGCCGACCAATGCACAGCCGCGGTCATTGCGCCGAGCGAGACCAGCGCGGCTTTGAGCAGGGAATTGCCGCGCCCCGTCGCCCACACCAGCCCGAAAACCGTCGTCACCACCACGGCTTGGAAAATGTTGAGCGCCCCAAGCCCGCCTAAGGTGAAAAGCAAGTAAAACAGCACCTCCATAGGCCAGCCGGGGTAGTGCCACGGCGCGCCGGCGCGAGTGAACGAAAAGTGGTCAACGCCGGGGAGGGCTTTGTGTTGCCAAATCCATTCGCCGGCGCGCAAATGCCACCATGTGTCGGGAGTGGCGGCGTAGCGCGCCGCCATCGCGAACACTAACAGCAGCGTGAGCACCAACAGCAGGTTGCGCACTGCCTCGGCGGTTTCCGAGCGCGTGTCGGGGGGGATCTCATTCATTCCCGAATTTCCTTTGCCACTCGTAGAGTTTGTTCAGGGCTTCTATGGGCGTCATGTTGTTGATGTCCAGCGAGCGCAGTTCTTCCAGCAGGGGGTTGGTTTCGGGGAAAAGAGCAAGTTGCTGGGGCGCGGTGGGTTCAATTTGGACAGCGCGCCCACTGCTTTGCTCCAACTGTTGCAAAATTTCGGCGGCGCGCTGGATTACCGGCTTGGGCAATCCCGCCAATTGCGCCACGTGGATGCCGTATGAGCGGTCTGCCCCGCCCGGGACAATTTTGTGCAGAAACACAACCTTCCCGTCGGCTTCGCTCACCGCCACGTTGTAGTTCCGCACGCCGGGGAGCAGGTCGGCAAGTTGGGTGAGTTCGTGGTAGTGGGTGGCAAACAGCGTTTTTGAACGCAGGCGCGGGTGGTTGTGGATGTATTCCACCACCGCCCAAGCGATCGCCAATCCGTCGTAGGTGCTTGTGCCGCGGCCGATTTCGTCCAAAATCAGCAGGCTGCGCGGCGTGGCGTGGTGGAGGATGTTCGCGGTTTCAATCATTTCCACCATGAAGGTTGACTGGCCGGCATGGATTTCGTCTTGCGCGCCGATGCGGGTGAAAATGCGGTCAACCAGCCCGATTTTTGCCTTGCGCGCGGGCACAAAACTGCCCATTTGCGCCATCAGCACAATCAGCGCCGCCTGCCGCAGGAATGTGCTCTTGCCGCTCATGTTGGGGCCGGTCAGGATGCGGATGCGCTCACCTTCCTCAAACACTACATCGTTGGGAACGAACCGCTCGCCGCGCAGGGTGAGTTCCACAACCGGATGGCGGCCTTCGTAAATTTCCAGCACGTCGTCTTCCACCACGTCGGGGCGGGTGTAGTCGTTTTCCACCGCGGCTTCGGCAAGCCCCACCAGTGCGTCAATCACGGCGATTGTGCGGGCTGTTTCCAGCAATTCGCGGGCGTGCGCCGCTATGCCGTTGCAAATTTGCTTGAAGGCTTTGGCTTCCAGCGTGCGGATTTGCTCTTCGGCGTTGAGCACCAAAGCCTCGTATTCCTTCATCTCCGGCGTGATGTAGCGCTCGGCGTTCACCAAAGTTTGCTTGCGGATGTAATGCGGCGGGACAAGGTGGGCGTTGGCTTTGGTAACTTCAATGTAGTAGCCGAAAACTTTGTTGTAGCCCACTTTGAGGTTTTTGATACCGGTGCGCTTGCGCTCAACGCTTTCCAACGAGGCAATCCACTCGCGGGCGTGGCGCGATTTTTCCATCACTTCGTCCAATTCGGGCGAAAAGCCGGGGCGGATTACGCCGATGTGCTGGAGCGTGGCGGGCGGGTCGTCGGCGAGGGCGCGCTCCAGCAGGTCGCGGACTTCGGTGCAGGGGTTGAGGCGCTCTTGCAGTTCCGCCAGTGCGGGGGAATCGGAGGTTTGGAGCGCTTGGATGAGGTTTGGGAGGGCTTGGAGCGTGGAGCGGATGGCGACGAGGTCGCGCGGCTGGGCGTGCCCGCCGAGGACGCGGTTGGTGAGGCGCTCAAGGTCGCCGAGCGGTTTGAGGGCGGCAAAGGTTTCGGCGCGCAGAAGCCCATTTTTGAAAAACGCTTCCACGCCATCCTGCCGCTTGCGGATGGCATCAACGTCAAGCAAGGGTTTGCTCACCCATT
>Ga0256832_1003573_pt1 | contig 10556 bp, 11 predicted proteins | sample 134614metaG_FD_190534 | JGI IMG/M metagenome (GOLD analysis project Ga0256832, IMG submission 190534) | Hydrothermal vent microbial communities from Lau Basin, Pacific Ocean - 134-614 | ecosystem: Environmental > Aquatic > Marine > Hydrothermal vents | place: Pacific Ocean: Lau Basin | collected...
GCCAGGCGCCACCAGCGCGGTCAACGTGGGCTGCAATGCCAGGAGGGGCCCCTGGAGGATGTTGGCGAGCACCAGGGATACGGACGTCCCATCGAGTGCCTCGGGGCACACCACCTGCAGCCGGTGGGGCTCGAGGTCGTTGTGGGCCGCATTGCTGCGCGTGGCCTCCAGCGCCTGGGCGTCGATGTCGGTGGCCCAGACCGTGGATGCCCCCAGCAAGGCCGCGGCGATGCCGAGGATGCCCGAACCGCATCCATAGTCCACCACCTGCTGCCCTCGTGGAGGATGGGCGTCGAGCCACTCCAGGCACAGGGCGGTGGTCGGGTGCGCACCCGTGCCAAAGGCCAGGCCGGGGTCCAGGCGCAGGACGGTGGCCTCCCGGGGCGCCTCCTCCCAGCTGGGACACACCCACAGGCGGCGTCCGAAGCGGCGTGCCGGGAAGGCCGCCTGCGTCTCGCGCACCCAGTCGCGCTCGGGGACCGGAAACACCGCCCAGGGACAAGGGGACCCCAGGGTGTCGCCCAGGGCGGTGCCCACCGCCTCACTGGGCACGGAGGCCGGGATCAGGGCCTCCACGCGCACCCGCCCCCACAGGGGCTGTTCGCCGGGCAAGGGCTCCAGCAGCGGCTCGTCACCCGCATCGCGCAGTGTCACCGAGAGCGCGCCCAGCCCCTGGAGGGCCGCCTCCGCCGTCCCGGCCTGGGCACGAGGCACCTCCACCACGATCTGGTTCAGTTGCAGTGCCTGTGATCCGGGCTCACCCACCCTTGGCCGCCAGCTTCTTCTCCAGATAGTGGATGTCCGTGCCGCCCTGGCGGAACGCCGCGTCCATGATCAACTCGCGGTGCAGGGGGATGTTGGTCTTGATGCCCTCGATGACGATCTCACTGAGCGCCCCGCACATGCGCGCCAGGGCGGAGCGCCGCGTGTTGCCATGCGTGATGAGCTTGCCGATCATGGAGTCGTAGTACGGCGGGACACGGTAGCCCTGGTAGATGTGGGTATCCATGCGCACGCCCGGGCCGCCAGGGGCGTGGAAGTAATCGATGGGCCCGGGTGAGGGCATGAAACTGACCGGGTCCTCGGCGTTGATCCGGCACTCGATGGCGTGTCCACGGAGGACCACGTCTTCCTGACGGATGCTCAGCGGTTCACCGGCGGCGATGCGCAGCTGTTCGGCCACGATGTCCACGCCGGTCACCATCTCGGTCACCGGGTGTTCCACCTGCACGCGGGTGTTCATCTCGATGAAGTAGAACTCCCCGTCCTCGTAGAGGAACTCGAAGGTCCCGGCGCCACGGTAGCCGATCTGCCTGCAGGCCTCGGCGACGCGCTCGCCGAGGCGGTTGCGTTGCTCGTCGGTGAGCCCCGGGGCCGGGGCCTCCTCGATCACCTTCTGGTGGCGGCGCTGCATAGAGCAGTCGCGTTCGCCCAGGTGCACCGCGTTGCCGTGCGTGTCGGCCAGGACCTGGAACTCGATGTGCCGCGGGCGTTCCAGGAATTTCTCCATGTAGAGGGTGTCGTTGCCGAAGGCGGCCTTGGCCTCCGCGCGCGTGAGCGTGATGGCGTTGAGCAGGGCCGCCTCGGTGTGCACGACGCGCATGCCGCGTCCGCCCCCGCCGCCCGCGGCCTTGACGATCACCGGGTAGCCGATCTGGCGGGCGATGCGCAGGTTCTCCTCGGGATCGTCGCCCAGGGGCCCGTCGCTGCCCGGGACGCAGGGTACACCGGCCTTCTTCATGGCCTCGATGGCCGCGATCTTGTCGCCCATCATGCGGATGGTCTCGGCCCTGGGCCCGATGAAGATGAAGCCCGAGGACTCCACCCGCTCGGCGAAGTCGGCGTTCTCTGAGAGGAAGCCGTAGCCCGGGTGGATGGCCATGGCATCGGTGACCTCTGCGGCACTGATGATGGCGGGGATGTAGAGGTAGCTGTCCACCGAGGGCGCGGGTCCGATGCACACCGACTCGTCGGCCAGCTTCACGTGCATCAGGTCTCGGTCGGCCTCGGAATGCGCTGCCACGGTCTTGATGCCCAGTTCGCGGCAGGCACGCAGGATGCGCAGTGCGATTTCCCCCCGATTGGCGATCAGGACCTTGTCCAGGATGGCCATGGGCTCACCGGATCACGAACAGTGGCTGCCCATACTCCACGGGCTGGCCGTTCTCCACGAGGATCGCCGCGATGACCCCGGAGCGGTCGGCCTCGATCTGATTGAGCATCTTCATGGCCTCGATGATGCACAGGGTGTCACCGGCCTCCACCTTCTGGCCCAGGTCCACGAACGGTTTGGCCCCGGGGGAGGGGGCCCGGTAGAAGGTCCCGACCATGGGCGAGACCACCACGTGACCCTCGGGCAGGGCCTCTTCCGGTGGGGCCTCCTCGCGTTCGGGCGCCGGGATGGGAGGGGCGTCCGGGGCCGGCTGGGCTGACGACGCCGCAGGGGGCGGGCTCACCACCTGCTGCACGCTGCTCACGCGGCTGAGGCGCACGGACTCTTCACCCTCGTGGATCTCGATCTCGGCGATGTCCGAGGACTCGATCAGCTCGATGAGTTTCTTGATCTTACGGATGTCCATCCCATTGCCTCTGCGGGTTGAGCCAGCGGTCCACGGCCAGCAGCGCCAGGTGATAGCCGTCCGACCCCAGGCCCGAAATGACGCCACGCGCGATGTCCGACAGATAGGAATGGTGCCGGAACGGCTCACGCGCATGCACGTTGGAAATGTGTACCTCCACAAACGGAATGGCCACGCCCAGCAGGGCGTCGCGCAGGGCCACGCTGGTGTGCGTGTAGGCACCCGGATTGAACACGATGGCCTCCACGGATTCTCCGCGCGCGGCGTGGATGCGGTCCACCAGTGCCCCCTCGGCGTTGTGCTGAAAGTCGAGGAGCTCATGGCCCAGGGCGCGGGCGTGCTGGCGCAGGCCGGCCACGAGATCGGCCAGCGTCCGGGCCCCGTAGACCTCCGGCTCTCGGGTTCCCAGAAGATTCAGATTGGGCCCGTTCAGGAGCAGAATTCTCGCCATCTTGCGGGGATACGGAGGGAAACTGGCCCGAGGACGAAGGTCGCAAGATTCTGCCCGAGCCGTGCGAGACTGTCCACCCGTGTGCCGAGTCGGGGTTCGCCGGAACGCCCCCGACAGAGCCAGCCTCAGGGTGGTGGTCCTCCCGGGGCGGCTTCGAGGAGCGCCTGGAGGTGCTCGGTGAGCGTCTCGGGCCTGAGTTCGCCGGCGTGCGCCAGGCGCACGATGCCTTGTTGATCCACAAGAAGGCTGTAGGGGAGCGCACCATGCCGGTTGCCGAAGCGGGCCATGAGGGCGGTCCCGCGGGCTCCCGCCAGGAGCTGGGGGTAGGTGACGCCGTGCTCACGCACGAAACGGCGCACCGCATCGGTATCGTCCACGGCCACCCCCAGGACCTCGAAGCCGCGCCCGAGGTAACGCTGGCGTATCTTCTCGAAGCTTGGAATTTCCCGCAGGCAGGGGGGGCACCAGGTGGCCCAGAAGTTCACCAGGACCACACGCCCCCGATACGCGTCGAGGGTGTGCATGCGTCCCGCCAGGTCGGGTAGCCGCAGCTCCGGGGCGGGGGCCCCCACCGTGCCACGGGCCACGAGGGCCTGCGCCTCGGCCATCTGGCGCGCCTGCTCGTTGTAGCGCAAGGCGATGCCCGCCGAGGCGGCGGCCACGGCGGCCACCACGTAGATCAGGAGGCGCTGCGCAGTCACGAGGCCAGTGCCTTGCGTACGTGGGCGGCGAACGCCTCGGCCGGCATGTAGCCCATCACGCGGAAGGCACGCCGCTCCTCGCCGTCCGGCCCGAAGAACAGGATGGCCGGCGGGCCGAACAGGCCGAAATGCTTGAGCAGGGCCTTGTCTTCGGCGTCGTTGGCGGTCACGTCGGCCTGGACCAGAATGGCATCGTCGAGCGCGGCCCGGACCCTCGGATCGGTGAAGGTGAAGGCCTCCATCTCCTTGCAGGAGATGCACCAGTCCGCGTAGAAGTCGAGCATCACCGGCCGCTTCTGGGCCTGGGCACGGGCCAGGACCCGGTCCAGATCCGCCTTGGACTTGATACGCTCGAAGTGCAGTGCTTCGGCGGCGACGCCCGTAGCGCCCCCCTGCATCGGCCCGGCGCTTCCGGTGAACACCTTGAGGGGCTGCAGGAAGCTGCTCCCCCCGCCCAGCGCGCCCGCGAACAGGGCCAGGCCGTAGAGGAACGACACCAGCCCCATCCCTTTCCAGAACCGGCTCCAGCCACTGGCGTGTTCGCCCAAGGGATCGAACACCCGCAGGTAGACGGCCGGCACGATGAACAGCGCGGCCGCCAGGACCATGGTGATCTGTACGGGCAGGATCCGTTCCAGCATCCATACCGCCAGGCCCAGCAGGAGGACCCCGAAAAAGGCCTTGATGGCATCCATCCAGGGCCCGGCCTTGGGGAGCAGCTTGCCCGCCGAGGTGCCCACGATGATCAGGGGTACGCCCATGCCCAGGCTGAGGGAGAACAGGGCCAGACCCCCGAGCACGGCATCGCCCGTGTGGGCGATATAGAGGAGCGCGGCGATAAGGGGTGCGGTGACGCAGGGTCCGACAATGAGTGCAGAGAGGAAGCCCATGATGGCCACGCCGGTGAGGGTGCCCCCCTGCTGGCTGTTGGCGATCCGGGTCAGCCGTGTCTGGATCGAGGCGGGCATCTGCAGCTCGTAGAACCCGAACATGGACAGCGCCAGGAGCACGAAGACACCGGCGAACAGGCCCAGTACCCAGGGATTCTGGAACCAGGCCTGCACGTTTTCTCCGGACAGGCCCACGATGACCCCCGCCACCGTATAGGTGAGCGCCATGGCCAGCACGTAGACCGATGAGTGGACGAAGGCCCGACCCGTGTTGATCGCCTTGCCCTGGCCGATGATGATCCCCGAGAGAATGGGGATCATGGGGAACACGCAGGGCGTGAAAGTGAGCAGCAGTCCGAAACCGAAGAAGACCAGCAGCACCCAGAACACATTGCCCGTGGCCAGCATGGAGGCCAACCGGTCCTGCTCGGACTGGTACGGCGCACCCGCTGTTCCGCCAGCGGACTCCGCCGGGGCGACCTCTCCGCCGGCGGCCCCCGCCTGGGGGCCTTCCCGGTCTCCCATCTGCTCCGGGGCCTCACCGAGCGCGGAGGCTGGCCCCGCGGCGCTCTCCCGTGGGAGTTCCAGGGAGATCGATTTGGTGATGGGGGGATAACAGATGCCCGACTCGGCGCATCCCTGGTACTCCGCCACCAGGGTGAAGCGCCTCAGGTCGGGATCGAGTCGGTGCACCGGGATCTCGGCACGCACGCGATGCTTGAGGATGGTGACCTCGCCGAAAAATTCGTCATGTTTGGTCTGCCCTGCGGGCAGCCTGGGCTCGCCCAGAGTTACCGATCCGGCTGGTTCGGCACGAAAGCGGAACTTGTCCCGATACAGGTAGTATCCGTCCGCCACCTCCCACTCCAGGAGCGCGGTCTGGGGATCCTTCATGCCGGCCACGAAGCGGAAGGCCTCGTCCGGCGGCAGAAACTCGTCCTCGCTGGTATCGCCGCCGGCCAGCGACTCCAGGCGGGCCAGAGGAGCGGCCCGGGACCCGGACGATGCGGCGGCGGATTCGGCGCGTCCCGCACCAGGCAACGGGGGCAGCTCGACTCGCACCGTCTGGTCCATGGGCGGATAGCACACGCCGATGTCGGCACAGCCCTGCGCCCGGGTATGCAGGTTGATCGCCTTCGGCGAGCCCGGCTCGCGGATCAGCGGCAGGACGATGGACACTGACTTGCGGTAGATCTCCACATCGCCGAAGAACTCGTCGTGCTTGACCTTGCCTTTGGGCAGCTGGGGCTCGCCCAGGCGCACGCCTGGCTCGTCGATGCGGAACTCGAAGGCGTGCCGGTACATGTAGTAGCCCTCGGCGATCTCCCAGCTCGCCACGAGGGTCTGCGGGTCCTGGACATCGACCCGGAGCCGGTAGGCCTGCTCGGGAGGGAGGAGTTCGTCGCCCGGATCCTGGGCGGGGGCGCTCAGGGAAAGGGGAAAGAAGAGAAGCAGGATCAGCGCGCGCAGCATCGGCTCACTCCATCGAGGTGTCGGTTTGTTCCATCATCCAGCGCAGATATCCGGGCAGGCCCTTTTCGATTGGAATGCCGACGATCTCCGGGAGTTCATACGGATGGAGCCGGCGCAGGGCGTCCTCCAGGGTGGCGTAGCGCTGCGCGCTGGTCTTGATGAGCAGCAGGATCTCGGCGTCGGTATGGATCTCGCCCTGCCATGCGTACACCGAACGCAAACCAGGCACCACGTTGACACAGGCGGCCAGACGCCGTTCCACCAGACTGCGGGCGGCGGGCAGCGGATCCTGGTCCGCGGGCCAGGTACACAACACCACCAAGGGCTTCACGTGGGGCGGGTCCTCCCTGCCGGGTGGGGTTCCGGAGTCCGTGGCACGGCCGAATCCAGGCCATGGGCGGGATGGGCCGGCCGCTATAGTATACGGGCCGAACGAAAGCGCCGCCCCGATCACGGAGACGTGGCGGGGGCAGAAAAGGAGCCCACGATGACCCGACACCAGTCCAGGCCGGTGCGCGAGATCCGCATCAATCCCATAGTCCCCTCGGAGTCCGTGCTGGTCTCCACGGCTCGGGGCATGCGGCCGCGCAAGGCCGAGCAACCCGTGGCACGCGACCGCCGCCAGCAGGTGGCGACCTGCCCGTTCTGCCGGGGCAACGAACACATGACACCACCCACCCTCTATGCCTGGCCGGACGAGAAGGACTGGGCGATCCGCATCGTGGAGAACTTGTTCCCGGTGTTGGCCGACGATCGCAGCGAGGGTGCACTGAACCTGGGGTTGCAGCAGGTCATCGACGGTTACGGACGCCACGAGGTGATCATCGATCACTGGAACCACGGCATCGCCCTGCACGAGATGTCCGAGGCGCATCTGCAGGCGCTGGCGCAGACCTACCGCGACCGGATGCGCTTCCTGCTGGAGCGCGATCCGCGGATCAAGTACGTCATGGTGTTCAAGAATTTCGGCCCGGCGGCTGGGGCCAGCATCGCGCACACCCACAGCCAGATCATCGCCATGCCGGTGGTGCCGGAAAACGTCATCAACGAGGCCGAACACAGCCGGATCCACTACCGCAAGTTCGGTCGGTGCATCTTCTGCGCACTCATCGACGAGGCCCTCACCTTCGAGGCGACCATCTACGATCGGGAGTCGGGCGAGGTGCGCCGCCGGATCCACGTGGGCCAGTACGTCATCGAACGCGGCGAGCGCTTCCTCGCCATCAAGCCCTTCGCCAGCCGATTCGAGTGGGAGATTCACATTCTGCCGAGCCGGCACCAGGCGGACTTCCTGCAGGCGAGCGACGAGGATCTGGCCGATTTCGCGCGGGTCCTGCGTCGCGCCATGGCCCGCCTGGATCACGTCATCGGTGGGGCGCAGTACAACTTCTTCCTCCACACCCAGCCCCGGGGCGAGGACTATGCCGATTGCCAGCCCAGCTACCACTGGCATCTGGAGATCTGTCCGCGCACCAGCATCCCCACGGGCTTCGAGCTGGGCTCCGGCCTCTACGTGAGCACGGTGAGCCCGGAGGAGGCCGCCGAACGGCTGCGCGCGGTGCAGATCGATCCCTAGCCTGCGGCGAACAGGGCGGCCAGGACCACATAACGGGCGGCCTTGCCCACAGTCACCAGGCACACGAACGCGGGCAGGGGGAAGCGCAGGGCCCCGGCCGCCAGACACAGGGCATCGCCCAGCCCGGGCAGCCAGGTGAGCAGCAGGCTGGGCCAGCCGAAGCGCCGTAAACGCGCCCCGGCCCGTTCCACTGCAGTGGGGGCGATGCGCAGGCCATACCGCTGCAGGGCGGTGAGTCCCAGCAGGCCCGTGGCGAAGGTGACCGTACTGCCGAGCACGTTGCCCAGCGTGGCCACGGTGACGCTGTAGACCGGGTCTGCACCCTCCTGGAGTCGGGCGAGCAACAGGAGCTCGGAACTGCCGGGCAGCACCGTGGCCGAGCTCAGCGCCGAGCCGAACAAGATCCAGTCCATCGTCCGTGACCTCGGGGGTGTCGGGTCTGCAAGAGGCTGCGGGGGCCTGGGCGGGAAGGCGGCACTCAGCGCACGGCGCCCACGGCGGTCTGGCCCAGGCTTCGGGCGCAGTTGCTCACCCAGAGTCGCGGGGGGTCCACCGAGACCATGAACGGCGCCAGCCGCTTGAGTGTGTCCAGCCCGAGGATGCAGCGCGTGTTGCCGGGCAGTACCGCCACCTCGATGTCGTGGACCTCACAGTGACCGCCGATGTTCAGGCGCGAGATGCGATAGATGGGCACCACGGTATGGGTCCCGTTGGCCATGGTGGCGTGGATGTCGCGCACGTGTTCGGCCAGCCCGGCCTTCTTGAGCTTGTTCAGGGTCCGTTCGTTGATGGCGCTGTAGCCGGCGCCGGTATCCACCAGGAGGTCCACATGATCCACTCCGGCGATGTTGCCTCGCACGTAGTAGGTGGCCACGCCCTTGTCGATCAGAGGGATATGGGTGTCGGGCATGTCGGCGCCCATGGCAGGCGCGCCCAGCAGGACGAGCGGCCAGAGCATCCGGCCCCACCACGGCGTCTTCCGAGCCCGTCTGTGCATGCCCATCCCCCGCCGGCTCCTTCCAGCCCCTGCGTGGAATCCCGTATCCGGATACCTTAACGCGAGTTTCCGCGCAAGTTAACCGCCCCGCCGACGAAGGGCACGGCCCGGGCCCGCGGTGGGCCACTATACTCTGTCCAGGACAGCGCGCTTCGTGGGCGAAGCAGAGGGGTCCAATGCGTGCCGGAGTGACATTCCGGTGTCTCCTGCTGGTGGGGCTGATGGTCTGCGGCCGGTCGCTCGCGCGGCCGGACCTCGCACCGGGGATCGCGGCACTGCGCGAGCTGGACGGATTCGCCGTCAGCGCCATGGTGGAGGGCGCCGAGATCGGTATGCTGGTCACCGAACGCGAGCTCCGCGTGGCCATGCGCGAGGCACTCCTGCAAGCGGGGCTGTTCATCGACGAGCAGGACGACCTGGACTCCGGCGGCGGGTGGTTGCACCTGGTCGTTGCGGCCTATGCGGTGGAGCCGGTGTTCCCCGAGGACGAAAACCGGCCGCTCCGCCTGTATCCGATCTCGGTCTATCTGGCGGCCGGGCGGCCCATGGCGAACCCCACGCGGCCCGATGGGCCGCCGGTGCCGGCCCAGCTGTGGTGGACACATGTGGAGGCCTGGGCCTTGGAGTCTGCGGTGCGCGAGGTGACCTGCCTGGCCGTGCGCAAGGCGCTTGGGCGCTTCGTCCAGATCCATACCGGCGCGCCTCCAGCTCGGCCGGTGCCCCATGAAGCCGGTGCCGCTGGGACGGCAGCGCTTGCCCGGACGCAAGGCCACTCGATCGGGTCCCTGCCATAGTCCTCGGCCCTGGGGCCCTCATGGGCAGCCAAGTCGGTCGTTTCGTGCGGCGCCGACAGCCGTACTCCCTGTGCGCCTGTCTGCTCAGGCCTCCTGATCGGAGTCCCCATCTTCCTGGACGCCCAGGATGCGGATCGCCCAGGCCAGCAGAAACACGATGATGGCGAGCAACGCGAGCTCGGCCAGCACCGCCTGGAAGTGCGAATCCTGGAGATCCGCGTGGCTGGCGCTCTCGGCGGTGATGATGAGCATCCGTCGCACGGCGGCGATAATGCCGACCACCATGAAAGGGCTCACCTCGATCTTCTGGGTCTTGGCGATACGGCCCACCGTATAGATGATCTCGGCGAGCATGAGGGCCAGCAGCACACGGTCGAGCAGGTGGACGATGCCACCGGCAAAGTGGCCCTCGTGGATCCGTTGGGCGCTTTCGACCACTGCGGCCAGTAGCAGGCCCGCTGCGGCCGCCACCAGGATGTATCCGGCCCCCAGATAGATGTAGTGCTCCGACCGCTCCAGGATGTTGGGTTTTTCTTGCATCGCCGAATCCTCCTTCCTCTCTGGGATCGTTGTTGTATCCGCCCGCATGAGCGGCCGGCGACGCCTATGGTAACGTGTCTCTGCTACTGGAGCTGGAGGGTTTGTCTGGTGCCACGCATTTTGGGTGCCAGGGCGGCTTGCGGAATCCGACTTGGACCGGTGTACGGTGGCCCCTCGGTACTGCCCGGCCTGGCCATAGTGAGGTTGGCGGCTCAGTCTGGACGGGCGATGCGATAGCCGACCCCTCGCACGGTCTGTACCATGGCATCGCAGCCATAGGGCGCCAGGGTCTTGCGCAGCCGCATGATGTGCACATCCACGGTGCGTTCCTCCACGTCGGCGTCCTGCGCCCACGCCTTGTCCAGCAACTGACTGCGGCTCAGCACCCGACCCGGGCGCTCCATCAGGACCCGCAGCAGGCGAAATTCCGTGGGGCCGACGTGCACGATGCGACCATGGGCACGCAATTCGTGGGCATCGGGGTCCAACTCCAGGGGCTCCACCACCAGGGTCTGCGGGGCCTCAATGGCCGCGCCGCTGCGGCGCAGGAGGGCA